>Ga0307515_10020736_pt1 | contig 11702 bp, 14 predicted proteins | sample 17_EM_MG_FD_194513 | JGI IMG/M metagenome (GOLD analysis project Ga0307515, IMG submission 194513) | Populus trichocarpa ectomycorrhiza microbial communities from riparian zone in the Pacific Northwest, United States - 17_EM | ecosystem: Host-associated > Plants > Roots > Unclassified | place... | reverse complement strand
ACAACAGTCAAGCGGTCCGGCTTTCCCAAGCCCGGATCCCCCCAACAGGGAGTGAACTCTAACATACAGAAAGGTATGCCAGTTCCTCGAGATCTGGAATCAGTTTTTTATACTTATCTGGTCACCTATAAGGTTGATGTGCGGTGGGTGGAGATGGTGTGACGATGAGCGATGGTGATGAATCGGGGTTCTCGACGAAGGAGACCACTCTTTATATGTGGCGGATAGAAACCATTCGCATGGCCCTTATGCAGGACACGATGTTGTCCCCACTTTTTATTCTCTTCTCTTTGGTTTTATTCCCTGACCTACATTTTCAACTACGCGCTTTGACCAGCGCCTCGCAGCCGCCATGGTCGTGGCCCCTCTACCGTTTGCGATTATCCATTGGTCGGGAAATGTAGGCTACTTATTGTTCTTCTCTCGATTGACTTTTCTTCGACGCTTTTCCGCCTTTGTCTTGTTTTTTTTTTCTTTTCGTTCATGACGTGGACTTACATCGTACCGCCAGATGGTGTTGTATCGTAGCGGCCCCGACCGCGTTTCTTGTTCCGTTCTGTGACGTATTTATCTCGCTCCGTTTCCCTTGGTGAAACTTCTGTGTCCACACATCCCCGTAGGCGTAGACACCAAACACGAACCATAGCGTCCAATTCCTCCCCCTCCTGGGTCTGAGATCTGCCGAAGCTTTGAGCTCCGCTACATGCGCGATCTCGGTATCGATAAAGCTCCGAGCAAAGCGGTCGAAAAAACAACAAGAGAGAGAAGGGACAATAAGGTCATGTTAACGATTGGAACATTAAGTCATTGTTCAACGTTCAACGTTCAACGTCCAACGTTCAGGCCTTCAGGTCCGTACGTTGGCCGCTCCCGCACGAGGAACATCCGGCGGTCCAAGTAGAGCCAACCCGTGGAGGTGTAAGCGCGCGTCCCGGTCCGACGTTGATACCTTCAACCAGCTGTGCAAATGTAATGACTCAAGTCAAACGCCAATCAAAGATAAGGCTCGTATTTGATAATTTGAGTTTCGAATTTCAGGGCCTGAGCTGAGGATGCGAGGCTGTACAGAGATGACGAGTATTGGGGACGTACGTATCGCTATCAACTCGGAAGAGGCGCAGGCGGGCGGTTCCGCTTGGAATGCCTTGACTTTTCTCACGACGCCAACGTGTCTTGGATCCCGATCCCGTTTTCATCCTGATTCGCTCTTGGCTCCGCATTCGGTGAAAACCTGCTGAGATTATTTTCGCGACCCAGCGGCCTCATGGGGTGAAGGATCCTAGGTGTGGGAGATTGATAGGCGACTGGTGATCGGTGCCAGGCCCCCGGCGATGGCGAGCGACTCGTCCCAACCATTCTGCGAAGTATCCACGGGGCTGTATGCTCGAGTATGCTGTGGCGCAATTAACCAGCCCTCAAAGGCTCATGCAGTATATTCACAACGGTTATCCTCTCCGTTTCTCGACCTCCCCCTCGTCCTCATTGCCTTTCATCCCGCCCATCCAGTTCTGGCAAGGACGACTCTACCAACAGTAACCACGGAGCAGGGTTACAAAACACGCGTACGTGTATCCGCACGTCTGCGTCCACTTCGTCTCCTCACTCTTTTCGTATGCTATGCGACAATGCGGTCCCGAATGCGTCCCAAACCACGATGTCTCAGTTCGCGCTACTCTCCCGCTACACCGCAATATGAGTGTTTTTATGTGATATACCCCGTTCCACATCGCCTTCTTCTATTGGCGGACTTTCTACAATGTGACTAGGTGAATTCCTTTAGCGAAACGCAGTTTCTGCTCGTCCATCCATCCAACTATCCGTAAGCCAGTGCTATTTTTCACATCGGGGGTGCACGAATTTTCGGTCATACGTCACTTGCACCGCGTCCATCGCAGATCAGATGAAGGAGATGTTATGTCACGCCTCTCTGACATGCAACCCCCCCCCCCACTATTCTCTTCTGTGTAGGTTATGGTTCTCAGGAATTTTCTCCAACCGCAACGCCTGCAATCCACTTGGGTCCTGCGATCGATCACCGGACATCCGAATCGTGACCCCAAGAAGTCGATCTGGGGTGGAATCCATGGAAAACAGACCTCAATGATTACGCCGTGGGGCTAGGTGCGTGACGCTTGAGTAATCCTTCCTGCCACCACCAGCATAAGAGGCGTTGGGCCTCTTCGACGAGTTGGGCCTGCCTGGCGGATATCCGCACCCCTTGATGTCTAGCCACCAAGTGTAGTCTCGGGTAACCGGTCGGTATCACTAGGAGCCTATCCGTTGCTCCACTTTGGCATGGTACACGCAGCAATTTAAACGAATGGTAGTTTGTTCATCGACGGTTGCGGGTATTGCCATTGATGTTGTCGGCAACAACTGCGTTGTTCGAAGGAGGGTGGATTCGGTGAGTGCAGTGGCTCGTTGCTGTCTGGGCGAGCGGTTCACTAATTTCTATCCTCATCCGTATGATGTTCCCTCGGCACTGCGGATGGGAACGACTCCGAGTCCGTTGCCGCCAGAAGGCGAAGACACTGTTCCAGGTGGGACGGTCACTGTCAGTACCCTCAGCTAAAGGACATCTCTAACCAAGAGGCCGAAGTTTCCACTACCTTGGCTGCTGCCAAGTCCGAAATTAAAGAGTATGAAACTCGAAACCGTCAAGGATATGTAACGTTTTTTTACCGCATCGAAGATCATGCTCTATAATTATGGTCTTGATAATAGTTAAACGCCAGTTGAGCCCCGATATGCCTGCACCTCATGATTTTGGACAACGTTCTGTGTTCGTTATTCTCCTGGGAGTTCGGTGGCCTGACCATCTTCAAGTTGTGCGTTAAGCCACGGCGAAGGTGATCCCGCAAGACCTTCGGATACAAGGGGACGAGGGAAGATGAACGAGCTAGACGTGTACGGATGGAAAGAGAGCTCTCATTTATATATGACGGACCGTGACCGATGAACCACCATACTTCTGTGAACCTGGCTATCGATGCCGCGTCCACTTCACCTCGAAACACCAAGGCGACTGAAATATTGGGCCCCGGAATTAACGAGCAGCGCGAGTGCCCTTGAAATAGGATGCTCAAGGGTGACAATCGATGCGGGCGAGCTCAGGGGCAGAAAATGAACAAGGTAAAAGGTCCGCGAATGTGGAGGTAGGATTGAAAACACGCGGAGACATCTGAGGACAGGTGAAAGTAGACTGGTAGCCGGCGGTCCCTATCATTTTATCAACATAATCAAGGTTAGAGGGCGGGACGAGAGAGGCTCCAGGTCATTAAAATCCCGCACAGTGCTGTCCGCGCCCAAACGCACAACGCGTGAATCCGGCCGCTCTCTTCCGCACCTGCCCCATGACAGTCTGGGGGCATCGAACCAACAGGGTATCCGTGTAGTATGCGGGGGAATTAGAAGGGTTCCCCGGGCCCACGACCCGAGGTGCTGGGGTGAGAACCCGTCAAGAGATGCTTCCTGGTGTGCGCAACTCACGGTTTTGCGACGAGACAGCAATCCTGGAGCATCTGAGGTTGTTCACGTTCATCGTGTAAGTTGTCGACTATGTAGTCGAGGCTTTCTGGTGGGAGAGATTGATTCGCCAGCATGATTTCCTTCCACCGGGCGTTGAAGCTTCCGCCTTGGCGCTCAGCAGCTGTTCATCTCTCCGGCCGAACCCCCGTAACATCAACTAACCTGCAGGTTCACGCAGCCACGTATCGAGCGTCAATCTAATGATTTGAGCTGAAGGTGGCCAAGGTCCAACCACTGCGTGCAGTGATTCGCGTCTTCAGTCAATTGCAACACGTCCGACACCGCACTCGAGTATGGCAAGGTGTGAGGGATGTGGGTTAAGAGTTGTTGTGGATCTCGGTACCGGGATGCGATGGTTTCGAGTGCCATGGTGACCCATTTGATTCTCCGCCCAGTGATCCACGTCGGAACACGATACCCTTGAATTTCGATGTCGCTCTAGAGTCTAGAGAGGTCGATTGGAGGTGGTTTATATAGATTGAAGTTCGGGTAATTCGCCAGTCCAGGGGAAGAACAGAACGAACCGCATCGCCAAGTCCGCACGCGACGTCAGGGTAGTATTCAAGGACACTATAGAACACGCAACTACCAACTTTGGCGCCATCCCGTGCTCGGAGATCTCCCTCGACATGGGGTAACTGTCTGGCACTGAAACGCTAGATCAAACCCTGGTCGTAGTAGGCTGATATTTAACAGAGGCTCACTCCAAACTGCGAGAACTTGATTGTGCAGTTTGATTGGTGTGCGTGACGCGGAAGTTACACCAGTACATAGTCGAGTTAAAGTAGGTGGGGTCACGGTCCTTCCTGACCCCGTAACTAGGGTTACTGAGTTGCGAGGTTCGGAGGCAATATCCGCCGCCCGGCACAACGAACGGGGTCCTGACGGTACCCCTAGGAGTCTCTAAATGTCGCCTACAAGCGAGCACAATCTTACACACTGTCACTGACCGACATGTAGAATACAATATAGCAGTAATATACAAGTGAATCGGGGGACATAGGGGTGACCTTGTTCGTGTGGGAACCCTGCTGGCCGCCCATCCGAGAGCCATTCAAGAACTACTCGAAAACCACCTGAAAGGCCGTCAAGGCTCTAGTTGGATTCTTGACCTCCGCGCGCGAAGTTTCTTCTTCAACAGATTAATCCAGCCCAGAGCCCTGACCATCGCCCGAACTCGCCTCCATCTCCATATCGACTTTTTCGCAGCGCCCTCCTGCGGTTCCTCTACACATTCACGGGGCGTTTGCCCTGGTTGGCCGTCCCCACCATCAGGCCGACGGAGCCCGGTGAGAGCATTGAGAGAGGGCCACGTAAATTGCCTTTTAGGTTCTTTCTGTTGTCCATTCAGGATGGGATCCGTTGGTGATCGAGGCTGTTTCTTGCGCCATAACAGGCTTTTCCCGGCCGGTTGTTGTGGTTGTGGTTGTGATTGTGATCGATGTGGAGGGGGGATTGGGAGCTCTCGGGAGGTTCGTCCTACGAAAATCGGGAACGAGTTGTGGCGGTGAGCGTGGCTCGATTATTGGCAGGGACCAGAGTTACCTTCCTCCTGTACCTCCGGGTCCTGCGGCACCTCGGGCAGAGCCCTGAGAGAAGCATCTGCGACGGCGTTCGATGACCGTGGCCTTGTTTGATCATCTATAACCCCCTTCAATCTATGACGCTGGTCGAGAAGGCACACCGGTTACCTTGTTCGGTTTCCGCGATCTCCTGGATACTTGACACCGAAAGTTGGTTGTATACGGCGCGTATGTCCCACCGCTGGTCCCGTTTCTCGCTCCAGCATGTCATAATCATATTCCATATCTGGTCCTTTAGCCATCGGGAGTTTTGCGGGCGTGGTGGTCGGTTGCCCGTCACGACGTGGAAGATGATGATCCCGTCCCGAGCATTCCCAAATGGTAGCACCTCTGCAAGAATCTTATTGCAAAGTGGTGGTGTAAGCGATGGCTGTGTACGCTATGGGAAGAACGCACCTCGTAGGCGGTCATCGCGAGGGAGTAAACGTCACTCTCCTTCGAGGGGTTGCTGTTCGGAAGGCTGAACTGTGGCGGGTTGAGTAGTTCTGGAGCCATGTAGCGGACAACTCCTGGTTTTGACGTCGTGGTACTACCCGGCTCCACGACTGTGGGGTCTGTTATGACGCCGGTGATCCCGAAGTCACCCAGGCGTGCCGTACCATCATCAGCGATCAGGATGTTTCCCTAGACAGAACGAACATCAGCGCGCGACTCGAGATTTGGACGCGTTCAGGGCTCACCGGATTGATATCACTATGGACGATACTTAGTGAATGTAGATATTCGAGACCGCAGGCAGTTTGCGCAAGCTATAGGAACAAGTTTCAACAGGCTTTTTCTATAAAGATCATTGAGGTCGCTTACCAGCTGAAATCTATTGACCCTCTGATTATTCTTGGTGTACTCAATAATGTTCCCGTTTGACAGCCAAGGGGTGATGATGCAAAACGGGAATAACGTCTCCGAAACTCCGTGGAAGGGTAGTACGTTCGGATGCGAAAGGCACTTCCACCCTATGATCTCACAATAGAACCGCTGGTCATCGTCAGCCTGAGCTCACCCTCCTCGAAATGGCACCACACACCCTTTTGATCTTGTCCAGATTCCCTGTCGTTTGAGTTCGAAAAGCCTTCACACATACCTGACACCCACCCCATTGACCTTTCCAGATGTCCGCGAATCCACCCGGGGCGTAAGGGATGCTGTTACTCAACGTCACCCCTTCCGGATAGTACGATTTTGGAAGAATCGCATGAGAATGTGAAACCTTGCGCAGGACCCTGAAACACCTATTTTTCGAGCTGGGATTCACCATCGGTGATGACACGACCTGATCATGAGGTGTTTTAGTGCTCATAACAGGGACCTATGAAACGAGGCCACGCACCTTGTCAAGGGTCTCCACAAGAATCTCCGCTTCTTCCGGGCTGAATGGAGGCCATTCTTCTGGTAACTGTTCATTCCACACTATCGTGGAGATGAAGGGAATGAGCCGGGACTTGACCCCCAGCTTCACGGGGTCCCCCGTAGAAATAGGAGCGTAGCATAATGAATGGTGTTCCAAATGTCCAAATATGGCTTTGGCGGTGGGACGGTCTCTTGGTTGGAGTGACCAACACTGTTCCAGTACTCCCCACAACTCATCCGTGAACCACACTCCTTTATCTCCCTGCGGTCTCCCAGGGTGTTTACCCTCGACTACCTTCACCACGGACATACGGTTCCAGTCTCCTTCGAAGGGAAGCTGCTCACTAAGCACTTCGAGTATCACCATCCCTAATGCGTAACAGTCTGATTCCTTGGTTGGCCGGCTATTCTCAAAATCAAATCGACTGGGATCTAGGAGTTCTGGGCTCATCCATCTTAGTGTGCCACCTGTCACAGATGAGTTTGAGGTCGTAGAGTATGCAGGGTCCGAGATTATGGCAGTAAGTCCAAAATCTGCAAGGCGCGCGTGGTTATCTTGATCAATCAGGATGTTGGCCTATGTAAAAGGAAGTCAGGGGATAGGGGAGTGGAATTAGTGTTAGGAAAGTTACCCCCTTCAGATCTCCGTGTACCATCCCCTCTTCGTGCATATATGTCAATCCCTGAGCAACGTCTTTGAGCTGCAAGAATTGAACAACATTGAGAATGAGTGAGGCAAGCAGTAAGCACCGAAAACCTACGAGCTCAAATCGATTCACATTCATATGCGCCTCGATGAACTGGTTGACGTTCCCATTCTCCATCCATTGTGATGCCATCGCGAACTGATTGTAACGCATTTTCACTCCCAAGAGCGGCAATATGTTTGGATGGCGAAGGCTTCTCCATGTCATAACCTCCTTACAGAACGACTGCACGGGTCATGATCAGTTCGTTGATCCAAGCTTGGATTGCCACACTGGTCACTCACGCGTGTGATTTTATCAAGGGAGCTCGTCGAGTATACCCTTGGAACCTTAATCGCAACCTCACGTCCTTCGTAGTTACCCTTCCACACATCACCAAACCCGCCATGATACGGTGGGGTACCCGACCGGTCATAGCAGAGTGGGATTTGCACGGATCTCGGAAGCAAAGCCTGGTGACCACATATTTTACACAAAGTTTTCAGACACTTCTTTCGAAGCTGTGGTGTTAGAACATCCAATGTCTACTCGGCGGGTTGGGAAAGTCCGAGTCAAATGAGCGGCTCATTTCCGAGATAAAAAGCCGAAGCACCTCATCTATAACATTGACAAAAGACTGAGCATTATCCCCACGTAGATCCTTGACTATTTCAATTTCATCGTGGTCGGAGAAGATGGCCGTGATCAAGGAGATGCGCTCATCTGTGGTGAGGGGACAATCAATCAAGCGCTTCCATGCTAGAATGCCGCTGTACGTGAGGATTTTGTCAGGCTAATGTATGTGATTGAAGACTTGCAACTCACAAGCCACACAAAATTTGCACTTGCGGACGCCGGTGAGCTTCCTGATCCCAACATTGTTGCGTCAAATTCCATAACCTGTCCGTCAAGGTCGAGTGGGTTGGCCTTGGCGGACGCTTGCCGCCGACGATCGCCAATACAGCCGCATGAGGTGGCCTGTCGCTAAACGGCATTGCACAGGTGAAGGCCTTGGTTCAAACGAATGATAGTTCAGCAACTCTTGGCCTCGAGTAGGTCATCTTTAACAAACCTCGATCGTGACCATCGCAAATGAGAAAACATCTCCTTCCTTGCTATATGTCCCCGGACCATTCAAGATCTCCGGCGCGATCCATCGTGCACTGTGTCCAGACTCATCTGAACCGTTCCGGATAGAATTCAGGTTTTCAGTGACCACGGCGAGACCAAAGTCTGTGATTCGTGCGTGGCCAGCTGCACCCACAAGGACATTTGACTGGTTTGGTGTCAATATGACGGTGAAACGAGATCAAGAACGGCTACATACTCCCTTGAGATCTCCATGAATCACGTTGCAGGAGTGGAGGTAATTGAGGCCTTCGGCGACACCGGATAACTAGTGAGCGGGTGAGTGCGCCGCACAACACGGTAGAAGGCAGACGCACGAGACTCAGTCTGTCTGCATCCGGATGGTTCGTGATGTATTCTGTCAAATGCCCGCCGCACATCCAATTCGAAATTAGTTGGAGTGGATCGGTGGTCGCACCCAGAAGGGGAACGATGTTTGAATGTGCCAAGTGTTTCCACACCACGACCACCTGGTAAAATGTCCGTGCGTTCGTTAGCGCCCAGTAAAGGGAAACTTCGCGTCGAGAAGGCACCTCCTTGACTTTCTGCGGGTCTCCCTTGGGAACGATCCTTACACGTTTGATACGGACCTTCGATCCACCAAGGGTTCCTTCATACGTGCATCCAGAAACGGGCGAAGGACTGGTGTCTAGGAGAGAATCTGGTGAAAGCATACACGACGTCGGTAGCACCCCTTTAACGCTGCATATCTCTGTGAGTTCACGCAATGTTCCTTGGAATATGACATTCGCAGGATCAGAGATATCAGTCAGGATCTAGCCCGATATTGTTGAGCGTAGAGTGGGGAGAGATGGTTTGGAGGCACACATCATCCAGGTGCTCGACGAGCCGCGCTAAGTCCTCGCCTTGCAAGTTTTGAACAGCGCCTCGGAATTCGCTCCCGCGGAGGCAGCTGCTGAGCTGCTCGCGAAACTGTGGCGAAGTCGCGTCGAGGTCGCGGAGTTGTTGTAGGGGATCCAGTTGGATCATGTGGGAGTCTGGCTAGGGCGGCAGCTTGCGGGTTTAGGTGAGTAGGTTGTTCGTGGATAAGGAGAAAGGAGGGCACCAGGTGCCTCGCCCCGTCCTTAAGGCCCATGAGTGGGAAGCGCCGTATGGTATCGGCCCTGGGAGATCGCCGCAAACCTCAAGCGCGTAGGGTCTGACGCCGAAACATAAATATCGGACCGGCCCGTACCGCGCTCCGCCCGCATCCAACCGTCGGTAATATTTTTGCGGTGGTTCACAGTGGACAGTATCATATAATCGGAATTCTGAGTGGTAAAATAGAGTTGAGGAGGTTGGATTTCTGTCTATCTATAATTCGCGGCTTTGGCTTCGGTTTCGAATTTGAGCTTGACCTGAGAGCCCGAACTGTACAGATAGGACAAGCGCGGTGGACGTGTATGCGGCGAAGAGCTCAAGGTCTCAGACGCAAGAGGGGGATAGAACTGGACGCTAATGATGATTTACGTTTGACATCTATGCATGGGGGCGTTGGGTCGACGTGTGTACGCGAGACAAAAATCGTGCGATCGACTCGGAAGTGGTGTGGCATGGGTCCATTGCATCACAAAAACAAAAGCAAAAAGATAGAGCAGATAAGCGTCGAAAGGGGGAGGGTTGGAAGAGAGAAGAACGACAAGTATGTAGCCCCGACCAATAGATGATCGTGAACGGTGGAGGGAGGTACGTGGCCGTTACACACGGCTGCGATGCACTGACCAAATTGCGCGCAATCGAAACTATGAGTTGGAAACGGAGCGAGGAGAGAAGGGGGGAATTTGTTGCATCCCACGACCCGTGCGGATAATTGCGATCCGCCATATATAACGAAGGGCTCTCTTCCCTAGAACCCTCCCAATCCATCACCGGTGTCACCCCCAGTTCACTATCCCTACACACCCATGCCCGTACCCACACCCGCATCATGGGCTTCCGGCTCCACAGACTAAGCCACGCATGCACGTCCACCTCCTCTCACACCCCCCCGTAATTAAACTTCGCCAGCCCATTGAACCTCTCAGGAGGATGACGGGCACGTAATACGCAGCCTCATCTCCTTTGCGTGGGAGGACGTGATGCTCTCAACCGCAGCCGTGATCCAATCGACTTTGAGACTCGGTGTCCCGCAACGAAACGCGACGGGTTTCGGGTTGATTGTAGAGGATAGGTCAGGCAGATTCCCTACATTTCGCTCTACTGATAACGTGAGCCACCGTAAATCACATAGAAGCAAATGCGAACGCGTACGTTTGGCATGATCCAGGGTGACGCGTGAAGGCTTTCAAGTGTATGCGAGCACGCGGATATCAAACCCATCGTCGAGGACAAGTCTTGGTCGCAGATCTAAGGAAGGATCAACTCCCGAAAATGGATTCTACCGGAGAGGGACAACAGACAGTGGTTCACCATGATCATCTCCTGGAACGCGGCTAAACAGAGGCCCCCGGAAGATGCCCATGACACCAATGGCGGATTCTAGCATCGGATACCACGGGTACGCCGGTGAGGAGGTCATCGAGCAGTGGAAGCGGATACACGAGGTTCAGGATGTCGCCGAAGGACAGTATGGGGTTGAACGTTGGGTGAAGTGATTTAGGAAACGGCGTGAACTCGTGAAGCTGCGCGAACGAAACGCGAGTTGCAAAACGATAGGATGCGGTTTTCTGGGAACCCTCTATGATGGGTTACAATCAACGTCCGGGTGTGGTACGTGGGGGAGTTGACAGGATCCGGAAACGCGTTCTGCCAGGATCGGGGGAGGTATGTTCTCGGCTTCAAGCTGACCGGCCTTTAAACGACGGAACAGGTCTTGAGCGTGCTCGGTCGGTCACGGAGCTGGTCGGTGGTGTGGTTATGAAGCTCTAGGGGGAGTCTGGGGCTGACGGACATCATTATGCAAGCCTTGTCTCGACAAGCGCTCTAAATGTGGACCCCGCTCGGGTCTTTCCAGTGTCGCAGAGACATTACAACCAGCGGTGGAAATACCACCCGTTCCGTCCTTCCGAATCCAACATCACGTCAATATCGAGGCAAATTGTGGTCAGGGCTGCTGGGGGGGGTGAGGGAGAAGTAATGCGGCGGGCAGATTCCGATGCCGCTTGTGGGTGTAACTAAGCACCTAACGGAATCGAGGGTGTTTTCCCGTTTTCTTTCCACCGGTACCGCAACACTCCACATCAGTCTCACTATCTGCTATACATTGTCATCGAAATATGATCATGGATTACACCCATAGCTTGATTATTTAATCTTCAAACAGTCGACAGGCGGGGTAGTAAAATACCGGAAACGCGTCAGTTAATATGGGGACCGGCAGCCCCCTGCCAAATTTTGATTCCGCGCGGAATTCTCACACATTCAGTTGTACTTGCGATTTTGTAAACGAGTCCGCGCGAGACTGACACGTGCCACACCTCATTTAAAAACG
>Ga0307515_10020735_pt1 | contig 11703 bp, 7 predicted proteins | sample 17_EM_MG_FD_194513 | JGI IMG/M metagenome (GOLD analysis project Ga0307515, IMG submission 194513) | Populus trichocarpa ectomycorrhiza microbial communities from riparian zone in the Pacific Northwest, United States - 17_EM | ecosystem: Host-associated > Plants > Roots > Unclassified | place... | reverse complement strand
CTCTCACAAACCCTAAATGGGTTGGGATTGATCCCAAAACTCAATCACTTTCCTAGATTTCTATTGCTGAACAAGCATAGACGTCAAAACAAATACAGATTCCAATTTCAGTTATATTCTGTCAATTCACAAAATCAACAAAATATGATTGTAAAAAGAACTTAATTTTACTTAGTTATTCTCAACCTCTTCTGAGACCAAAACCGACAGTACCGTAGCTATATGCACCTCAAAATCAGACAACTAGCAAAAGGGTCATCAAAACCATTCTCATATTAACAAAACCAAATATATACAGGTCCAATGAGATTAGATTGGCGTGACCGAAACAATAAATGTCAACAAATCACCAAATTTACATTGAGATAAGAACCACAGGCTAGTAACGAAACAAGAATTGAATATCATCGGAAACAAACCGAAACCTGATATGAGACACTGCATAATTTACCAAACCCTCCATTGATGACTGACAACGAAGCTGTTGGAAGAAGGATGAGTGTGATATAAGATAAAAAATAGCAATGCAAACTCAAAAACTCAATAACAAGAAAAAAAAAAATTAAAAAATAATATATTTTTATGAACCGGTTGAACTAATTTCTAGAAATTAATTTTCTTTCAACAGAGGTCATCTAGTTGACAATCCAAGTCTTACTCCCATTTCGGATAGAGCTTTAAGAAACGTTAGTTCTGTAAAACCTTTGCTGTCAAAACTTAGGTCGATCCGGAACTGAATTAGCCCGCAAGTTTTTCCGTCTTTTGGACAAGACAACATATTTTGTGTCGAGGAAAAAAAGGATTTTGTGAATCATGTTGTCTGGTAAATCACTCAATTTGTCTTCCATTTTTCTGTAAGCCCTAAAAACCCCATTTAGAAGACCTGAATAACAAGATGAAACAATGAAGAAGCAGTGATACCCAACCCCATTTAGGGACGCAAAGAAAAAATAAATTAGAGCTTTGGTATCCTGTGATAGGGAAGATATATAATTGATTTTGGAGGCATTGTAGTCCCTTTATTTTTAATTTTCTGATAATTTTGTCCAATTTTTTTCATATACAAATTTATTTGTTTCATTATAGTTTTTGTCAATTTTTTATTTTTATTTTCTTAATTATGATATCACACAGGGTAGGTTGTGTGGTGTGTTGAAGACATATTCAAAGTATAAGAAAAACTCAACAAACTAGAAGAAAAAAAAGGAATAAAAATCCAAATTTAAATAGTAAGACAATTTTTTTTCTTATGAATAGGAAGACAATTCAGCTTTCGCTATTAAATGTTAGACGAATACTACATTCTATAATATAATAAGACAAATGATCTAGAAATAATCTTTGATTAAAAGCAACGTAGTCTGCATGTTGGTTGACTGATCATGAAACTGTTAATTATCTAGTGTTTTTTCGGAATGATATGAGTGGGTTGCTACTAAAACATATATATATATATATATATATATATATATATTAAAATAATAAAATTTCATTTTTTTTTAAAAAATTATTAATATTAATTTAGTTAGTTTGGACCAGGTCAATCGAGTTAATTAAAAACCCTACTAAATTAACTGAGTTTTACCAAGTTAATTTTTCTTTATTCAACTTGAAATCTAAACCAGATTAGGGAATCTTAGATTTTTCTAATCAATTTATTAGATTAGGTTGAAATTAACATGTAAATAAAAAGTTATTTTTTATAATTTTATTTATAATTATGGTTATAAAACTCAAATTAACTAGACCTAGGACTCAACCAACCAATGACCTATATTGGTCCGTGTTAAAGAAAAATAGAAAAAGAAAAAAAAATCTGGTTGTCCAAGTTGACCCGATCAAAGTCCAACCTTTAATTTGTTGAGTTTGTTTTTAAAAACAAAATATTTTGATTAAAATAATATTATTTTAATAAATATATTTTTAAAAATTAAAATTTACTTAAATCAACTTTCTTAACTCATGAATTAAATTGAATCCTAGATTTATAACCATGCTTATAATGTTAAAATAAAATAAAATGATATTATTTTTCAAGAAAAAAAAAATAAAAGATTTGTGATTAGGTGAACCTCACTCTAAAAGGACCGACCACCGTGTGCACACACACTAGGCGTCGCTACTTGGAATCTTCATAATTTTCCCACGTTGCCCCATGGCCCAAATTAAACACTTTGACTTTGTATGAACAGAAACAGCCTTCTGTCTATGCGGCTAAAAAAGCATCCGGTTCTCATCTGCCACCCCCACCAAACTTGTCATCTTCATCCCCAATCAAGGGTAAATTATATATTAGTCCTTCTATTTCAAAACAACTGATTGCTTAGTCCATGTAGTTCTAAAGCTTCACATTTAGTATTTATATATGCCTTTCGTTTGGATAGTTGCAACTTTTGGTATGGTTGAAGATCTTATTGGCGCTGTTGTACTTGTGGTTGTGCAATTAGAAGATATGAATAGTGAATTATTTTATATTAATTAGTTATTATATCAAGTTGTTAGTTTAACCACTGGTTGAAAAAGTAATGGCTAATAAATAGAAACAAAGTGATGAAGGGACTGAATTATGTATGAAGATTTACAGGGACTAGAAAATGACATTTCCAAACATATAGGGACTAAGTGATAATTAACTCCCCAATAAATACACCCCAACATCACCGAATTATCTTCTTCTCTGTTTTCTCCTCTCTTTCTGGAAGCTTGCAAATTCTTGTCCAAACTCCTTCCTGTCTTTCCATTTGTGCTATACTGTACAGTTTGTGTTTGTATACGAAGCAAACACCATGCCTTTTTGTGAGGTAGCTAAACAACAGACCAGTTTAGATGATACAGTTGATGCTGCTAGCAGCAGCAGCAGCAGCAACAACAAAGGCATCAAAATCTTTTACAAAACTTATGGTCATGGCCCCACAAAAGTTCTTCTCATTATAGGTAATAACAATCATCAAAAAATAATCTTTCTTTTTCAGTTTTGAATTGGGTTTCTTTTATGGATGAATTGTGGATTGTTTGCTGGGAGCAGGATTGGCTGGGACACATGATTCATGGGGTCCACAAATAAAGGGACTTACAGGTACAGAGAGGTCCAATGACGACGATAGAATGAGGGCCATTGATCCGAACTCAAGTGATAGTGGGGGTTGTGGGTATGGTGGCAATGGTATTCAAGTTTGTGCCTTTGATAATCGTGGTATGGGAAGGAGTTCTGTGCCCACCAAGAAATCTGAATATACGTGAGTTTTCTTAGACTAATTTCATTGAATATTTTATGTGGGTTGGTTCAAGTTTGATTCTTTTGTTGTGGGTCATTTGAATTTTGATGCATGGATATGTCTTATGATTTCTTTTTGTAGTTTTGGTATGTTTTCTGATCTGGGTTTTGTGTTTTACTTTCTTGAAGGTGGATGTTGAAGCTCCATTTGCTTTACAACTTTCTTTTGAAATTTTTTTTTTTTTATTTCGTTTGGTTATGAGAAAAATAGGAAAGAAATTGAATTTTATCGTTTAATAGTTGTGTAGAATCAGAGAAATCATAGGTAATTTTAACCTATCCATGTTGAAGCTTCATTAGTTGTTGATACTTGTGTTGCTTGGCAATATAATTGGTTGTTGATAAAAGAGCAGCTAATTGTTTAAGCAAAAGGCGTGTGGGATCCATTGGTTTTTTATTTTTAATTGCTGAGTGCAGAACAAAAATAATGGCAAAAGATGCAATTGCTTTGATGGATCATTTGGGTTGGAGAAAAGCTCATATATTTGGCCATTCAATGGGTGAGTCAGTGATTCTGAGTTTCCCATTTTTGTTATTGCCATTACTTAATGTAACTGAAATCAACTGCTCGCAACAACTGATTCTGAGTTTGGTTTATGTCACTGTTGAAACAGGTGCTATGATAGCTTGCAAGTTAGCAGCAATGGTGCCGGACAGAGTTCTATCTTTGGCATTACTTAATGTGACCGGTGGAGGTTTCGAATGTTTACCAAAGGTATTATATATCTTCATGTCGCTGCTTAGCTGTGCTGTCTTCATGTTTCAACGAACTCTTCAACACTAACTTAGTTCCCTCAAATTCACTCAATTCACATGTGAATCTACTTCAGTAATAGGTGATAAGATGTGTATTTTCCAGAGTTTGCTTGATAAGATGTGTATTTCATCTTCACTATGAAAACACCGATTGGATATTAGTGGGGTCGGACATGGCCACTTTTTAAATTATTGCTTGACTATGGATCAACTGGCAAGTTAATCAACGCTTCTGTGCATTAATCACATCAAAAGTCACAATGCTCGGCCTGCAACTTGGCACCAGAACGACCTGTACTATAGGTGAGAGGAAAAAAAAAAAACCGACCTTGTTTTGGAGGTGATTTGTGGATTTGGTCCTGCAATCATCTGATCTATTTGATATAAACATCATAGTGTTTAAGATTGATACAGGATTAGCTGCTAACAAAAATCAACTGATTAAGTTCCCAGCTACAACTTTTTGGCCCTGTGTGAACTTCTCTTTCCCGACCTAACCTAGTTTGAAGATTATCTTTTGTGCTACCGAGCCTTTGGCCTTTGGGGGGAAAAAATTTAATGGATTAACATCAGTATATCAAAACAATCGAAAAGTATTAAGAAAAACATCAATTTGATGTTTTTTCAAGCCAAATGTATTTTTGAAACTGAAACTTCAAACACAAAAACAAGCAATGTCTTAATAACGATATTTGTAACTCTTTGTTAGTGTTGCATCTTCTTTTGATAATATTTGATAAGCCTTTGAGCTACTAATGATCAATATATAAGGTTAATATTACATCATTGTGAGGGCACAGAGAGAACTAGATCTTCTCTGGTTCTATAATTGATTTGAGTGTTCTTGTTTTCACCATTGATGGAGATTGCCAAAGAGGGGTGAAGAAAATATAGCAGTCTCAGTGGTTTCTCGTGCTAATGTGCACTGGGAATCTCTCTTATCATAATTCACTTCACATCCATTAGTTTTGTAAGCTCTCACCCGCATTTAAAGCTATGTGGTTGTCACCAGCCATAAAGTGCATTTTTCTTTTCCGAGCACCCCAGGGTATTGTCTTTTCTATTTTAAAATTCGAGTCATATGATTAAAAAATGATGAATTTTTTGTATCTTGCAGCTTGACAGTCGAACAATATCTGTCGCCATCCGTTTCTTGAAGGCAAAAACTCCTGAGCAAAGGGCTGCAGTTGACTTAGACACCCACTACACAAAGGTAAATGATGAGAAGCAGACCAGGAATTTGGGTAGTTCTGGATAAATTCTGTAAAGAGGCTTATAGCTACTTTGGAAAATGGAAAGAAATCTTCCCCACCAGATATGGAGCGTCTTTAAAAAAACCAAATGGAATGTGCAAAGACAAACTTGGCATGTTTACTCTCTGATAGTGTCTCGAGTCAGTTTTGTGACTGCAGGAACTCACATGATGTGTATTTCTGATCTGCAGGAATATCTTGATGAGCACGTTGGGTCTAGCACAAGAAGAGCAATTCTGTATCAGGTATGAAAAACGTGATAATCTTAAACCTTAATATTTGTTATTTCTCTCCTTGTATTTCTATTTACAGTAAGAAGTTGCTAGACTTTGCTTCTTAGGAGTGTCTGATTTTCTTATAGTATATTGATGGGTGCATACTAACACCATAGAAGACCATAGAACAAAACAACTAAGAAATTTCAGATAATATCAACCATGTAAGCAACGGCTGCAAACTCAGCATCCTTTGGTTTGCATAAATATTGCTGAATTAAGCTCATATCTAGCATTTTATCAGGAAGGTGACCTAAAAGTACACATTGACATCCATAGATGTGACTATCATATACATGTATGTTTCCCAGCTTCTAGCGAGTTATGATTGCAGTGAAGTTTCTCCTCAGAATGCGACTACGACTAGCCTCAGGTTTTCAGCTCTTAAAAAAATTTATATGAGACCCCTAGTTAATTTGCTTGTGACTGTGACTGTGCAACTTGTATTGACCTTCCATTTGTTACACAAGTATGTCTCTCGCTGGACCTTAAAATAAAACATGTTGCAGGAATACGTCAAAGGTATATCATCAACTGGAATGCAGTCTAGTTATGGTTTTGATGGTCAAGTCAATGCTTGCTGGACGCATAAGATGACACGAACAGAAATTGAATTAATCAGATCTGCTGGATTTCTTGTATCAGTCATACATGGCAGGTAATGGTGTTCTCTATCTTATTTCCGTGGAATACACGATTTCTGCCAATTCATTAATCTAATATTATTCCTTTTACCTATACATTGTATTTTAAATTTTTATTATGCAGGCGAATGAAATATACAAAGCTACTAACTCATTAGAAAAGAACATGTTTGAAGAAAGATTGTGTGAAATGGTGCACTGAAGCACAGCGAGTTCTTACAAAATTATGTTTTCATGTGGTTTCATTGAGATGAATTAAACAGCTTTTCATTTTATCAATTACTTGAGTGGAGGATAATATGATTCATAAAGTTAGAAATCTGTCTTGGTCTAGTAAGTATAAAAGAAGCCAAAATGCGCAAGGATGCAATGCAAGTGAGTGGGTCTATCATGCAGAAAATACTTGGTCAAAATCATGTTTTCTATATGCTGTCAAGCATCTGAGTATTCAGTACATAAAAAAACCTTCCCAAAATGTAGAAATGACATTATTGATTGATGAGTTGAGAGCAGTCAAAAATCAAAGAACCATTGACAGATAATGAGTTTCAGGCTCTGATTAGTTTTTTTCTGATATTAAATTATTTTTAAGACAATTTGCAGATGCAAAAACATTGTATTTAACAAGGCAATGAATCATTCTCCATGTTTCATGTCATCACATTTCAGAACGCATATCTTAACTCTTTAAATATCAAAAGTCAAAACTATACTCTAGCAGCATACTTGACAGTGTTTTGCCAATGAGTTCTGGAGCTTTATAGACTGCTTATTTTGTACATAGCCAGTCTGCCGTCAATGGTCTTCGTTGGTAGATTCTCTTGTTTTTCTTAATGGGTGGTAGCCCTAGGTGCATACAGTAGTAGATTCTTACTATTTACGTATCAGAAAAGAAGATGAATATTTTTTGTCACGTGTAGTAATGATATACCATAATGACTACATCCTCGAGTACTTTACCTGCTTATGACTGATTTGAGGTGCTCGGAATGGCTAGGCATGATATCATTGCTCAAATATATTACGCGAGGAGGCTTGCAAAGAAGTTGCAGCCTTTTGCTAGATTGGTTGATCTCCACGGTGGGCATCTAGTGAGCCATGAGAGGACCGAAGAGGTATTCCTGCTATCTTATATAGAAACATGGCATGACAGCACCATTGCATTATGGAATGGTGTTTGTTCTGCAATAAAGAATTATTGTTATTTTAGGGTAACAAATGCATATATGAACATTGATCGAGAAATATTTGGTGAAACTGGAAATATTATAACATTGCACTTGATTAAGAACAATAGTAGATGCATATGTTGCTGTGTAGAAGGATGTGGCAAGTCCATGAATCAATCACGAAATGCTTAACAACTTTTTGTATAAACTAACAAAATTACGAAATATTGGTGTTTCACCACCAGCAGAAGTGCATCACAGAAATTGCATACTGCGGTTTATTTAATTTTGTTTCACTATGCATAAAAATCCAAGTATTGGTTTTTTTTTTAATTTCAGGTCAATCAAGCTCTTTGTGACCTGATCAGTGCTTCGGATAAAAAGATGAACCCACATGTTTGGACTAATTTTCCCAAGGAAAGCTCTCGTAAGTATCCACATTCAGTAAGGGTTTCTGTTGGGTGTTAGCAATGATTGGGATTGCCACCATGAGCATGCTGTAGTCTATATTTCCCCTTTTCTTTTCTGGGAATGAGGAAAGAAAAGGGAGATCGTCCGAAGGACATGTTATTTCAAACTCCATGGATTCCTGGCCTGCACCATCCTAACTTCTCTCCTAAAAGGAATGCCTATCTCTTTGGCAACGAAAATTTGAGCATGTTTTTCATTAAAGTAGTTCAAAATAGAGAATGTGCATCAAGAAACTTTCCTAAATGGAATCCATTGATTGAGACTTCAATGGATGCCTCTAGCGACTAAAATCTGGTGGAAGAAAGGATGATAGGATCTATACATGCAAGTACCATGCACTGCCATTCTTTTTTAAAGTCATGAGCTAATATTTTCTGGCTGCTTTTTTCCCCTTCTTGTCCAGGGTGGTCAGAGAAAGGATCATTATTAGGTAAAACATGTGTAGAGGGTAAAACCGACGACATCTGCTCGACAGTTTGTGTCATCGAAAAGCTGCATCTAAGCATATCATATGTCTTCGGTCTCTTTGTGTTCATGTTTGAGTATATACAAAGGGCCATAAGAAGTCGGCATCCAGCCAGAGTTGGATCTTCCCTCACATAAGCTAATTAGTCAATAAAATCCACCATTTTTACAGGTAATTTCATAAGGTTTCTCGCTCTCTGTTCAAGGCATTCTTCTGCAAAGGGGAAAAACTTGAAACATTTCATTTCTGTTCATTTTTCAGGTTTATTGACTTGTGACCCTTGTGGCGTGGCTCAATGTGACCATAACTGGGGAAACTATACATTCAAAATAAAGAGCAACAAGGCCAAGCAGACCTTGTTATGACATAAATTAACATCATGATTCAGGAGGCTGTATAAAGAAACCTGAAACCACCATCAAGGCATAACTCAAGCCCTTGGATTCTGTTTACAAGTAACAATGTTTTTAATAAATTGGTTTGGGGCTGAGCAAAGACCTCAATGGAGAAGTCACAATAAGTGACCCATTTTGGCTTTGTATACCAGCAGCAAATCATTTTTACTGCTTACCCCTTCTGAGAAAAAAACTTGCCATCCTTTCCCCTGTGTGTTTATGTTGCAAACAGATTATTTCTTGAGTATATTATTATATCACAAGCATAACTATATAACTAGAAGAAAAGGTTGGCTTAGTTGGCCATGTATTCTGGTAGAAGCAATGGCCATGGCAAGTCTTTTTGACAGGCACCGACCTTCTAAATTCTACATTTAACAAAAGCATCATGATATTGCACTAGAAAAATGAAAAAAATTAGACATGGAGTGACTGCTCCGTTCTTAACACAAGTAAGACAAGGCAAATGCAAACCGATCGAGACAAACATCCAATTATACAGAGAAAAAAGACCTCAATTAACAAATTTATTCACAGGATCATTTGACAATGAACCCGCGACTAATTTTATAGATAAATTTCCCGCCCACACTAGCTGCTAAAGCATGCCTAACTACTAGTTATCACCACCGGATAATTAAAAAAATGATTGCAAGAAAATTATGTCAGGCAACTATTAGTTATAAGTGATTGACACGGCACAAATCTCGGATCCCTAGATGAACCAAAATAAAAATCTAAAAGTTCAAAAAAAAAAAAACTTTATAAAGATACAGTTTTTGACTGGTTTTTCTAAGGTGTCGTGGTGCTTTAACACCTAGTCAACCTCTCCCTCTTTTTGTGAAATCCGCTGGAGACGCTTTCGACATGACCGAGTTGAATAACAGTGCTACTAGTAATTCAAGAAAAGGGAACAGCCGCAAACAAGATTTGGATTCAGACCATTTGATCGTCGTATGCACTTAAGACTCTTCTTAATCATCAATAAGTTTCTCACCAAAAGCATGTATTAATTTTAGAGAGAACGAACTCTAGCTAGTATTTCTTTGTAGATATTATAAAAGAAAGACCCTCTAAAACTTATGGTGAGTGCATGATACAAACATGTAGACAAAACCTCCATGCATGCCCATAGGTACAAGCTGATCTCATGAGAAAACGAAAACAAATCAGAGGATTTATATGTTGTACCTGTTGAAAAAGAGCGTGGTGGCTGAAACTTGTTGCTGAATCCTGGAATGAAAATGGAAGCTGTGAGCAGTGAGCGTATCTTTTGGTCAAGAAGCTGAGCTTGGAAGAAAAGAAAGAACGGAAAGAGTAATAAATACAATTTAATAAATTACAAGGCAGAGGGACCAGTCTTATCAAATATTCTGCTGGAATATCCTCTTATGCCCTTTCCACAATTTAACCTTCACAAGTTTCCTCACTTTTGTGTCCTTTCCTTCTTGGAACTCTGGGAGGCTCGAGTGAAAACTTTTGATATTTTTTTTAAAAAGTCTGTTTTATTTAAAAAATTATTTTTTAATATTTTTTTATAATTTTAATGTATTAATATTAAAAATAAAAAAATTATTTTTATATATTTTTATATAAAAATTATTTTTAAAAAGCATCATAATACCAAACACACATTTCATAGCTAAAAAATTATATTTTTTTACTGATTTAATCATAGAGTATATTTTTAAAATTTTTATTGAAATTCATTAGATATGAAGATGTAGTTTTGAAATTTATTAAAAAAAGATAGTTTTAAATAATATATAAATCGACTTAAAAATACTTATTATCATCTAATAAAAACAAAATTTAAAATTTATTAAAAAAAACAACCTAGTCTTAATTAACTATTTAAAAACACTTATTATCCTAGGATAAAAACAAAAAATTCAGACTCTTAAATGGGTTTAAATTCTACATGGGTCTTAGAAAAACTTTCCAATAAAGTATAATTTTGTCCTTATTGATTTATCAATGTTCCACTTTTGTTTCTATAGTTTATAATTTTATAATGTCACTCTTATAGTTTTAAAAAATTCAATCTTGTCCTTATTACTTTTTTGGAAGGTAAGATTGAGAGAATTAAAACTATAAAGATAGAAATAAAGCATCTTTTCTCATCCTAATTTTTTCATACCATTAAAATAGAAAAAAAGAAAAAGGAAAAAAGAAATATTGTGTCCTTCACATCCTTTCTCAAGGGTATGTTTGTCAAAACAAATAATATTGCATCCAAATCATTAAAAATAAAAACTACATCGTATTATGTAACAACTAACAAGTCCCCCTACCTGTCTCTCTGAAGACATGAAACGGCACCGTTGAATAATTATGGCTAAAACTTATAGTTAGTTTCAGTTGTGAAAACTGCAAAAAGGGTGTCAAAGCCAAGTCATTACTGCAACATCAAGTGATGGCTGCTGCTGCTGCTGCTGCTGCTGCTATGGATGCCCAATGGGATTTCAGCTGGTACTTTCTTTATCTTTCTCTTTATTTACCAAATCCCTTTTGTGTTTCACTGCATTTTTGTTCTGTGTCTATAGTTTCTTGGAGTTTTTCTTTTTATGTTTCTTTATCTCAATACATCTAAAGTCATACTTTTCATCAGCAAATATCTTGTGTATGTGTGTGTGTAGTCATGAAATTTTTTTACTTTTCCATTTATTGGCTTGAGGATTGATTTGGGTTTTTTTCATATTTGATGTTAATCGTGTAAAGTAATAAAGACTCGATCTTTAGTGTTGTCTTCTATGGATAGTTTTGAATGACATGGTTTGTGAAGTGATGCTTTCTTGTTTGTGGGTTTCTTTTTAAAAATTGATTTATAGTGCAGAAATTGTATCAAAATAGCTAAAAACTTGTGATTTATAGCTATCAGTTTTTGAGTTTTACCATTGGTGCTGAAAGTATGTCAATATGCTGTTGCTTGAAGTAAAGTAGCAGAGGAAATTAGTCTTGATTCTTTCCTTTTCTTTTTGGCTTGCTGTCCCTATTTGT
>Ga0307515_10020731_pt1 | contig 11705 bp, 10 predicted proteins | sample 17_EM_MG_FD_194513 | JGI IMG/M metagenome (GOLD analysis project Ga0307515, IMG submission 194513) | Populus trichocarpa ectomycorrhiza microbial communities from riparian zone in the Pacific Northwest, United States - 17_EM | ecosystem: Host-associated > Plants > Roots > Unclassified | place... | reverse complement strand
GAAATAATGAGTTTTACAAGCTAAAGAACCGAAATCTATAAAGAAGAACACAACACAATTTCAGTAAAAATTCGGACACAAATCTGACTCTAACTTTGGACAGCAATTCGACCCTCTTAGAAGCCTCTTTTGAAGATGGCTATTAGAGACATATTTATAGACCATTCTGTTAGATTTCCAGATCATTAAAGAACAGCTCATTTGGACATCTAAGTCAAAAGTTATGGGCAAAACACCAAAAGGTGTTCTGAAAAATCAAATCAGGTCAGCTTGGAGAACACTTTGGTGCACGTTTTTCTTCCTCCTTTGTGAGCTGTCTTTTTTTTCTTTTTGACCCAAAATAATGTGACAATGTCCCCTCCAGCTTTCCATCCATGTGCTTGCCCTATTGGATCAATGAATTACCCAAAATAAATCAAATGTTATTTGTTGTGTGGACATCTAAGATCATGGATTGTGTTTGGGCTGATTTGGAGGCTGATTTAAGGCTTAATTTAAGCATCAAATAAGGATACAAATGTACCTATTATTTGGGCTAAGATTGACATTAAAACCTTGAGTGTTAGCTCGTGCGGGCTAGGAGCTATATCAGATTTCAAGCATAGTATCTCTTTAAGAATTTTTTGTTGATAGGCCTAATCCTCAATCTATTCACATTGATAATTTTGTAAGCTCCATTATTGTAGACTTCTTGAACCACATAAGGTCCATCTTATTTGGAGAGGAACTTGTTGCCCATGTATTTTGACATGATTATTGGGCGTCGTATTGCCAACACAAGATCTCTAACTTGGAATGAGTACGGTCACACCTTCTTATTGAAAGCTTTGCAAAGTCAGGCTTGATAACATTTTAATAGTTGTTATGCTTCATGACGCTTCTCATCTAAAGCTTCAAGTTTTTCGAGGTGTAGAAGAACATTGTCTATGTTGGAGAGTCCTTCTTGGATTGTAATTCTTTGAGATGGAATTTGACATTATGGTGAAAGAACAACTTTTACCTCGTATATCAAGGAATATGGAGTAACTTGATTTGGCTTTTAAAATGTAGTACGATAAACCTATAATGCTTCTCCAATTCTATCATGTCAATCCTTCTTCGAGCGATTCACCATATTCTTGAGAATATTGCATAAGGTCTTATTAAAAGCTTTCGTCAAGCCATTAGTTGGAGTATTATACATAGAAGAGTTATGTTGTTTGAAACCGAACTGTGCATACAACTTGTTCATTGTTGTATTGTAGAACTCCTTTCCATTATCAGTTATGATATGTCTCGGTACCCCATAACGGTAGATGATGTTTGTCCGAATGAAGTTTACAACTGTCTCTTTCTTGATCTATTTTAATGCTACATCTTCTGCCCTATTTGAGAAGTAATTTGTTGTGACCAATATGTAAAGATGCCCCCCAAAGCTTTTCGGTAATGGCCCTACCACATCAAGTCCCCATGCATCAAAGGGCCAAGAAGCAATTGTTGGGTGTAAAGGCTCGAGTGCCTAGTGGATCAAATTAACATGTAATTGACAACTTTGACATCTTCTAGCATATAGTTTGTGCAGTCTTTCACCATTATAGGCCAGTAGTACCCCATTCTTTTGATTCAAAAGTGAAGTTTAGAACCCAATTAGGCACTTCATAGATCCCAGAGTGTGTTTCTTCTAGTGCTTTTGTAGCTTATTCTCCGAGACAACGCAAAAAGACTCCATCAAAATAGCATCGATAAAGAGTGCATTGGAAGTATATGAAGAAAGAAGCTCTTCATCTCACATCTATCTTATAGAGTATGTCTTTAGGTAGTTTATCATGTCTCAAATCGTTGATAAGCGGCTGACGAAAGTTTTCTTTTTCAATCTCACAGACAGAAACTGCACCTACTTGTTCTTTCTCTTCTACGTTATGAATTATCGGTGGACTGACTTATATTTGACACACAAAGACTTTTATTTCCTCGCTACATTATGCTAATGTTAACGCCAAATTTGCTAAGGCATCGATTTGCTTATTCTCTTTTCATAGTACATGTTTTAAAGTGACATAATCAAGTGATGTCATCAGTTTTAGTGCATACTTGTGATATGAGATGAATTCTGGCTTCTTGACTTCATAAAGTGAGAGGAGTTGTTTGATGACTAATTGAGAATCTCTAAAAACTTTAAGGTGAGACATTTTTATATTCATCACCATTTCCAGCCCAAGAATCAAAGCTTGATATTCGACCATGTTATTGGAACAACATTTAGTAAGTGAAAAGGCGAAAAGCAAGACCTCTCGTTCTAGTATGATGAATATTACCCCAGCTCCGCCTCCATTTTTTCATGCTGCACCATTAAAGAACATTTTCCACGGTTCTGACATTTTAATAAACAAAACATCCTTATTAGGCAGGTCTTCAAAGAACTTCCATTCATCGGGAATAGGATGATCAATGAGAAAATCAACTAGTGCTTGCCCTTTGATCGCTTTTTGTGAGACATATACACTTTTAAATTCTTGAAGCAATAAAGCCCATTTTGCCATTCTTCCCAATAGTATTGGCCTTGAGATGATGTACTTGAGAGGGTCAGCTTAGGAGATTAGTCATACTGAATGTGCTTAACTTCTTTATCACAAACATTAATGCTAGACATGTCTTCTCTATTACAGCCCCCTATTTAATGTCCCGCTAAGGTAATATAGAGCACTTTCTTTATCTTTATTACTTTTTTATGCCAATAACACTCTTAAGAAATGTATTTGAGACACAATATAAAGGATAAATGGGCATCTTGGTACTAGTGCTTGTAGGATAGGTGGATTTAGCAAGTACTTTTTAATCTTGTTGGAAGCATTAATACAAGCTTCATCCTAATAAAATGATGTATCCTTCTTTATCAAATGGGTGAATGGGTGACATTGACCCGCTAAGTTAGAAATGAATCTTTGTATATAGGCCAACTTTCCTTGGAGACTCTTCAACTCGTGGATGTTTCTTGGCTCCAGCATTTTTAGGATGACATCGATCTTAGACTTGTGAATCTCAATTCCTCAATGTCGAACTATAAATCCTAGGATTTTGCTTGAGGACACACCAAATATGCATTTTAGTGAGTTCATTTTTAGTTGAAATTGGTGTGACCGTTTAAATACCAGATGAAGATCTTGCAAATGATTTTATTTTTCTTTTGACTTCACCATACGAGGCCATCAACATAGCATTCAACATGTTGATAAAGCATATCATCAAAAATCTTCTACCTTTGATAAGTGTCACCTGCATTCTTTAAGCCAAAAGGCATGACTTTATAGCAATACATCCCTTTCAGAGTCCAGAAAGCCATCTTCTCCTCATCTTCGGGTGCCATTCAAATCTAATTATAGCCAAATGAACCATCCATGAAGGTGAATCTCTTATGGCCTATAGTAGCGTCAACTATGATCTCAGTGATTGGAAATGGAAAGTCATCTCTAGGACAAGCATAGTTAAGGTCTCGAAAATCCACACAAACACGAATTTAGCCATTCTTCTTTTTTACTAGCATAATATTTGAAATCCATGCAGGATATTTGACCTCACGAATGAAACCTACTTGGATAAGTTTGTTGACTTCGACCTCAATCTATAAGATGAGTTCAGGACAAAAGCAACGTTGGGCTTGTTTTACAACTCTAGCTCTATTTTTTACTTCTAATTGATAGACAACAACCATTGGGTCTAAACCTAGCATTTCATCATAGGACCAAGCAAAGATATCTTGATACTCCATCAAAAGTTCCATGTAATCCATTTCTTCTTCATGTGATAAGTTTGCATTGATGAAGGTTGGGCGTGGGTTTTCAACAATGCCTAAGTTAATCTCTTTAAACTCATCCACTATAGGTTTATTTTCTGATTCAAAGGTGGACAAAGCTTCCTCAACATCTTCTCCGATGATATGCTCATTATTACCATCCTATTCAATGGTGATGTTATTTGAAGTGAGATACATCATTTTATCTTCTTTCTCTTCATCAGAGGGGGTTGTGATCACTATCATATGCTTTTTCCTTTTCAATGTCACCTTAGCACTCGCCACCCACTCACATTGTCTCTTCATGCATGAAGGTATTTTGTTATGAGAATCCTTTGAACCCTCCATCAAATTTGGTGGATGATTGAGTACATACTTGTCATCTTTTACTTGGACTGTCCATGTCTTGTACAGACTAATATGTGTTTTAGTGTCCTTCCACTCTTTTGGGTTCCAATCTTAACAAAAATGGAAGCACAAGTCGTAGTTACACCAAGACAATCCCAAACTGAAGCTCTAAGAGGTGTAGATTGACTTTGTTGTTTGTCCTTCACTTCTTCCACACTTATGTATCGTGAGACCTCTTTTTAATCTTAAAATGAAGCATTGTAGAAGACTCGTATCCAAGACCAACCCTTAAAGTTTTGCCAAAAGTTTTCTTCTCTCTCAAAGCCTTCCTAGTCTTTGTAGAAACTGGTTTACCTTCGGCTTGAGTCATATCATCATCCTTTACTAATTTATTGATGTTCTCATGACTATAATCAACCCTGGCTAAAAGCTTATAAGCATTAGGATCGAAGTCATTTGCCTGTTTATTAGGGAGTCCTTCAAGATTTTAACCATCGATTCAGTTTGATGAATAAACCATTTTAATAAAGGTTTTGACACCTTGTTCAATGCGGGATTAGTAGCTAGCAAGGTCAAGTTTTTGAGCCCCTTGTTGATCTTCTCTCCATCCTTAGTAAAATAAGATTGACCCTCTTTTCTTGCTAATACTGGGATATATCATAGTACTATCTATGGCTTTACGTGATACCTTATTATCAACAAAGTTTTCTACTACCTTTTCATTTCTTTTATTCTTCGTTGGACAAGTCGCTCTTTCATTTGTAGATGACTTATACCCTTTTGAGCTTTTATTGTCAATTTTCCCTCTCCTAGATGGTCAGGTGGAGATTGTAGTTCTTTCATCACAGTTGACTTAAAATAGAACTTTGTGTATGCAAAATGGGCTTTAGTTATGGTAAAGGGGTCGGTGTCCGCTACTATCTTTCTCACCTGTCCATTTTGACAATACTTAAAACATTGGTGGAGCGTTGAGGAGACGATACCATTTTTATATATCCATGGTCATCTAAGTAGCATGTTGTAAATAGTTTTGACATCTGATGCAACTATATTATTTGATATTTTTATCCATATTTACCTAGTATTTTGCCTATGTTTTATATATAAAATGCCTTGATATTCTTTGTTTTTTGTTTTGAAGGCACTTTTGGATGTAAGATTCAAAAAGAAGTAAATTGGAGATAATTGACAGATTTGACCTCTGACCTATGTTTTGTGCAGAGCTTGAGATCTAGAGGTTGAAACGAAGTGATTCTAGTGCCATTAGAAAGCTAACATCCATACCTTTCTGTAAATATATGGCAAGAAAAATAAAAAACAGAAACACCATAGAGATCGCAGCCTTCAAAGACAAATCTTGCATTCTGCCAATGTTGACCTTCGTCCATTCCGACTTGAATATCTTGAGCTACAGAAGTCCATTTGATGCAAATTCAATTGTTTTCGATTCCTGACTCGAAGACCTATCAGCCTACCAAATGTCAGTAAAAAAGGAGCTCATATGAGAGAGATATGATTTTTCTAAGATGACATATGAATTCTGCCAGCAGACAGGTTTTGTGAAGAAAGAAGTCCAAATTACATCCCAAAGCATCCAAACCGACATCCAAGTCTTTATTTTGGCAATTTAACTCTTATAAGTCCAAAGTCAAAGTTTGAGGATTTTATGCAAAGCTATTTCTCCTTTTTTAGGAAAATAGCTATTGAACTACTTAAATATAAATTGTCTACTTAGGTAAGGACTATTTTATAGGAAAGAGATATTAGGGTTTCCTATCAAATAAAAAGAAAGAGAGAAAAGAAGAGGGAGCGGCCAGCCAAGAGATAAAAAACGCACCTTCCTCTAAAAAACCCGAAATCATGCATTCTTCTTTCTTTTTGATTAGTTGTTCAATAGACATGTGAGATTTAGCCAGCCAAGGCTAAATTCTTTTTCTTGGTTGCAAGAACATAGAAACCTTTGGATTTCAAGAATTGTAAGATTTATTTTACCTTTTCTTTTCAGTTTATATGATGAATGAATATGTTTATTCTCCTATGCTTATTTCCTATGATTGTTTCTTTTAATTGATAGAGCGGACTCTAAGTTATTATTGTGAACAATCTATTGCTAAGTTTGCTATCAAAACCGGAGTTGTGGTATATAAACTTGTGAAGTAACTGAGTTTAATAATTGTGGCGGATCTATGTTATTAATCTTGAGAACATTCGAACAAATCAAACATGAACTACGGACAGTTATGTTATCTAGATTAATCAATTTATCTAGTTCTTAAGGCTTCCATTGAATTAAATTACTAGTGCGGACACTGTGGTTGTTTGATGGTTAGGATTAGTTATACAACGGATCTGTTAACTAATCAACGTAACAAAAGATAAATATTCAGAGTATAAATTGATATTTTGTTTCCATGATCAGTTCTGATTTCTGTAGGTGAATGTTTACTTGTGACCGAGGTTTGTTTTCTTGATAAATTTTAGTTTTCTTTGATTTAGCATTGATAGTTTCTTTTTGTTTACTATAGCATAGCATAGATAACTTTAAAAGCCCCCAGTTGCATATTATATAGCATAAAAATCTGAACTAAACCTTCCTCATGGGATCGACCCCTTGCTTGCTCTATACTATCTTGTTTATTTAAGCTATGATAATTAATTTGTGTGACCGTGACATCACAACAACATCTATTACATGGAAAAGTGCATTGGATTCCATATCTTCCATGTGTATCGCAAGTCTTATCTTTCCCATAACATTTTGCCCTCCTTGATTAAAGCCTTGAATCATCAGATAACTTAGAGAGAGTTCATTCATAGGAATCCCAAGCTCTTTCATGGTCTTAAGAGATAGTATATTGACAATCAAACCATCATCCACCAAGATACAATTCATTATCTTTTCATCGACATATCTTTAATAAAAAGAGGATGATTATGGAGTTTTGATCCAACCAATAGGTCTTCATCATTAAAGGATATCTTCACATTGCATACATCGTGAGGTAAGTTTAGAGAGTTATCATGACTTTCTTTCATGACATTTGTAGTATAAGTTTTCTCTTCATCATCATGATAGCAAGCAACAAATACATTTTCCATCCTTCTCAGCTCCTTTGGCATGTACTCATTTAGTGTAATGGGTTTTCTTAAGCTTTGAGCTAGAAAAACCCTCTCTCTAAGTAGAATAGACATTTGTCAAATCTTTCAGTGTATCGGCTCATCAATTACCTTCCTCACCATCGAGATTCTCATTATAGTTTGCTTTGTCATTTGCAAGCACTTTTTCCTTCCTTTTCTACACGTGATTAAAGTCCATCCTTTATCGTCATAATTTTCAAGTGAATCAGGCTTCAAGTTGCTAACTTGAGGTGCAAGGGTTATACATGAAATTTGACTTAAGGATACAGTGAAGCTTGTAGGCAAAATGACACCAAATTCTATAGGTTCAAAGGAGCCAAAACTCATTGTAGGGGGCGAATGGTGTGGACCTAAATTGACCATGGTTGTGATATTAGAGGCTGCTATTTCTTCATAAAAAATGATAGCATTATTCTTATGTAGCCTCATGATCTTGTCTTTCAGCACAAAACACTTCTCTATGGAATGGTTGATCAAGTGATGGCATTTGCAATAGTTCGAATTGTCCACTTGGTTTGCTTCTTTAGGATGTTTCACCTCTAGCAACTCGATGAGATTTTTCTCAAGCAGATCATTTAGCATCCTAGATATGTCTAAGTCTGGGAATGGATACACTTTTTCTTATTGCTTTTTCAAGGATGGCTTCTTTCTTTCACCCTTGTAAAAAGTAATCGATGTTGCACGATCATTTCTCTGAACTCCAATTGGTACCTTTACGATAACAGAGTTAACTACTGAAGATTGTTTTCCCTTGATCTTTAGAGCTCTCTTTCCGAATCTATGATCTTTAGGCTTATTTCTCTTGGGCTTTTGCATAGGTAATAATGAGCTTTCAGTTGTAGTAATACTAAGTTCCATGTCGTGAGCTCAAGTAGCCAATTCTTTAAAAGACTTTAGTTTGATGCCTTGTAAAATACAGTGTAGTCCCCAATGTATCCCTTGAATACACATATCTAGCATGGAAGTTCCAGTAACCCGATCTCTACAGTTGAGGCTAAGGTTTCTCCATCAATGAATGTAGTCAATGACAAACTCTTTCTTCCATTGACATGCATTGGTGAGTTCAATCATGCTAACCACATGATGAGTGTTGTAAAAGTGGTTAAGAAACTCGCATTTCAATTACTCCCAACTATCGATTGAACTAGACTCAAAGTCAGTGTACTAGTCGAAGGCATTACCTTTCAAGGAACAAACAAATTGTTTTATCATGAGATCACCATCACTTTCGACATTGTTCCAAGTCTCTATAAAGTGAGCTATATGTTGCCTTGCCATCGAATTGTTGAAACTTTGGTGGTTGATAGCTTAGAGGCATCCTTAGCACGTTGATTCTTTGGGTGTATGACTTTGTATAAGAATATATAGGTTGAACTGAGCTTTTTACTTGGTCCATGATGGCTTCCTTGATAAGTTCTTTCAATTGATTCGTGGTGAAAATATCATTAGTAATACCACATATATTTCTTGTAGCTCCAATTGTAAAATCTTCAATGACATCTAGTTGATCTACTTGCAAAGCCTTGGTAGCCGAAGTTTGGCCTCCCTCTTTCATGCTTCCGAGTTTGTTCATCAACTTTACTATCGCGTGGTCTTTTGCCTTGAGTGAAGTTGAAAGCCCCTTGACGAGTTTTGTCAAGTTAGCCACTTAATCCTTCAAAAATATAGTCTTAGTCCTCATCACTGACATGGTCTCAAAACTCGAAGCCGTACTTGATGATTGACATGGAGAAGTTTCCATGGGTGAATTGTCAAAGTAGTCGTCTTGGCTTTTGGAGTGGAGTTACTTGTAGCTTCAGGTTTGGAGCGAGCTCTCATGCTCCTTTTGCATTTGAAGTTAATGTCAACTTCATAATCGATTTAGTTTGTGCATACAACCCGGCGATAGATTTTGTTTTCAATGGCAGGGTTGAATAATCTTCAATGGTATGTCAACAACTTGAATCAGTAGCCTTGTTTCTTTTGGAAGCGACAATGGTGATCATGTTTTTTCTAGTTGACATTGAGAGGATGTTGAAAATTCTTTCTTAAAGGGAAGAGATGAGAGGTAGAGAAATCCCTAGAAGAGTTACCAGAAATTTGTAGACACAATTTTAAACACCTGAAATTAGAAAAGCAAACATGTAAAAATATTTGATTTTATTAAATATATGAATGAGTACAATCTCTATTTAAAATATTCTTACAAAAATAATAAACAATCCTCTGATTCTTCCCTTGTATTTGATATGTAGTGACTTGATTTATTTGTGAAATAAAGCCAAGATTTGTGCTTTGCAAGAACACAAATTTGGTGTATTGCAAAGCAAGATTTGATACTTTAAAAAATATCTTTGATTTGTCTTTAAAGTGCTGTTGAAGAACTCTAATGGGGGGCGTTTAGACTTGATCCAATAAAGCCTTATTCTTTGTAGACTTCAAGCGTAGATGAAGGAGACTTGAAAGTTTTTAAGAGAGCTTATTTACTTGAAGAGTTTGTCTTGAAGAAAATTTGTATCTCCAAGAAACCTCCCCTCTTTTTCTAGGTTGAGGCTTGATCCAATAGAGCCTTGTTCTTTGTAGACTTCAAGCGTAGACGAAGGAGACTTGAAAGTTTTTAAGAGAGCTTCTTTACTTGAAGAGTTTGTCTTGAAGAAAATTTGTATATCTGAGAAACCTCCTTTTTTTTTCTAGGTCGAGGCCCTTTATTTATAGAGGTTTGCAAGGGATTTCAGGTCCTTTTCCAATGCCACATGACATAATTTTATTGATTGATCTTTATTGATGGAATCTTGCATTTATGACAAGATATCTTGAATATTTCATCCCATGTGCCAATCTTTCATTGGCCAAGAAATATAAGAAAGCTCATTTTTTTTTCCATGTTATTTATTTAAATTTTATTTTATCATTTCATGTAAAAACAAAATATTCAACACATGACGAGATTTGATTGGTAGAAAATTTTGATTTCTATAGTCTAACAACTTTATTTCTTGGAATCACATTTCTATTAAATCAGATAGTAAAAAAACACGCAAAAAAAACAGATCAAATTAATCTTTTTTTTGGACATATAAAAAAATGCCTAGGCATCATTAATATGTTTTCTAAGAGAAAAAAAAAAGAATGATGAATTGAAAATCTAACACAAATTAAATGATATTCTTTATAAAAATATTAAAATAGTAACATATTGGATTAAACTGGATAGATTCGAGTGAATCAACTAAATCTACGACCTGGATCATAAGACTATGGTAACCTCATCAAAAGAAAACTGAAATAAATTATGATGCTCAATTTTCAATCAACTTAATATTAAATGATGAAATTGAAAATATAAATACTAAATTAAAAAAAAAAACTTGAGTTAACCTGTGTCAAACTTACGATTCGGGTCATGCACCTCATTAGATTTAACAACTTTTTATTTTCCAAAGTTATTTTTGATTTAATTATACACCAACCAGGTAATGCATGAAATAAAAAGCAACCCTAGTTTTTTAAAAAGTCATATAATAAAAAAAACACTTTTTTTCAAGTCAAATAAAAATAAAAACCTCTAAAGAACAAAGAAATGATGAAATGATATATTTTTTCCAAGTTTAAAGGGTTAAAAATATATTAAAAAATATAAAAAAGAACAAATAAGCCAGGTGTGTGGGCTTACCCGCACGCATGATCCTTAAAAAAGACATGGTTCATGCAGAGGCTCATGAAAAAAGGTTTGACATACGTTCCAGGCTTCTTCTTTTTTCAATATTAAAAGGTTTTTTCAATATTAAAAGGTGGACAATGTGTCATCCACCCTTTAATTTTTAAAATAAAAAATAACACAAACAACACGTCATTTGGTCGCTTAGTTTCTGGAGACCAAAAGGTCGTCGAAAAATCAAGTCTTAGGTTTTTTTAGTCTAAAATTTGGTTTTCAACTAATTTTTAAGCAAAACACCTAGAAAACGCTATAAGCACTTTCATAAACTCATACATGACCTCAAATAACCCAAAAACTCAAAATCAACTAAAAAAATTCTCAAAATTAGATCTATCATCTTAAGCAAGGAAGACGACAAAGAATACCCAAGTGAAACTCTACTTATTGAATATAACCTATTAACACCAAAATCAATGTCTTTCTTGGATGAAATTGGTTCTAGTCGATGTCTTCTCTCTACTACTGAAACTCAACAACTCTTTCTCTTTTTTCAAATCAAGAACTGAAAATTAAGGAATATGAAGTTGTGTATCAAAATGAACATTCCACAACAACTTCTTTGAAATCACCACCTATTTTTTCACTTTGATTCTCGAGCTTTCAATTTGACTATATGAAGTTCTAATTTGACAATAAAAGAATCAATTAAATGAGAAAAAATTTGATTACCAAATTGAAAAAATAAAACACCATGAATTCATGTAGAAAACATCTATGCCTAGGTTTTTTTTTTTTTTTTTTTTAATGGTAATA
>Ga0307515_10020730_pt1 | contig 11705 bp, 4 predicted proteins | sample 17_EM_MG_FD_194513 | JGI IMG/M metagenome (GOLD analysis project Ga0307515, IMG submission 194513) | Populus trichocarpa ectomycorrhiza microbial communities from riparian zone in the Pacific Northwest, United States - 17_EM | ecosystem: Host-associated > Plants > Roots > Unclassified | place... | reverse complement strand
CCTTTTGGGTATAGCCCAAGAGCAAATCCATGAGGGCTTATGCCCAAAGTGGACAATATCATACCAATGTGGAGATAAGTGGTGTCCATAATCCTTACACATACCATTTCAGCTCATACTGGAGTGCTGCATAATTCACTGCAATAAGTCCACTTCATGTCAACACCATGGAAATTGTCGACAATCTTACAGTTCCTGTCAAGACTAAACGGCAGTGCCTTGATGTTCTCGTTCTTGCCCACCGTGACTCGCTGCGGAACAGATGCGGTAGAGAAAGCATTGCTGCCAAGATATATCATCAAGGCATAAAAGAGATGTTTTTTTTATCCTTCATGTGAGGCGTTAATAACCATGGTGAGTTCTGAGGAGAAACGACTGGCTAATTCCTTCAAAAAACTGCGTATTTCTTGCGGAACGAAATCATTGATGTAGCCACGTAGAATTGCAACAGAAGCTATCAGGGATAGACTTGATCTCATTGATCTTCTTTTTACTGCTTGCTAGCTCTATGCTGTTCTTTTTCTTTGTTTTTGTAATGGCGATGATGTTAATCTCTGATGGTGTGTTCCAAGTTCTATAGTAAACAAAGTGCTGGAATGGATGATGTAAATTCAAAGACTAATCCTAGACGGAGAGACCAAATTTCTATCGACTTTCAGCGCAGTCATGGAAAAACTGTGCTGTGGATATGGACAACAAAATTTCTCCTAGCGCAAAGAAGTTTACCTGGAATTTCCTGACGAGGAGAAAGGTAAGTGAAGTGAAGTGGCTTGTGACAATGCATGTCAGGATTGGAAAGATTACTTACTAGTTATTTTAGATTGATTAATCAAGTGCCTTCCTTTCTGATTTTTATTAATTCAAAATTTGTAAAGAAGTAGAAAAAACAATTAATCAATGGAAGGTTCAATGCTCTTGCCTTTTGGTTCATTCAAAATTTATAAAAAGTTGGGACTTGGAATTCAAGATAGCCACGATAGGTTATAGAATTGTTGAAGAGGCGGGCTATCACTGTCACTGACGAGGCAAATTACTTAGAATTTGGGTGGAAGGATGGGCGGAGCTAGGAGAATTACATGTAGATTTTGGAAACGTGGTTAAATTTTTTTTTTTAAAAAAGTAATTGTTTTATATATATTTAGATAGTTGATATGCTGATATAAAAAATAATTTTTTAAAATAAAAAATATTATTTTAATATATTTTCAAGTAAAAAATACTTTAAAAAGTAACCGTTATTACATTCTAAAACACAATTAATTTTTCAAAATAATTCTACTACTATAAAAAAGGGACCTTTCATGTAAAAAAAAAGTTATTTATTGACAATACATAATTTTAAATTTTATAATTTTACATGTAAATAAAATTTTTTATCTCAACAATACTATTATTTATTAAAATTAGTTAAAACCTTTTGGAAAATACTCTAGCTCTAGACATCAAAAACATGTTTATGTAATGATATTTTTGTTCATTCACCTTAAAAACTTAACATATACTTCAAAGATTTTCACATGGCTCATTTATTATTACCAAATAGAATGAGAAAAATAAATATTTTCATAACTTGATTATATTGTGAAACGACCAAATTAAAATTAAACCTGGTATCAGAGGGTATTTTTATATTTTCATAATAGTTTTTTCTCTATTATAATTTAAGTTAAGGGGCTATTTGGTATTTTACAAATATAAAAAATAATAAACAATGAAAATGCATAGTAAAACAATGAAAAAACCCTTAAAATAAAAAAAAAATTAAAACTGGAGTCAAAGGGCTTCTTGATCTTTTCACAATGATTTTTTTGTAATTATAAAATCAGTTCAAGGGCATTTTGATATTTAACTAAATAAAAAAAGATGTGTGCTTATGGCGCACCCAAAAACGTCTACACCCTAAATAAAAAACAAAAAAGATGTGCATGTGTGAAGCACCTAGAGGTGTGTGGAAGGCGTTCGCGCCTTTCAGGCAACACATGCGACACTTTCCAGTATATAAAAATGCCTTTCACTGTATTGTTGGAAGCGCCACCATGTTTTCATCCTATTGGTATGGCGTGTGTCTCCGGTGATGGTTCGGTTTGTCACTGATAGACCTTTTTTTCCCCCCTTCTTCTCTCTCTTATCTCTTGAAAATTACAGTTTGGCCTACTTGATTGTTGGCGTTTCAACTTCAATTCTTATTATTTTAATTCTAATTTTTGGTCTTGATTATTTTGTATAAGTTTTACTTGTTTTCAATTTCATCCTTCAATCCCAGTTTACCAAATATTATATTTTTCAATTTGGTCTTCATTCTTTGAATTTATAATTTTTTGCCTTGTTCTTTTTGTAAAAGTTTTATTGGTTTTCAATTTCATCATTTAATTTAAAATTGATGGTATTATGTTTTTTTTTTTTAATTTGATCATCATTGTTTTGATTTTTATTTTTTTTCCGGCTCTTTTATAAAAATATTGTTTTTATTATATTGTTTTCAATTCTACCCTTTAATTAAATATTATTTTTATTTTTTATCTCAATTTTGACCCTCATTATTTTGATTTTTTTGTCCTTTTACTAAATTGATTTTTCTTTTGAATTTCACCATCCAATCAAATTTAAAATTTATTTTGTATTTTAATTTTGATCCTCATTCTTTTAATTGCTATTTTTTTAATATTTTTGTATAATTGATTTTTTTATCCAATTTCATCTTTCAATATTTGATTGATTGAGAATTGAATTTCATGATTTGTACAAATTGGGTGTTTTGGGTATAATGATCTAGGTTACAAGTTGAAAAGTTAATATATATATTTTTTAAAAATACCTTTATAATTTTTTTTTATTGAGTTATTTCAATATTATAATTTAGACCGCGAGCTTGGATTGACTCGATCCTAATTATTGTAATTACAGGCTTGTCATAACTGATCATTTTTATGTTATTTTTTTTTACCTTATTTTGATATCTAAACATTATTGTTTTTAAGAAAAAATAGTTTAGTTATACGATAAAGCACGAGTACTGAGGCTATTATTCATTTACGTGGAAAGATTATCTAAAATCACTTTGATTTTTTTTCTCAATTGTTATTTTCAAGGATAAATTATGACAAACTTAAGCTCACAAATTTAAATATGGATAGCTTGTCTTACTGCGACTCAATTAAAAAATAATTATTTTTTATAAAAATAAACTTTAATTTTATATATTACCAATTTTACTTCTACCAACTAATTTTTTTTAAAAAAAGAATGTGGCACACGCACCCATTTATTGTTTTATTAGGCCATGACGAGGTAAAGTATGAATATTTTTTGTTTTTAACAATGTTGTTAGAATATTTATGTTTGAGAATGTAATAATGAATATTTTTTAAAGTATTTTTTTATTTAAAATATATTAATATAATATTTTAAAAAAATTATTTTTAACTTAAATAAATAAAAATAATCTAAAAATATTAAAAAAATTAATTTAAAACAAAAGTTTTAACAAATATTTTTTTTTCCACAATACCTAGCTCTCATGTCACTATTCCTTTTAGGCCTTAAAGCCCATTCATCCCTCTAGTCTTGGTTGGGACATTATATAGAGAATGCATAGAAGAATGAGATAAATGCATTGTCTTTAAAATTTAATAGTTCACCAAAGGAAAAACACAAATTCACACGTGCAAAAGTTTTGCCCTCTTGACGTCTGCGATTTCTTCCTTTCTTCTCTGGCCAAACCCCAAAAGACATCATCGAATCAATAACACAAATTCTCTTCTCTGTAACGACAACTTAACAAGCTAAGACCGGGTTATGTCCTAGCACAACAAGTCCTCTTTACAAAATCAAAGCGTTTCTTCTCTTCTTCCTTTTAGCATCACCAAGAAATAGAATATGGGAGAAGGAAGAGAAGGGGATTGGGAGTGCAGTGGATGTCAAAACAGAAACTATGCGTTTAGATCTTTTTGTAATAGATGCAAACAACCTCGACTTCTTGTTGATAACAAAACCCCACCTGACTCTAAATGGCTCCCTCGTATTGGTGATTGGATCTGCACTGGTTAGTTACCCTTTATCTACGTTTGCTTTATAAATATCAGCCTCTTTATGTTGGTTGCATGTCTTGAAGATCTGTACCTTTTAAAATTGGTGTTTATTGTCATTTTTCTTGTTATGGGGTGTTGGGATATTTATCAAGCATTTTTTTTTTATATGGATATGGTGTTTTAAAGATTTGAACATCTGATTATTGGTGTTAGTTGGGACTTTATTTTTCTGTTATAGGGTATTGATCTTTTTGGGTTTTGAGGTTTTTTCTTCGTGGATAGTTTGGTTTTGGGGACTTGAGTTGGTGTGTTGGGGTTCAGGTTTCAAGGGATTGCTAGGTAGTTGAATTGTTTTCTCGCGTTTCTTAATCAGGGGTAAGTAGCTAGACAATTTAAATTAGTCTATATGATTAACCTATCGATGGAGAAATAGGGTTGATATTTTAGACTCGCTTTTTGAAGTTTTGGGACTCGATTCCAATATATTTTTTGTGTACTCTTTGCTCGTTCTCTCATCTTCTTTTGTGATACCTTTGTCTCTTCTTTTCCCCTTTCTAGCGATTGTTGATAAAAAGTAATGATTAAGTGGTTGTTATGTTTTGTGTGATTGAGATGAAGAATTTGCTATCAATTAGGTTGAGTGGTTTTTGTTTTGTGTGTGTTTTTCTTTTTTTTTGGTATATTGGGATGGACTGGTTGGTGTGCGTATACATGGCTTCATTTCCATCTTCATGGCTGCAATGTGGGTTGCGTGTGTGTTGGGCAATGGATCAATAGGTTGCACTAACAACAATTATGCATCACGAGAAAAGTGCAAGAAGTGTGGGCAACCAAAGGAGGTAGCGGCAATGCCAGCAATTGCAATGCCTGGAGTGTCTCTCCCAACTTATTCACATTATTTTGCCAGGAGCCCTGGAGGACCAGACCAAAGGTTGAATATTGGATTAGAGGGCAATGGTGCTCTCCAGCAACCAGTACCCTTGAATTCAAGCTGGTCTGGAGGAGGGGCTGATAATTATGGAGTTCAGCAGACCTCTACTTGGCCTTTGGGTGGAAAACAGATGTCTGGACATCCATATGCAAACCCTCTAAATCAGCCTCCTCCTCCAATTCCTAAAGGATGGCGAAATGGTGACTGGCTATGCAATTGTGGCTTCCACAATTACTCTTCACGTGCACAGGTATTATCATGTTCCCCAATTATTCTCAGATATTCACTTCCATTTTGGATTATATCATCTTATATCTGATGCAATTTTGGGTGAATTTGCAGTGCAAAAAGTGCAATGCTTCTTTGCCACCAGGTATGCTTCATTTGTTTTTTTCATTGCATAACAGCTAGCAATTATGCTGGAAACACTGCGCAGCATGTTGTTTATCTATTATGACTGGAAGGAAAAAGCAAGCAAATGATGAATGTATTGTTTTGTTGTGATTTATCTATACTCTCATTTTATTCCTCCTTTCTAACACAACACAGTGGGAACAAAGCGATTGGCATCTCAAGAATTTTTCCAGGACTGGGAGAACAAAAGATTAAATTCTGGAAATGTATGGAATTATTTTCTGGGTGTACTTTTTGTTATTCTATCGTTCTAAACCATGGTTTCACCATTTAATCCCTTATTCTTTCTGTTATTATGTTGTTGCTCCTCACAGACAGATGGGCAACCACAACCATATCCAAGCTTCAATCAAATGGCAGGGACCAATGGTGACCAAAGTTCAGGAGTTTATGTTTCCTATCCCACTTATAGTACAGAACTAGCTCCAAATTGGCAAGCACCAGTGCAAATTCCACTTCAATTAACAACGCCTGCTCTCCTTGGAAAAGGGTAAATGTTTATGGAGTTGCTCCTACCTATATATCAAATTAGGTGACCACACAGAATAATGAGATGATATTTAATCTGGAAAAGGGCCATTCTTTGGTGCAATGATAGAACTCTTTTGAAGCCAAGTGCTGAAGTTTGAGTTCATTCCTGAGTGAGTGACTACACTTCACATGAAATACTGAATTTAGAACCTATCTAAATATCACTTCCACGATCTTGGTTCTGTAAGGTGCACACTGGATCTTTGTAAATAAAATAAATAAACTAATAAACTAATCAACAAAATTTAATTATGCTTATCACTTTGTTGAGTCAATTTGATAATAAAGGTAATAACTTGAAAGAAATGTGGACAGAATGATGAATCACTTGGAACATTAGAAGTTGAGCATAAAGACTAAATCTAGTACTTTATTTAGCCTAATGTAGAGTGTGGGTAATATAACATATAGTGTGGATAAATATAAATTGCAAGTATTTATATTCGCACACACAGCACACACCATATTATACAATGATATTGAAAAAGGCTTTTCTCATGAACATTCTAATACTTATTCCTTCTTTGCATAGCAGAGCCAAGCAATGGCGTAATGGAGATTGGATGTGTGCAAATTGCAACAATCACAACTATGCTTCTCGTGCACAGTGCAACAGGTTAGCAACGGGAGTATATTATGTAGTTCTACAATGCAACCTAGCAAACTTTATGTTGAACTGATGCCCATGGACATCATCTAGTTGCTTTTTTAATGATATCATATTTTACCACCTACTAAAAAACTTGCATTCAATCTTGTGTGAAACCATTTTCTGATGTTAAAGATGATAGTGAAATCTGGTTGTAATGAATTGCATAGTTGCTCACTTGGTCAGGAACCCGGGATGATACCTTGGGCCTCATTGTTTTGGCTATTATGTAACATATTGTGGTGGCCTATCAGGCAGACATACTCAATTCATAGTTCTATGTGCAATTCATGTTTGTTGTCCTCTTCTTTCTTCTTTTTGGTTTTGTACTGTTTTCAAGGCTAGGCAACTCTTCTTGGTGATAACAAAGAACAGTTGTGAAGCATTTTCTTTCATAGTTTCATGAAATAATTCTGTTTTTGAACAAAACTTTCAAACTTTGATTTTATTTCACATGCCTCTTTAGGCAAATAAGGTATTGTTGTTGCTTCCAAGTTAAATTGCTTTCTCATTGCGTTTTTGCAAGTTTACATGTATTTTTATGGTCCTGGGGCTGTTGAATGTTCTCATGCTAATTCATTTTTCCAAGTTACATTGCAGTTTTGCATTTTCTACTTTGTGAGAGACAGGAATTTTGGTATTTTCATTATCCCAGTCCACCCTCATCCCATCTCCATTGACTGACATCTGTTCTTTCCACGCAAACCATCTTATTTGCTCAGTGGCTTCATTGTAACTCGTGATTACTTGTTGATTGTGGCAGTTTATTTCATGAAAATGCTTGCTTCCGTAATAATTCACTCAATTAGCCAGAAATTCTTTCTCCCTGTGCAAGGGGAAATATTGGGCTGAACTGTCAATTACATTTTCCAATATTTTGCCTATTGTTTTTGAAAGAACTAGTGTTTGAAATTTTCACCAAAGGCCCCTTTGGCAGTCTTAATGGTTTTCCCCCCCTAGTATTTATATCATTATATTTCGGCTAAATTTCTCTTTTGTTTTGCAGGTGTAAGACGCAAAGAGATGTGGTCGCGCAGCCAGTTCCCCAGCCAGTCAATGTTGTGTAACTGCAAATTTGTCGAGGATTTAGACTGTTGTAGCTTGCAATGCCCTTTGTTTGTTCTGTTTCAGTTTTGTGCGACGTCTGGTCATAGAAAAATGGAAGCCGTGTAGGCATACGATTAGACACTGTAGAAATTAGCGGTTGTGATATTTAAAGGACAAATAACGCAAGCATGATTGTTCTTATTTTATAGCAGTGTTGTGTGAGTGTGTGTCTTCCATTCCATATTCAAAGCTTGTTTTCACAACTGAAGTAATAAAGTATCATTTGTTGGTTTGCGTATTGGTTCTTATGAATGGTAACTTTCCTCGTCTAATGCTATTATTTTGAAGCACTTATTTTTCCTTCCTTCCCATCTATCTGCTCATTTCTAGGGTTGAGACTTGTTTTGGAACTTTAAAACGAAGCATAAGCAAACTTGTTGAAACTGGAGGAGTAAATTTATGCTTTATTAATGTAATGTGATTACTGATTACATATTCGATTCATAACAAAGGAATCTCTAGAAACCAGAGCAAAAAGAGCACTCCCACTTTTCGTTCATGGAATGCTATCTTGATTATGAGCCCTTGAGTATGGAGGAAGGGGAAAGAGGAGCGGTGTCCAACTGGTAAAGATTGAGAGAAGGCCCTACAAACCGGAAAAGTATCCAACCTCCAATCACAATGAAAATGGAAGCATAAGCAAATTTGTTGAGCCAAAACAGCATACCCTTCTCTCCAACGTAAAGTTCAATAGCCTTTTCTGAAAGGCTCATATCTTCCCACTTCTTCGGAGCTGAAGCTTGCGCCTTTACAGGTTGTGAAGCGCCAACACCACCATCCCCTTTCTGCATTCTGGTTCGCCTCCTTGACCCTCTTTTAAACCTGATTTCCACTGTGTCTGGTGGAGTGATGGTTGGTGGTTGAGCTGCTGGTGGCGTCTCATCACTGCTGGTGCTGTTGGTTGCATTAAGTCTCAAAGATCGTTGCCGGCGAAGGAAGCAAAACTGATTCTGTATTCTGGTTGTTGCGGGTGGTGGTGTTAGTATTGAAAGGTTTGAGTGGATGGGGATGGTTAATGGAGGAGGTGATTTTGAAGGAAGGAATGGAAGGATATTGGTCTCCATTGCTATGCTTCCTGGCAACGGCATGCTCTCCAAAGCTTATCCCTTTTATCTGTGGTTGCTGTGTGTTGGTGTAAGCATCCACATCTCTTTTTGTGGGATGACCTATCATGTGATAACATCTCATGAAAGTAATGCCCTTTTGACTTCTTTGACTCTCTGGATTCTCAAATTCGCTTTCAACACTACTAATCTTTTACTATCAATTATGCTCGGGTTAACTGCCATAAGTAAAATTGTCACACCCCTGTTCTTGATCATTTAAGCATACCCTCTTCCTTGATCATTTAAACATTAACCCTGTAGGGTTATTTTGCTTATGATAGGATATAGCAGCACTAATATTTAATGCTTTATTGCTTGAAAAATCAAAAGGATATGTTAATCCCCATTAACTCTCAAAATAATAGCTTATTTAGAGCTTATTATATCAAAGATTAATGTGTGCCTAATAAAATATTTTAAATTTATTTATTTATTTAAAACATTTATTTATTTTAAATTTATTATAAAAATATTTATAATCCAAATAATAATATTTAGAAACCTAAGACCCTAGAATCTTGGATCCTGACGCTGGACACAAGAGAATTGGATTCTGACACAGGACCTATTACCTTCGGTCCTATCGGAGCACTCAAGCGATTTGGGTCCTGACGCAGGACCCATGAGAATTGGGTCTTACGCAAGATTCAAACTCCTTGGGTCCTGACAGGGGACTCATTACTGTTGGTCTTGACACCAGACCCATGATAATTGGGTCCTGACGTAGGACCCGAGAGAAATGGGTCCAGCGTCCGGACCAAAGGAAATGGGTCCGGCGTCAGGACCCAATTCTCATGGGTCCGGGGTCAGGACTTAATGGTAATGGGTCCGGCGTCGGGATCCAATTCTCTTGGATCCGACATCAGGGGGTTTGGGTCCTACGTTAGGATCCAATTCTCTTGGGTTTGGCCTCCGAATCCAATTCGTTTGGGTCCTCTGTCTTGCTAGGGTCTTAGGTTTCTAAATATTATTATTTGTATTATAAATATTGTTTTTTGTATTATAATTAAAAGTATTAATATAAAAAATATTATTATTTGTGTAGTAAATATTATTATTTTTATTATAATTAATAGTATTACTATTAAAAAAATTATTATTTGTATTATACATATTATTATTTTTATTATAATTAATATTATTAATAAAATGACCCAATTCTCTTGGGTCTCACATCAGGACTCAAGAGTAATAGGTCCTGCGTCAGAACGCAATTCTCTTGGGTCTGGCGTCAGGGCCAAGGGTAATGGATTCAGTGTCAGGACCCAAGGGGTTTGGGTCCTGTGAGGAATCCAATGCTCATGGGTCCGCCAATGAACCTAATTCTCCTGGGTCCGGCATCAGTACCCAAGTTTCTAGGGTCTCAAGTTTCTAAATATTATTATTTATATTATAATTAAAAGTATTAATATAAAAATATTATTATTTGTGTTGTGAATATTCTTATTTTTATTATAATTAAAAGTATTAATATTAAAAATAGTATTATTTGTGTTACAAATATTATTATTTTTATTTGTGTTACAAATATTATTATTTTTATTATAATTAATATTATTAATAAAATGACCCAATTCTCTTAGGTCTCACGTTAGGACCCAAAGGTAATTGGTCATGCATCAGGATCCAATTCTCTTGGGTCTAGCGACAGGACCAAGGATAATGGATCCGGTGTCAGGACCCAAGGAGTTTGAGTTCTGCGGAGAACCCAATTCTCTTGGGTCCGGCTTCCAGACTCAATTCGCTTAGGTCCTTTGTCAGGATCTAAGGGTAATGAATCCTGTTTCAAGACTCAATTCTCTTGGGTCCGGTGTCAGAACCTAAGGTTCTAGGGTCTTAGGTTTCTAAATATTATTATTTGTATTATAAATATTGTTATTTGTATTATAATTAAAAGTATTAATATAAAATATATTATTATTTGTGTTGTAAATATTCTTATTTTTATTATAATTAAAAATATTAATATTAAAAATAGTATTATTTTTGTTACAAATATTTTTTTATATAATTAATAGTATTAATATTAAAAATATTATTATTTTTTATTATAATTATTATTAAAAATATTTTTATTTGAATTATACATTTTTTATTTTTTTATTATAATTAATATTATTAATAAAATAATTAATAAATTTTAAAAAAATTATTATCAATGTTGAAAAACAACCATAGATTTGATTTGAAGTGTAAAATTATTATTGTTGTTATTATTATTATTATTATTATTATTAAATTTTAAAAAATACTATTATTACTATTGAAGAAAAACCTTATTTTTTTAAGACATTAGCCTTGGTCCGGACACAGATTGGGTCCTGACGCAATATCCATTAACTTTGGGTCCGGATACGAATGCATTACTAATGGATCCAGACCCAGGGGAGCGGGTCTGTAGACCCCAGTCGTGATGGTCTGCACCTAGCGCGCGGGTCTGTAGACCCTAGACGCGCAGGTTTGGCCCTATCGCCATTGCATGACAGCCTCATCGCCAGGTGTCTACAACCTGGGGCATAACCCCACCCCCACTACAGTCTAAGGAATTCTCTGTGGTAGGGCATGACAACCCCAATGCCAGTTGTTCGCAGCCTAGGGCCTGCAACCCCACTATGCTCCATCAAAATTTACACCTTTTGTTTTCTCTCAAACTATCCTTTTAATGTCAAATGCATCCTAATAGAAAGACAATCTCACCTTCTTCTTGCAGTTTTTATAATTTTTTATAGCAACGACAGCTCTGTCATTACACTGCTTTAACTCATATAAATCTTGATGAACAGTACTTTGTTAATAATGTTCTAATTTATAGTACAATAAATTTGTTTGGATAATATAACTTTTTTCTACATGATATAGCTTTTTATATATATATATATATATATATATATATATATATATATATATATATATATATATATATGCGCGCGTGTGTGTGT
>Ga0307515_10020728_pt1 | contig 11706 bp, 2 predicted proteins | sample 17_EM_MG_FD_194513 | JGI IMG/M metagenome (GOLD analysis project Ga0307515, IMG submission 194513) | Populus trichocarpa ectomycorrhiza microbial communities from riparian zone in the Pacific Northwest, United States - 17_EM | ecosystem: Host-associated > Plants > Roots > Unclassified | place... | reverse complement strand
TATATTAAAGCTATAGTTTTTACCCGTAATATGGTCGTAATAGAATATTATTGCCCGTCCCTTTAATATAATAGAGAAAGCGTGATAGTACTAGTGGCGTTAAATTCTAACCTTATTGTAACAGTTATAAAAGACCTATAGTTTTGCTCCGAGCATGTTATATAGTTCTCCTCTAAACTTCTTCTCTTTGTCCAAATATACCTTTATTAGATTCGTGACTTCTTATAGTAAAGGCTTACTAGTTAGCTAGAGTAGAGGAGGTAGAGGCGGAGTAACTCTAAGTGGGAGAGCACCTTTAGGTGGGAGAGTAGCTCTAGGTGGGGGGTTAGCGTTCTAGGGGTTTTAATATAAATTAAAATTGCCTTCCGAAGAATATAGGTTATTTTTAGGTTTCCGTAGTTAACGTATAATCTTAGCTTCCGTCTATATTAGTTCTTCTATACTAGCAATAACGGCCTAAATATTACTAGCAATTGGGTTACCGTTCTCAGTAATATATACCCTATTCCTACGGAGGAAGTCTCAAAAATTCTAAATAATATAAACGTTACTAAGTGCCTAGGTATTAGCAGTCCATCCTATAAAATCTTCCCTAAAATACTCCTATAGTTATAAATCGGCGTAGCATCTATTTCGGTAGAATATAATATAGTGTAGGAGAAAGCCGTTGACTTGTTTTATGGTATAAGTTGTTATATTAAAGGCGAATTCGTCCTAATCTTTATCAATAAGTTTCGCGTGCTCAGCTACCCCTAATAGTAAGGAGTCTTTCCAGTTATTTAAAGTAGGCGTAGCCATGTTTTTGGAGGGAGGGAAGTGTTATTAGTATAGGGATTGTCGTTTAGTACGCGTTTGTGATATATATTTATCATTTAGTACGCGTTTGTTGTTTGGTACGCGTTTGGACGTGTATTTGCGATTATAGGGCTTAGGACCAGTTCTGGCCTTAAATCGCGAAGACTCGTAAAGCGTGTTATTCTGCGTAATAGACGCAAGAATCCGTAATCTTAGAAAGGCTTAGGACCAGTTCTGGCCTTTTAGATTCTTAGATTTATAGAAGAGTTCTATTTAAGGTTTAGGACCAGTTCTAACCTTAAAAGATAGCTTCCTCTAGTATAAGTAGCACTGGTATAGTGGCTCGTCTCTTCTTAGTGATACCTAGCTGTTCTGTAGTATAACAGTAAAGTTAACCATTAATTAGTATAGGTTATACAAGGGGATACCACGTAGCTACGGTTTGTAGATAGTATAATAATTGTTCTTTTTGATTAATTGTTCTAAGAAAGGGGTGAGGAACTTAAGGTTCCTCACCACGCTAGTGCCGCGGCGGCACGTGATGGCAACTTGCCACACGTGACGGCAATATGCCTCATATGGTAACCATTTGCCTTTATTCCCAATATTTAGTCTACTTCATTGCAGCACTGTGACAATATCTTTGGCTATAGACTTAAGGTATTTTACCCTTAGTGGCCACTCCTAGCTTACTATTATATTAATCTATTTAATTAATAAGTCCTCCTTAATGACTAAGAGCTTTTTCTAGGCTTATAAAGTTACCTAGCTTAATATACGGCCTTTTAAACGGTGTTATAAAGTAGTATACAGTACCTAGAAAATTTTAGCAATTTATTAAATAAATTGGTTAAGGTGGGTTTATAAATACGCTATTGCAAGTATTATTTAATCTTCTTGATTAAGATCTGGCGATTCGGTAGCTATAGAGTCTATAGTTATAGTATAGGAAAGGGTAATATGTATTAAAAAGGGGGTGATTTAAATCGCAAACGCTAGGCGGCTTAATTAGGTGGCTAGCTCGTTAGGGTGGCTATTATATTATTCCTTTAGAATTTTTAGTTTAGGGGAAGATCTTAGAGTTACCTCTAGTACTTAATCTTCTAATTAGCTTAGGTAGGGCTAAAGGAATTCTAGTTACTTTTTAGTAGCATTATAACTATTGTAGAGGGTATTTATATTTTCCTTAGTGGTAAACATAGGTATATAAGAGTCTTTAAGCTCCTAGTGTATTTATATATTAGGGCTTATTCGGCCGTCTTACTTAGAGGTTTATATTATTACAATCTCTCGCTATTAGATGGACCTTCCTGCCTTAGCGCGACGGCTTTCTATAGGGTATTTATGGAGTTTCCATTTAGGTTATTACGATATTTTTAAGGGAAAATAATATATATAAATAAAAATGTAAACAAATAATCTAGTCCTTAAGTTAGCTGCCCTTTTAAATAGAGTAGGAAGGATTTAAATATAAGAGGACTTTGTAGATAGGGGGCTATAAGGCATAATTATAGGAATAAATAGATTATAAAGGAGACAAATCTTTAAGGAAGTAAGGCCTTTAGAATTGTAGAGACTATATACTATAGGCACGTGCCTTTAGTATATTACTAGCGACTATCTAAGGGGTATTTAGGGGTTATTCTAAGGGCAACCTAAGGTGACTATAATAATATCCCTTATAATAGCTTTCCTATAGCCGTTAATATATCTAGCCTTATTTAATATAAGAGCTAGGTAAAAAATCTAATTGCTTTTAGGTATCACTTCTTATAGGCCTTATCTATAAGGTCCTTTGGATAGCGCTTTCTTAATTAAAGGCCAGTAGCCATTAATATCGCTTTTAAGTTAATTCTAGTAAGTTTTTTTTAAAAAAAACACTTGAGAATCCTCACTATATAGGCGTCCTGCACAATTGCGGTCTTTTAATTAACTTAGTTACGTACTATATAAATCCCTAAGAAGAAGCGAAGCTCTCCTAGGTCCTTAATATTATATTATTTCCGCAGGAGCCCCTTAAGGGCCTTAATCACCAATATTGTCGCCGCCGTAATTATAATATTATCTGCGTATAAATAGAGATAGGCGTCCTAGTGTTTATAATATCGAAATATATAAGGATCCTCGTTAACTAGATTAAATGCTATTATCTTTAGGTACTCTATTAGGGAGTTATACTATAGTAGAGGTGCCTATTTAAAATTATATATCGCCTTTAGTAATATATAGTCCAATATATAGTCCTAGTCTTTAAATCCTTTTAGCTATTATATATATATAGAGTACTTTCTTATAAATTTGTTTAAAAAGGCTATAATAACTTTGGTTTAGTAAGCCTTAAGGTTATATACCGCAATTAACGCCAGTAGAATCCTATATGTAGTTAAGGTTACTACCGCGGCATATATACAGTTGTAGTTAATATTTGCTAGCTAGTCATTACTATATATAACCCATCGTGCCTTATACTGGATTATTTCTCTAAATGTATTATATTTAAGGTTAAATATAAACTTTTAATAGTAGTGTATATACGCCCTTTAGTCTCTTAACTAATTAACACGTTTTAGTTTTCTAGTATTATGTTATTTTAACTATTAGTACTTAACGCTAGTAAGGTGCTTTTGGTAACCATAGAGCCTCCCTTAATATTTATGGTATTTTAATCTTACGCGGAGCTTCTAGCTAAGGTTCTAAAGAAGCTAACTGCATCTATATATAGGATAAAAATGCGATTACCATATAAGAGATCTTCTTTTAGCCCTAAGTATTCACTCTAATAGGAAGCTTTTTTAGTTTAGGAGCCTTTATCTCCACACCCCCCTTAAGCTATTAGTTAGTTTAGTAAACTCCATTATTATTAGAATTAATATTATCTTAGTTAATATAGTCTTTGTTATCGCTTTTAGTAATTATATTATACTCTCCCTGCCTACTAAAAGAGAGTTAATAGTTAGTTGCTAGGCTACCTTCTTAAAGGCTTATAGCGCCTTAGCTGCGTCCTTTATAGTAGGTGTATTAGTTATTTAAAATATAGTAGCGTACTATCGCATATCTCTATATAGATTAGTCGCCTTTTTAGAGGCTAGCGTTAATACTAGGGAGCCCCCTAACTCCGTTAAGGAGCTCCAACTTAATAACTAATTTGGCTATATTAATAAACCTAGCTCTAGTAAGGAAGACGACTATAATATTACCCCTTTTAGGCCTAGTTTTTTTGGTACTAAATTAGGAGTATAGAGTCCTTCTAGTTCTCCTATATAATAATAATAATATTCAATTACGCTGTTGCGGTTCCTATTAGGGTCCATGCAGCAGGTCTATATAGGTATATTATATATATAAGAGGGGAACCGTACAGAGCCGGGTAAAACCTCTCCTTCTTCTATTATGTGGCCTATATGGCCTCTCTTCTAATTAGTAACTACTAAGCACAAGTAGACGTTTCCTTAAGGCGCTATAGAAAAGCCATCTTAATACATACTCCTAGGTCCGTCCGGTGGGTATATAGCTAGGCCTAGGTTCGGTGTCCTAGGGTTAGTCCCATAGTATATTCCTAGTTGCTCCCGTTATCTAGGTAGGGCATAGGCCAGCGGCCCGCAAGGCTGGTGGTGTCGAAAGTTTATGGTAGGGAGGTAGATATTTTGCCATATTCTGCCGTATTCTACCAAGTTTTACCATATTCTGCTAATTTCTGCTAATAAGTAGGTAAAATACAGTAGAGGTTAAGGTGGTCCTATTATGTTCTGCTAAATTCTACTAAATTCTACTAAATTCTGCTAATAGGGTAGGTGGAATACGGTAGAATACGGTAGAATACGGTGGAGGTAGAATACGGTAGAGGTGGAATACGGTAAAGGTGGAATACGGTAAAAGTGGAAAACGGTAGAGGTGGAAAACGGTAGGGGTAGAAAGCGGTGGAGGTTAGTGGAGTTAAGGCGGTAGGGATAAGTGGGCATTAGGATTGGGCTCCTCTACGGTCCTCTTCCTCCTCTTAACGCGCTTCTTAGCCTTCTCCCTTCGCCCTAGCCAGCTCTCTAGCTAGTAAGAGGTACGGTAGGAGGTTTATCTATATAAACTAGTCCGTAACTACCTTAGTAGCCTTAGGCTTAGTTAGGAGTTCTTTATATATAGATATTCCGGCACGGTAATATATTTCTACTTAGCTAGCGGCGTGTCTAGGGCAGAATACCACTACGTATATTGTTAATTGTTGGTTATAGCTGTATAGGCAGGCCGGTGTTAGGTGCCCTAGTACTTTTCGGTAGTAAAGGTATCTATTAAGCCCTATGTAACGGCGCTATCGCACGTTACCTGCCAAATTCTACCATATTCTGCCGACCTGCGATTGGCCCGCCCAAAGCTAGCGCCTTAGCGGCTTACTCTACATATTTGTTTACATCGGTCCTAGCAACCCCTTTTCCTTCTCTTTAGCTTAGTATCTTTGTAATATAGCATTCGTTTAAGCTTCGGTTTAGAGGCATTTATTTAAGCCGTAACATTATACTAAACTCTCCCTACCTTGCCTAGGAAGGCCTTAATAATATCCCACCCCAAAGAAACTTCGTCTGCAACAACGCATTAACGCGCTATACTTAGACACTAAAACAACTCTACATTACCTGGGAAGGCCTAGATAATATCCCACCTTATAAACTAAATAGGACTGGACCTATACCTCCAGAATTAAAACTAAAGCATATAATACCAACAAACCTTAAAAAGCTAACGATGGCACCTAAAGCAAGCTTATTTAAGAGAGCTGCCTTTACCTAAGAGGAACCTAAGATCTAATTAGGATTAGAAATTGAAGACAATAATAATGTCGTAGACATACGCGAGCAGATTCGCGCCCTCGCAGCCAGCTAGGAAGCCAATTGTCTTAAAGCGAGAAATATATAAGAGACCCTATAAGAGATCCTAGAAAGCCTTACAGCCCTATAAAATAGCCCGGCTTTCCCTTTTTAAAGCCCTAGCCGACCTATTCACTCTACTAAATGCGATATACCAGGGAGTATAGATATAATAACGAAGTAATTAAAGTCCGTTAAGCTCTTTAACCCCCCACTACTATCTAACGGGATAAACCCTACCTTTAAGAATTGGAGGATTTAAGTATAAGGAAAGCTCCGCGTTAACTATAACCATTTTCTTTTTAAAGAAGCTAAAATGCTCTACCTCTTTGGTTAAACCACTAGGGACGCCCAACGGCACCTTTAAGCTAAGTTTAAGGACGACTCCCCTATCCAATTTATATCTATTAACGAGATAATACAGTACCTAGCGGCTATTTATGTTAACCTAAATAAAGTACAGGATGCCCGTTATAACTATAATTACCTAATAATAAAACTAAACCAACCCTTTGCCGAATTCTAGACTCAATTCCTATACCTTATAGGAGAAGGCCAGGTTCCCCTTAAGAACTACCGATTAGACCTATACAATAAGCTAATAATCTAGCTATAAGAAAAGATCGCTGTAACCTTAAATAACCTACTAACCTATAAAAGACTCGCAGCTTATTGCCTATTATTAGACTTAGAACTAAAGCGGATTAACGCCCACCCTAATTAGCAGAAGCAACTCCATAACGATCAGAACTCGCTAGTTACACCTATAGGAGCTAAAGCAGGAAGATAAGTTACGACTGCTCTTATACTAAAGGCGGTTATAACTACGTACTAGCGAGCCTCGCCCAACTAGCTACGTACTACACTATTAACTAGTATTTGCCGTAATACTCTAATCAACCCTGCCTCGGCTATATACTTTAACTGCAATAAGTAAGGTCACTTTGCCTCGTCCTGCCCAGAGCTAAAGGATATAGGCGATATTAAGGAGATGGAGGAAGGAGAAACGTCCAACGAGTCGGGAAAAAAAGAACCCTAGGGAAAGACTCCCCCCTAGGGTACCCTATCGATCTTAAAGAGATTAATCTCAGTTAGTTAATAGGTAGAAAGTATTTTACGGTTCTATATATAGTATCTTAAAATAGATATAGAGTTAATATAACCGCCCTTATTAACACTAGAGCAAATAGCTTCGCCTTTATAAATACTGCCTATATAAATAATATTGCTAAGTTTCTAAATGCAGAAGCCATTTAACTAGAGAAGCCTATCTAGGTAAAGGGCTATAACGGCCAAGCCGGTTAGCCTATTACCCACGTCTTAAAGTTATATATTACTCTTAACGGACAACACTAATACGGTATCCCCTTTTACATCTTAGACCTAGGGTCCTACGATATAATCCTTAGACAAAAATAGATATCCTATTTTAATATTTGGTTAAACATATAAAAAAGACGGTTTATCTAGCCGGAGGATAGACTAAAATTGCCCTCCTTTATTAAGGAAATCTAAACTAACTATAAGACACTAGCTATAAGGGCTAACTCTACCTACTAGCAGGATATCCGGGCCCATAACCTAGCCTTTACCTAAAAGGACGCCCGCCGCGAAGCTAGAAAGAACTCCATACCAATAAAGATACTCTCCTAAAGCGCTATATTTAAAGAGGACTCTATATACAAAAGCGGGACAGATAATAATATAGATAACGTTTAAATTATATAGATCTAACCATTATAGAAAAGAACGTATTAATAGGATATAAGGGATAACCTCTAAAAGATATAACAGGAGCTAAAAGGAGTAATAATAACGCTAGTACCCTAAAAGTCCCTAAAGTCATATACGCCCCTATTATCAGTTAACCCCCCTACCATAGATATCGCCGCAATTAGCGCTATAGCGTTCCACTTTAATATATACCGGAAGGACAATAAGGTCTTTACAACAAGCCTATATAAGATTAACCAAATTATTAATAATAGAGAGGAAAGGCCAAATAAGGAAACTAACGAGGAACTAGTTAAACGCCTCCTTCTTACCATTTATATAGGCTATAAGGATACATTCTCAAAGGCGGCCTTAGATAAGTTACCCCCCTACTAGATATATAATTACAAGATTTAATTAGAGGCTAATAACTCGCTAGGCTATAGCCCCCTCTACCACTAATTAACGGATAAGCTAAAAGCAATAAAGTAGTACTTAATTAACAACCTAGATAAAGGGTTTATTAAGCTAAATTAAGCCCCTTTTACTTCCTCTATTTTATTTATAAAAAAGCCTAATAGAGGCCTTCGTTTTTATATTAACTATTAAAAGCTAAATACTATTACTTAAAAGGACCAGTATCCTATTCCTTTAATTAATAAGACCCTTACACATCTAAGCCAGGTAAAGATCTTTACTAAACTTAATATCCGCCAAGCTTTCCACCAAATTAGAATAAACCCTATATCTAAAGATTTAACAACGTTCTATACCCGCTATAGTTCCTATAAATATAAAGTTCTTCCTTTTAAACTAATAAACGGACCGGCTATGTACCAAAGGTATATAAATAACGTTCTTTTTAATTACCTTAACGAATTCTATACAGTATACCTAGACGACATTCTTATATACTTAGACAACAAACTTAAGCATTAAGTTTATATTAAGAAGGTCCTAAAGAGACTATAGAACGCGGGCTTACAAGTTAATATTAAGAAATATAAATTTAGGGTAAAACGTATAAAATACCTTAGGTTTATTATAACTATAAAAGGAATTAAGGTTAACCCTAAGAAGGTAGAGGCAATCCGTAACTAGAAGCCCCCTTACATAGTAAAAGAAATCCAGTCCTTCCTTAGTTTTTGTAATTTCTATCACCAGTTTATCTATAACTACGGAATTATAGCAAAACCTCTTATATAACTAACTAGGAAGAATACGCCTTTTATCTTTAACAATAGCTGTATAAAGGCCTTTAAAGAGGTAAAGAATTAGCTCATCTCTTCCCTAATCCTTTATTACTATAACCTAGACCTTAAATTAATACTAAAAATAGATACCTCTAATAGGGTCATAGCGGGAATCCTATTACAGTTATATCTAAACAGTGAATAGTACCCTATAACTTTCTTCTTAAAGATAATAAACCTAGCTAAATATAACTATAAAGTACACGATAAAGAAATACTAGCTATTATTTAATCACTCTCCTAATAGCGCGTAAAGCTTAAAGGTATAAACTCCCGGATTAAGATATATATAGATTATAAAGCCTTAAAGTACTTTATAACTATAAAGCAGCTTATAGGGTGATAAGCCTAGTAGGCTAAAATACTCTCCTAATTCTTCTTTATAATTATATATCATTTTAGCAAGTAAAACTCTAAGGCTAATACCCTAACCTAAAGAGAATAAGATATAGGACCCTAGGATAAGCTAAAGACCTAATATTAGACGCGCGCCCTCCTCTATCTAGAACAGCTTAACCCACGGATCCTTAAGGAGCTAGACTCCCAGTAAAACAAGCTAGCATTAATAAAGGAGTTCTTAGATAAGCTAATAGGGCTAATTAACCGCCTCCTAACTATAAACCGCACGGCTAACGCCCTAAGGGCCCTCCGCGAATAAGCTATAAAAAAAACCCCTAATTTTAAGACAGAGGAAGGATTGCTCCTATACTAGGAGCGGCTTATAATCCCTAACGTTAATAATCTATAGACTAAACTAATCCGCGAAGCTTATTGCTAAGTCTTTATAGTATACCCTAGCAAGAACAAGACCCGTAAAATTATTAACTACCGCTACTACTAGCCAAGAATAGTTGTGGATATTAATTAATATATATGGAACTACGAAGACTACTAGAGAGCTATAATCCTATAGGATAAGACCCTAGGACTACTTAAGCCACTCCTAATACTAAAGCGCCCTTAGTAGTATATCTTTATAGACTTTTATAAACTACCTAAGAACTGTAACGGATATAATATAGTTATAGTTATAGTTAACCGCTTTAGTAAACGCCTGTTCTTAATTCTATATTATAAGAATATTAATATTAAAGAGGCAGCCTAGCTATATATCTATTACGTCTACCAAATCTACGGACTATTAGATACTATTATGTCTAATTATAGGCTATAGTTTATATTAGCCTTTTAAAATAAGTTTACCTAAATTCTAAGCATTAAGCTAAAGCTTTCTATAGCTTATTACCCCTAGATAGACGGTTAGATAGAGATTATAAATTAGTACCTAGACTAGAGGCTTAGGCCCTTTATTAACTATTTCTAGAACAACTAGTCTAAACTACTACCCTTAATAAACTACGCGCAAGCAACCCTACCCTATAACTCTACAGGGTTTGCCCCAATTTAGCTAGAAATAGGATACTTACCCTATATAAGCTTTAACTAAAAAAGGCTAGAAAAACCCCAAACTATATAAGAGAAGCTATTTTATGCTAAGGCCTAATAGTATGCCAAATAATTAGAGGAGGTTTAGACGGTAGCCCATAAGAACCTAAAAAAAGCTTAAAAGTTAATAGAATAGCAGGCGAATAAACACTATTAAGAGCCCGATTTTGCCCCTAGTAATATAGTCTAGGTTATAATAAGGAATTAGAGGACCGAATAACCTAGCTGTAAGCTAGACTACCAGATAGCAGGACCGTATAAGGTTCTTAAAAAGATAGGCAACTTATATAAGATAAAGCTCCTAGACTTAATTAGGGTTCACCCTATCTTCTTACTAGATAAGTTACGGAAAGCTATAAATAACTTATTACCTAGATAAAAGAACGAGCCTCCCCTACTAGTTTAAATAAACGGTGATAATAAATAAAAGGTTAACAAAATACTAGCCTATAAGATAGTATGGGAAGCGCTAAAATACCGTGTCTAATAGAAGGGCTATAATCCTAACCCAACCTAGTACCCTATATGGAACTTTATAGGCTGCCCCTAAAAGCTTAAAGAATTCTATAACTAATACTCTAATATACTTAGACCCCTAAAGTACCTAGACGAATAGATAAAATGCTAGTATAATAAAGATAATAAGTTACCGGAAGAATATAGGGATAAAAACGCCCTAAAGCCCTAATACAGCTATCTACCAAATTCTGCTATATTCTGCCGTTTTCTGCCAATATTATAAAATTTTAAATATCTAGGAACTTTAACCGCCGGTTAAAGTTGTCTAATTAGTTAGATCCGTGCCAAGACTTTTAGCGGCTACTCTTTCTAGCCTAGTGCTTTTACTTAGCCTATAATCGCCCTTTATACTTAGTTAGGACGGACTTATATCCCCTTTATCTCCTTATCTTATATTTTTATAATCCTACGTTTATAAGCCTAGTGCTACCCTATTTCTAACTAAGCCTAAGGGCAGGCTTTTTTTTAAAGAGGGGGGTAATGTAACGGCGCTATCGCACATTACCTGCCAAATTCTGCCATATTCTGCCGACCTGCGATTGGCCCGCCTAAAGCTAGCGCCTTAGCGGCTCACCCTATATATTTATTTACATCGGTCCTAGCGACCCCTTTTCCTTCTCTTTAGCTTAGTATCTTCGTAATACAGCATTTGTTCAAGCTTCGGTTTAGAGGCATTTGCTCAAGCCGTAACACCCTATATGCTTAGTTCTAAGTAGTGTATTAATTGTACTCTCTACCTTAGTAAGCTTTGCGTGGTGTTTAAAGGCCTTCTTATTCCATAGCTCGGCCTAGGCCGTCGTACGGTGGGTGAGTGTGCTCTGGTACTTTTCCCACTCCCTTTTCCACCGCTCTTCGAACGCCTCTTGTACCTTAGCCCTTCTGCTCTTCCTATACTGCGCTTTAGATAGGTCCGCCGGCCGCTTATCTGTGTTCCGACTGATACCGGTACATACGATATTCCGGAACATTTCTGCCTCATTCTGGAACGAGTCGTCCTTGGTCCAGAATGAGTCGTGTATCGCTTTGATCGACCTCATTCCGGATTGCTTGCCTCATTCCGGAAAAGATCTTTGAAGGTTAGGCCAATTACTAGGTGGTACAGTAGGTAGAGGCTCGCTAACGCCCAC
>Ga0307515_10020727_pt1 | contig 11706 bp, 7 predicted proteins | sample 17_EM_MG_FD_194513 | JGI IMG/M metagenome (GOLD analysis project Ga0307515, IMG submission 194513) | Populus trichocarpa ectomycorrhiza microbial communities from riparian zone in the Pacific Northwest, United States - 17_EM | ecosystem: Host-associated > Plants > Roots > Unclassified | place... | reverse complement strand
TGAAATTATTAAAAACACCAGTATTTCTTTTCGTCACATTTTATTTTGCTCCTGGTGATTAGTCACATCCTGGGATTCTTTCATCAAAGGAAATAATTAATTAAAAGTATCAACAGTGTCAATGCAAGCACACCTGAAATTACGCCTTAATTTCAAGGCTTCTGTGATCAATCACCTATCAATGTCAGTTGGCATTGAGCTTTGAAATTATGTTAATGTTAGGCTGGAAGGGTCCCTTTTTCTTATGTTTTTGCTTTTTTGATACTATTATTTGTTCTTATGCTGAAATTTCTTTTATGATCGCTTTCTGTTTTTTAACTAAAGCTTTCTTTCCACCACCACTGCTGCTGGCGGCGGCGGTTTGCTTGTTGGGCATTGATGAATCACAGATTTTTTTTTTGTTTTTTACATTCATAAACCCTAATGTTGAAAACTTGATATCAAGTTGCCACTTGCTGGTGTGTTTTTGGGCAAGCCTGCACGGTCCACAAGTTGGAAAAATTCAAAATTTTACATGGATGTTTTTACCGTATCAAAGTAACACCAAGAAAACACAAAACCACAAAGAAAACCTTGAGAACTCCTGGGTATAACCAAATGCATGGAACCTAAGTCAGAAACTCAGAATCCAGTTCAGTACCATGTTCTACCAGTTTAGTGATCACAAAATCTTTCATCGAGTTAACAATGAAGAACAATTTTTTTTTCTTTCTCATAACACAGCTTTTGAAGTGCAAAACCACCCCCTTTATAACATCTTTTTATATCTCTATAAATTTTTATTTGCCTCTTTGTTTCAGCTTTGATTTAACCAAAAACAGCCACCAAGCACCCTTTTATTCCTTTCCTCGTATGCAAATGCAGCATCCAATTGATCTCTATCTGAAATCCTTAGCCTGTCAGGGTTTCTTACTGTTAAGGTGATACAATGCAACAGAATTGTTCCCTCTTCTCTGTAACCAAGCTGTTTTTTTTTTTTCCTGATTAAGCAACTTGCTGTTGGGACTTCACTCTTTCATAATTACTCTTGGTATCCTGGATTTCCTTTTCAAGTTCTGCATACATCTTGACAGAATCCTCAGCAAACTTATGCAACTGACCCAGAAATCCCTCCAGGCTTGATCGAAAATGCTTGAAACCTAGGATACAATCCTCCAGTGCTTCATCTCTCAACATGTTAACTGCTGAATCACTGCCATTATCAGCCTTCCATGATGAAAGGTTCGCATTCTTCCCTTGGTTCTTCTCTTGGCGTGGTAAAAAGCGAGCAGTTTCAGCTGCTAAACCCTTAATAGATTCTGCAACTTCCTTTGCAGGCAAGGTCTGAAGTTTGTCCAACCAGACACCACAGGTGACATATACAGGAGGGCCAAAGTATCTTAAAGTCGTTGATGGTTCCGGTTGCCTCCTTTTTCTCTTGGCAGGTTTGCTTGGAAAAAAGACACATTTAAAAAGCCAACTATTTATAGCCTGCAGGTAGGAAATCTGAGCTCCAATCCACTTAGTAAAACTTGAAGATAGAGAGCTCAGTTCTTTTTCAAGATGAACAGTAACCTGCCGATGTGACTCTGACTGTATAGATAACTCGGCATTGCAATTGTTGTATGCTGTTGTAATGATGTTAAACTGAAGCTTGTGGCATTCAAACATCACCTCCCACATCCGACTCAGCCTGCAAGTGGCAGAGAGAATGACTATCAAAGTAGAATATCTACTGAAACTATATGCACAATTCTCTCAGAAACGAGCTTCTATAAGCTTCTACTATGTAAATCTTTCCATGAATTATTCGCAAGGAAAGGACTGGTCATCTGACATAATCAGTGAAAGGAATATAATTTTGTTAGGAAGGATCAGAGTGCTTTAGTGAATCTCCAACAAAGAATCCAGCTTTACCATTCTATTGCAGCCATTATTAAGTTTCATATATGTTCAGTATATATTTACTCAAGGCAATACACAAGTAGAAAGTCTCCCATGGTTCGTCTCACTTGAGCAAGCCTTTCAGCGTCAAGCTTAATTATAATGCAAACATGATGAGAGACTGAGTTTATCAATGCATAATCATGTAGAACCTCTTACAGTTGCAATTAATTTAGTCAACTCCCAGTTCAACGCTTGATCTAAAGTAAAGGAAAGAAAAGAGTACATACCCATCTATTAATTCCTCAAGTTGTGGCTGGAGCTCTTTGTCTCTTAATTCCTCAATCCTCTTCGATATGGAATCAATTCTGTGAAGTGCAACTCTGATTCTCGAGTGTAGATCTTTAACAATGGCCCGGGTTTTATCAATTTTCATGTTGTGGAGACTTTTTCCATTTGATTCCAGTTGTCTTAAAACTTTACAGTTCGTATCATACTCCCTTCTGACCATCTCACTAGCCTGAAATTTGGAGCAAATACTATAACTTGTGAACACTTTCTACGTTTTCTTTGTTTGCAATGTCCAATTTAGGTGTCTACTAAATTGAAAACCAATATTGATAATTAAGCTAACATACATACAAAAAACAAGATCCTGTAAAGAGTGCATGGTTGATGGAGAACAACATTTATGAAGAAAAAAAAAAGTGACACACCACCACAAATTTTATTTTTCCCGAGTTATCCTATTTGAACCAAAAATCAAGTCAATCAACATTTGGTCTTTTTTATTCACAGTATCTATATTGTGGAACATTAAACAATTATTATAATTTAATTAAAATATTAAATCATATTGGGAAGACAATCCGGGGACAGAGTAAAAGGGAGAGGAAGTGGCAAAATCTGTTAAGCCAATGAAGGCATTTTCCCTGTTAGAAACTACTTACTTAAATATTTTCTTTGATTCCCACACCTTGTAGCAAAACATTTATTTTGATTTGCTACACCATGTGAGTGACTGAGACACATCTAGTTTTATCTTAACTAATAATATGGAAGGATAAACCAATCCAAAAAGAAATAAGTCTAGAATGCCTAGAAAACAATTGGAAAGTAATAAAGAAATGACTCAGGCAACAGCATATCCGTTGTCCCGAGGGAAAACTTATCTCAAGAACAGCAAACTGAGATCAACTGAAAAGTAACAGGGTACGATTCTCAGCAACAGGATGCCTAACCTAACAAGGGATAAACTAGCCAAACAAGAGGAGCAGAACCAGATTGCAGAGTCCTACATGCTTAGGATAATTTGACCATTGAAAATAACTGGTGAGGAGGGGAAGCCATAAGTTTCACAGTTTGTTTTGTATTCCCTTAAGCATTTCTGTTAAACCACTGGAATGTGATCATTTACAACGGATCTTTGTGCACTTCTCCATCATCATGTGACAGCAAAACAAGTAGACTGCATTTATTATCATATGAAAATCAAGAAAAATACATAAACAGCAGTGATATCAACACTGTACCTTTACTTCCTCATACAGCTTCCTCTCCCATGCATATAGTCTGTCTAGAGTTGAAGCATGACTGCCAGAGATCATGCAAAAATTATCAAAAAGATTACCAACTGGATCACCTGAATCATCCTTGGCGTTTAATCCAAGAGGAGTCCTGGATGAAGATGATCGCGAAGATGTCGTCCTATGCCAAGGTAAGTACTTCAAATCGTTTTGGGCAGGCTCTAAGTAAACAGTAGAAAGAATTAGCATGTAATAAAGGAAAAGTTTTTTAAGGTCTTGAGGTATTGTTCTCTATAAGATTTTTTTTTAACTACAATTATACATTTTATATCACAGCTTAACAGCACAATCCTAAATATAACAGTAAAAGCAATTAAACGATCCCCAAAGAGATATTGATAGATTTCAGTGTGCTTTTTTTTTTTCCTTTTCAACAGGTGAAGGTAGTGGATGAAAAGACTTGTGCCTTGTACTTTGAAACAGAAGATGACTTAACATGGTCTTGACTCTCAACTCATCTTAAGACATAATTTTCATAACTCTATAGTACATGTTGGGAAATTTTTTATAATATATATTCATATCTGATATATCCAAACAAAAACGTTCAGGAACATCGTGTAATATTATGTAGAATTTGCTTCAGTAAATCACAACTTCAACATAGATTACGATGAATCTTTCAATCACCAGAACTTCAAACCATATGTATCCTCATGATGGACATTCCAGAAGCAATGTCCATGTTAATCCATCCAAAATGGTAAACTATTGCCAAATGGAAGGGAAAAAAATAATTTGCTTTGAGTTAAGGGAGCTACCTTCTTGCACTTGGCTAGGGTCTTCCCCGCAAGATAAACAGGCCTTGAAGAATGTAGATGCCACTGATCCATCTGCAAGAGTAGAAAATTTACCAGTTCAGGGCTGAAAAAGAACGCCAAGTGATTAAATTGTCTTTAAATTGAAATTGATATGTAGTTATTGGTCTTCAACAAAAAGCCGAAGTCCCTATCAACTTTCTACAATGAAGGCTTCAAACTAGTTATAAAGCAATGAGCCCTATCCAAGTAAAGCCAACCTGGGTCAATCACTGTGTCTTTCAAATACTAAGAGGTGAGAGAAAGAAAAAATGTTTTGAGTCCAAGACCTCATGGAAATAAACATCTTCTAATTATGTCACAGATGCCAAAAAATGATAAGATAATAAAAAAACAAATTTGAAAAATATTATTTCCCTAACACCATAGGTTAAGAGAGAGAAAGAGGCCATACTTTCTTTTCCAGGTACCACTGGACGGAAATGCAATTTATTTGCTTCAAGCATCCTCGGAACCTCTTTCCCAGAATCAGAAGCTTTTATAAAGAGATACTCTATATCTTTTATGCTTGAAAAGAAGTCCTTAGGGGAAACCTTATTTTTTGATTGATCTTCCTTCATCGGTGTTTTCTGTCTGTCAGCTGAAACAGAAACTGCTGCTGATGGTGTTCTTAATGGCAACAAACCAGGAGAGTTCCCTTTCTTCCCATTCAATAGCTCAGTATCTGAAGCTGCACCACTTGCAGAAGGCGTGATTTGTGAGGCACTAGGTGCAACATGATCATGTACCCTATTAAGATTTTCAAAACTTCGCACCAAAGTATCCACAGGAGGGTCATCAAATTCATCTTCCGAACCCTCAGATTCTGCAATTTCATGAAACGAAGCTTTCTCTCCTTCGTCTTCCAGATCAGGAATTCCATACTCTTCCCTGAGCTGTCTTAAATCATCAGCACTGTCGAACCCATGGTTCAGTTGCATTCTGTCTTGAAAAAACAACTGATGGTCAATTGGTTGAAAAGGTTCGAAGTAATCCCATTGAGTCGTCCCTGGTGGTACTGATGAATCATCAAACTGTGAAGTTTCATGTTTCTCAGTGGAACGAGGAGTGGTATTTTGTGGGGTACTGGATGACGTTACTGTCCCTGTAACGACTACAGGAGGTTTCTCTTCAATTGTTTTAGAAGAAAAGCCCCTAAATTTCATATGATGTGCCTGAACCTGACTTGAGCTGGGAGGAGATGGTGATGGAGAAAGGTTTTCAGCTGCATCAACAGGGTGAGATAAAGATTGAGAGGAGACTGAAAAATGGGAAAGCGACTTCTCAGTCAAAGCAGGTGGCTCTGGCGTTGCATTGGTGGAGATGTACAACGAAGATTCAATAGGAACTTCAGGTTCAACAAACTTCCTAAGAGCAGTTCCTGTACTTCTCAGTGACTGAATATACGTAACATGAGCTGCTGCAAGCAAGCACCGGCCATCAAGGGCTTGCCTAACAAATTTCCTTCTTTCACGACAAAGCTGCAAAGCCTTGTCTTCTTCTATTTTAGAACTTGAAGCACCCATTTCCCAGATCCAAAAGTTTCAATCCCCGCTTTATCAAATTGTCAAGGCATAGGCTTCTTCCTGAAAATCAATGGATTGGAAACAACATCAGAGAAACTTCGAAGATAATGCAGCAATAACTTGCACACACCTGAGAAACTCTATATTATACAGAACAAATACAGCACATTTCAAGCAATCAAATCTTAGAAAAGGAGCTAACTTCTATAATTCAGATTTCAATTTAATAGAGAAGAAACTATACATAGATTTCTCATAAAAAAGACTTCACAATTCACAACGATTTTTAAAAACAAAAAATGTGCCATCTCAAATTACTGAGATAAGTGGAAAATTCGTGCAATTTTGCCCCAGCAACTACAAACAAGAAGTCCAAGGCCATTCCAAACCCTGAGCTAATGAAGTAAGAAAAAACAAACCCTGGTTGCAAATAAACACACTGAATTAATTTAAACACTCAATTCGGCCAGTGTAAAGGCATGAGGATCCTGAAATGTGGAGGCACAAGAAATTGTACTAGTATAAAAATCATGACTTTGAACAGTGACTTCAATCCTTGGATCCAAGAGTATGCTCGATATGAAAAACCATTATCCTGGACTTTTGTACCAAGCCAAAGAAAGAAAAATCAGTAACAAAAGTCTAGAAAGCTTTAAACTTTAATTTGAAACAAAAAGCTACAGAAACTAAGAACTCAAAAACTGTTAAATTCAAAACTTATGCCTAAAAAGAAGAAACCCCAAAAGAAGAGTGGGAATCTCTATGAATATTCATGTGTCCAAGCTCTAAAGCAAAAAAAACACTAATTATTGTATCAACACAACAAACATCAAACTACAAAATACACAGGTAATCAAAACTCAGCTGTAACCAAAAAAGGACCTTTTTGCATACTTTACAACCTCTATCTCTGCTTAATTTATCAACTAACCAAAAAAGAAAACATCAGGAGAGACATGGAGAGAAAGAAACCACCACCTCTCCAAAGAAAGAAAACCCATTAGACTGAATCAATCATGCATCGAAAAATATCAAATTCAAGCCAAACAAAACTCAGCAGAACTAGAACTTTTCTTCTTCTTCTTCTTCTTTTTAAAAAATCACAATGCTTTCATGCCAAACCAATTAAAGCAAAATTCACAAGACCACAAAGAAAAAAAAACCATCAATCTTAACCAATTAAAAACACCAAACAATCAATCAAAACTCAATATTCATGCCAAATCAATTAGAAGTTAATCAAACAAAAAAGGAAAGAAATGAAATTAAGGTAGTTAGTGGGTCACCAGAGAAAAAAGATGAAGTAATGTAATCCAATCAGAAGAAGCCACTGCTAGTAGAACATAGTATGATTGATAGAGGGAGAGCGTGGAATTCAGAGCAGACTCAGATGAGAAACAGAATCAACATTTCTTCTTGAAGTAATGTTGTACAGATACAGTGAGAAATAATAAAGAATTTTGGTTTCAGACACAGAGAGAGATTGTACAGTACACTTCAGAGAGGGAGAGGGAGATGGAGAATCTGGTGGGGGTAATGTAAGGTAAGGTAAAAGGTAAAAGGGAAAGGGGCGGTGGTTCCATGCAAAAACGCAATCTGCAAAGAGGAACAAAACTATAAAGTATAAACAAAACATAATTTGAACATGAAAGTTACGTTGTCTTTTGGACTACACTTCAAGGATAGATTTTTTTTATTATTATATAATAATAATAAAATAAATTATAGTTATTAATTTGGTGATTAAAAAATACAAAAACAATAATTTTCCCTTTCTATACCGGATTCCGATGAAAATCTCTCTCCCCTTGAAAAACTAGAAACTTAAAAATAATAGAAATAAAGTTGTGTACCAAATTAAATTTATAAAAACATAAGGGACAAAAGAGGTCTAACTTTATAAGTTGGAGGATTAAAGTGTATTTTTTATAACAACTTTAAACACACCATCCATTTTTAACAGCTTTTCTAAGTTGGTTTCTTATCTTTTAATTTTGTCCCTAACCAATAAATTTAAAGCAATTGGATGCTAATTTTGCAACAAAAAAACACAATCAGAAAAAAAGAAGAAGTTAAGGGATCAAAATGAAAAAAAAACCCTACTCTAGCACACATTGCTTTGTGAGCGTGTGTGCAATATTTAACGCCGTTTAAAACACCCTTTTGTTTTAGCATGTTTATCTATATATCTATATTTGATTTATTATTATACTCCATGAGAAGTTGTGGACGTGTAACTCAAGTGATCATGACAGGGAGAAATTATTTTAATTTTTTTTTTGCTATCCATAAAGTTAAATATCCTTTCAGCATAAAGTTAATGATGCAATTTCGTCTTAATTATCAGACATGAATCGATTTACCATGTTAATTTAGAGCTGGGTTTGGGCTGAATTTATTTTTAAGCTATATTAAGAGTTGATTTAGTTAAATTTAGACGAGTCAGTAAAATTTGACTGAACTAAGTATATTTCAATGTATTTTTAAAATTTTTTTATCTAAAATATTTATATTATTATATTAAAAAAATAAAATAATATCATTTTAAAAAAAAACCAAATTAATCCGGTTAAAACTCACCCATTTTCCAGTCTTCTACGGCAGTTATATTCTGTGATGTCTCTGTTTTCTTCTCAAAACTTCTTGCATGCACTCCTCTAAGAATAGGCTGAGAAAAAAGAAAGAAGTTTCAACTTCTTGTGCCTAATAGAACCTCCCCCAGTCACCATTCCATGCTAGCTGCGTGTTTTTAAAAAATTTAATTTTTTTTATGTTTTGGATCGTTTCAATACGCTGATTTTAAAAATAATTTTTAAAAAATAAAAAAAAATATCATTTTAATACATTTCAGCACGAAAAGTACTTTGAAAAACAACCGCAACCACACTCCCATACAGGCAACTATCACCATCATGTTAATTTATATTTTTAATTCCCAATTATTAGAGGAATGCATATAAAGAACACTTCTCATTAATTACTTCTTATGCACAAATTTAATTTCAATTATCAGAATTTGTTTGCTGTAAAAACATTGATTCCCTGTGTTCTTCTGGATGTTTCAACAACCGATTCATGACTTTTTTTATGAATTATTAGGACACGACAGCAAATATGCTTTTATCTCTCCTTTTATTTTATTTTTATTTTTTAAAGTCTTGAGAGAATTTTGTTTCTATGTGTAAAGAGAATCTTGGTATAAGCTTTTGCGAGGTTCTGACAATAAAGTGGAGATTCGACGAATTTTAGCTTCTTCTTTTTTACTTTGATCTTGACCATAAAGTGGAGATGAGACAATTTTTTAGTTAAAAGCATAGTTGATTTTATCCACTTCGAGAATTTAAACCTAGATTATTGGATTATCCAGTTAATATATAAATAATTAAATTAATTTAAATTAACTCAGATTAATTGAAATATAATAAAGTAGAGATTAAATAAATAAAATTAAGGGAGAGTGATAGAGAAAGCATCTCTTAATTTCGTGGGTTCAGCAGCTATACTTCTGTACAAATCATTTAGCCGAGTATTTGACTAGCTATGTTATGATAGTTGTTGTTTTTAAAAGAATCTAACAGGTGTCGTCGTTTTATTGTAGCTTTATTTAGTGTTTAATTTTTTACATGTCACCACCTTTAACTTTTATTTTACACAGTTAAATCTTTTTAAGCACAAATTAATAATTAATTGCATATATTTTGAGGATGGAAAGTTTAATTGAAAGACAATGAACTTAAGTGAAACAAATGGATAAAATAGGTGGTGATTTAGATTTTTTTTTGAAAAATTCATTTTAATCCCCTATCATTTTTAGTTATTAAGTGATCGGTCCCTTTAATTTTAAAAAATTCAAATTTGATGCCAAACTTTATTTTTTTTATTTTTCAATCCTCTTTTGGTGGCAGGAGACAGAGAGAGGGTCGCAAGATTCTGCTTTGGAGAGAGAAAATTATCATTGATGACGATTCTAGTCACAAAACAATTGATTTTTATGTCAAATAATTCTATATGATGAGAGGAGTTCAAATTATGTGTTTTTTTAATCCTTGAAAGTACCTAAAAAACAAATTTGAGTTCAAGAAAAGTTTTTATTTTGGGTTTTGAGGGGGGGTTTTTGTGTTTTTGAAGGTCATAAATTGGATTAACAAGGTTTTTAGAGTGTTTTCTAGATAATTTGAGGGGAGGGATTGAAAAAAAGTGTTTAGATGGTAAAAATAGAAACTCTGTTTTTCTGGTCATTACAGTGGCTGGAATCTAAAAATTACAGACGATATGTCATCTGTTTTTTTGTTAAAGAGATTGAGACGGACGACATATCTTCCATCCCATTAACTTAAAAAATAAAATTAAAGGCCCGTGCATGTGCTATTTTTTGATGGGTCATGTGCTATTTGAAATGATGACAATGCCCTTAACCTTGACTTTAAGAAAATTTAATTTTAAGGGTATTTTGGGTATTTTATTATGTATTTTTTAAAAATTCCTGAAAAGCTCCTCACATTTAAGTTCAATTAATTTAGTTTTTAAGGATAGTGTAGTAATTTTACTGCGCAACTAAAAAGTGAAAAGTCTTAGATACACTTGTGAATTCTGTATTGATAATTTAATCTCGTGGAAAAAACCATTTTACGCCTCAAACCAAGTTATAAGTTCTGTCTTGTCAAAGGCAAAATTGTAATTATATTGTGAGATTCCACATTTAAATAAAAGAGAGTTTACCATAAAAGTCTGAACAATTTTTTTTTTAATTATTAACAAAACACTTAAAAGATGGTGTTTTTTTATTATCTTATATATATATATATATATATATATCAATTTTAATTTTAATTTTGTCTTTTAATAAAAAAAATTTAAGGAATTAAGCTTCATGATTTGTTTTGATTTGCTTTCTATGAGTTTATCTTAGCCTCATGATCCAAGTTACGAGTTTGGTGGGTTAATCCAGTTAACTCATGTTTTCTTCCTTTTTTATTGATTTGTTTTTTGAATTTCATCTTTCAATATTTTATTGATTGAGAATTACACTTTATGATTTATTTTGCTTTGATTTATTTTCTATAAGGTTATTCTGGTCTCATGACTTAAGTGATAATTTTGTCGGGTTAACCCAAATATACTCAGGTCATTTTTCTAGTCTTTTTTTTTAAATTGAATTTATTTTTTTAACATTGGGTTGATTGAAAATTATGCTTCATAATTTATTTTAATTTGCTTTCTGTAGAATTATTCCAACCTCATTATCCAAGTCACTGGTTTGTTTATTAGCCTGAGTTAACTCAAGTAATTTTTTCAGTTTGTTTTCTATGAGATTATCCTGCTCTCATAACTCGGGTCATGGTTTTGACATGTTACTTGAGTTGTTTTTTTTTTTTGTTTGCTTTCTATGAAGTTATTATGGTCTCATGACCCAGGTTATAAGTTTAACGTGTTAAATCGGGTTGATGTATGTCATTTTTTGTGTCTTTTTTAATTGATTTTTTTCAACTTCATCCTTTTAACACTGAGTTGATTGAGAATTCGATTTTATAATCTATTTCGATTTGCTTTTTATAGGATTATCTAGATTTCATGACTTGGATCGTGAGTTTAACAGGTTAACTCGGGTAGTTTTTATGGATTCTTTTTTAATTGGTTTTTTTTAACATTGGATTAATTGAGAATTACACTTCATAAGTTGTTTTGATTTTTTTTTCTATGAAATTATTATGGTCTCATGACTATAATTACAAATTTTTCAGGTTAATCCGAGTGATCTCGGTTGTTTTAATGTGTTTCCACCTTGACATTTTTTAAAAAACTATAGTTTTAATTTTTTTTAGTGAAACTATTTTTTTTTATTATTATTTGTCTAGATTGTTTTTGAATCTATTAAGGTGATCGGGTTAACTCCCACATGATTAAAGTTTTTTTCCACTAAAAAATGTTAGTAAT
>Ga0307515_10020726_pt1 | contig 11706 bp, 3 predicted proteins | sample 17_EM_MG_FD_194513 | JGI IMG/M metagenome (GOLD analysis project Ga0307515, IMG submission 194513) | Populus trichocarpa ectomycorrhiza microbial communities from riparian zone in the Pacific Northwest, United States - 17_EM | ecosystem: Host-associated > Plants > Roots > Unclassified | place... | reverse complement strand
ACAGTATGATTTGTGGATGGTGGGGGTTGTAGCATATATATATATATAGAGAGAGAGAGAGACTGGAAGCTGAATCAAGTCCAATTTCTAGAACTTGATCCTGAGGCTGCATTCCAGAAAGATGTTTTCCATTTCTTTAAGACTGCACTGTTAACATGGATTCTACGTGGAAAAGGGGAAATAAAAAGAGCATCGTTTTGATCTAAAAATCAGCACGGTATTTACATTTTAAAGGGACTAATTGCATGAGTCTCCAAATAGAAAAAGGATGAGCGGCGGAAAACTGAATTTTCCTATCCAGGTTTTTTGACCTAAGGCTAATGTAAGGGCCAGTCCCTTCTTATATTTTATTTTTTAGCTTTTTATTAATATTGTGTAGTGGTTATTTTTTTAGATAATTTTTATTTAAAAATATATTAAAATAATATTTTTTTATGTTTTAAAATTTATTTTTGATATCAGTACGTCAAAACGATTCAAAATTATAAAAAAATTAATTTGAAACAAAAATAAATAAATAAATTTTCAAAAATGCTTTTTAAATACAAAAATATACAACTCAAAATCTTTCAAGCTAGCCAATTATAGCTCAATATGTTTTCGGAGGTTGATATACTCAGTAATTCATAACAATATTGATACCGGTGCATCAAATATGTGAGTGATATAGGGATTTTAAACAGTCAATATGTACATTAAAAACACATTTATAAACTAGTGGAAAAAGGTTTAAGTCTAATTAAGAAGAGGTTTCGTATTATCAAACAATTAATAACTCTCAACTTAATTGTTATATTTTGTTTAAATTTTACCAAGATATTCTAAAAGTCTCTTTCTATATTGTGGTTAGTTGGCTATTCCGATTTACATGCATTGAAAAGGTCTTCAAAAGATGTTATTTGATTTAGTTATGTTAATTTTCTATTCAACTTTGAATTTTCAGCCTTAATTTTGATTTTGATTTTTATTTCTCTATTATTTGTGTAGGGATTTTTATTTTCCTTTCTTGTAAGAGTTGGTTTCGAACCTATTTAAAGGTTGTAATCCTCTTTGGAGAGGAAGACAATTAAAGAGAAAATTATTCAATAATATGGTTACATGGGGTGCCAGAGACAATCTTTTTAGACCGGGATCCCAGGTTTACTTCATAGTTGTGTCCTAGCACACAACATGCTTTGAAAACAAAGTTGAATCTGAGTGTTGTTTTTCATCCCTAGACAAATAGGCAATTTGAAAGAACAATTTAGACTCTCCAAGATTTGTTAAGAGCATGTATACTAGAATGTGGTGGCAACTAGGAAGATCATTTACCACTTGTAGAATTCACGTATAAGAATAGCCATCAAGCCACAGTGGAGATGGCTTCTTATAAGGCATTGTATGGTAGAAGATGTAGAACATTGATATGCTGGGAAGAAGTTAGGGATGAAAAGATGATTTGACCCGAGTTAATGCAAGTTACTTATAAAAAAGAGAGAATTATATGGAACAAAATGAAAGCAGCTCAAGACAGACATAAAAGTTATGCTAACACTAGGTGGAGACCCCTTAAATTTCATGAAGGAAATAAAATGTTTCTAAAGGTTACCCTATGAAAGCATTTGTTGAGATTTGGAATTAAAAGGAAATTGACATCAAGATATATAAGGTCTTTTGAGGTGATAAAAAGAATTGGGCTTATATAGCCTATAAGCTAGCCTTACCTCTTCATCTGGCCATGATACATGATGTATCCCATGTCTCACTTCTTTAACAAGCTGAAATGGACCCTTCCAAAATAATGCCCTAGGTTTCCTTGGAAATTGAAAAAGATTTGATACTAAAAGTGAAGCCAATAAGAATCTTAGAATAAAGTGAGAATGAACTTAGAAATAAAATAATTCACATATGGAAAATATTGTGGAAAAGCTCTCAAATTAAAGAGGAGACTTGTGAGAGAGAGTCTGAAAAATGGAAGAAGTACCTTAAATTATTTTTGGAATCAGGTATGTGATGTGAATTTCAAGGATGACATTTTTATTAGGTGAGGAGAATGTGAACATCCGATCAAAATTGTATACCCTTGAACAAATCCACGTGATAAACGTAAATGACTTAATATGTAAATAATATTTTAGGATGTTAGTATTTGTAGTTACTATAATGTTTACTTTTATTATTTGGTTGAAATTATCATGTGAGAAACATAAATGACTTAATATATAGAGAATTAGTATTCAAAAGAGAATAACGATATGATTTGGCTTCTAAAAATGGGAATGCTGAATTTAATGAGCATCCATATGGGGATACTAAAGTTCATGTGGTATTCAGAAAAGAATACCAGATTGATTTGGCTTTTAAAATGGAAATGCCAGATTTAATGAGTATCCATGTGTGAATACTAGAGTTCATGTGGTATTCGAAAGAGAATATCGAGTTGATTTGGCTTAAAAAAAGGGAATGCTGAATTTATGAGTAATCGTTTGAGGATACTAAAATCTATATGGTATTCAAAAGAGAATATCGGGTTGATTTGGCTTAAAAAAAGGGAATGCCGGATTTATGAGTATCCATGTGAGGATACTAGAATTCATTGGTATTGAAGAAAATATAGGACTTGTAGGATTTTTGTTAGAAAATGTTGGTAAATAAATACATGGTTAGGATCATTAGACAAAGAAATAGAGTAATCGGAGAGAATTACCAACGATTTTGGCAATGACATATAATTGCTGGATTTAAATTATTTATCGAATGGATAGTCAAAATTTTTTGTTAGAGTTATTGGATTGATTATTCCTTCTAAGAAATTATTATTATTATTATTATTATCAGTGGTGGTGGTAATTTAATTAATGTATTGATAATAATATAATTCTTAAATTTCAGGTTCATCTCATACTCATCAGGATTAATGCTCTACTGTAATTAAATCTCTTTTATATGTATTTTGTTGTAAATAGTTTTGTTTAGTAATGATATAATGAGAAGAATTATGTAATTAACTTAGTTTAATATTTTTGTACGAGATGTTTGGATTATTATGGATGATGGAAAGGCTTAGGATGATTAGACCATTGCGTGTAAGTATATAATGATGATCATTGATGTGTGATTAACTTGATGTCAACACTCAAGATCTTCAGAATACAAAGAAAACTCTATGAAGATTTTGGTAAAGATTTAGCATATAAGATGGGTTGAAAAAACATTTATTGTCTTTCATTAACCTTGAATTGAGATTATGCCTAAAAGGATGGTGTGTGTGTATCCTTTGCGAGCACTATGGTTGAATCCTTCTATTGCTATAATTTATTCGTCTTGGATTACAAAATATTTTTCCTATCTAAATTCCGACATTTCTAAATTACATAAAATTTACATAATTAATTAAAAAAACCTCGAGTTAAATTAGAGGAGAATTAAATGAGAAATTAATTTTACAATCTAGAAAAAAAATAGAGAAAAGACAGAACACACAAACCCTATTTAATATTACAACTATTCAACCATAAAAACACAATCATATTGGTCTTTAATGTTCATCATCATCCATCATGCATAAGAACATATTAATATGTATAATAAAATTATTGCATGCTTCAATTTTAATTATTGGCTTTATATGCAATTTATAATAATATTTCTAACACTTATAAATATTAAATTCAAATCCAATTTGATAATTTTCCAAATATAATAAATTTTTTTAAATATAGATTCTTTTATTGAAAAAAATAAGTTTCAAAATTTAATAATAAAATTAATTATATTAAAATTCTTATTAATATCCTAAACTATTTTAGGATCAATTAAATAAAAATATTTTAGTTTAAAAACTCTCTTTACTTTAGAAAAAATATTTTTCTAAACATTATTTAATTAAATATTTTAATTAAATCCTAAACCTATTAGGATATGACAAAACTAAAAAATATTGGTTATAAACATTTTAATTCAATCCTAATCTAATTAGAAAAATTAATTCTATAATTAATTTAATTTTGGGTTTCAATTTTAATATAAAATCATTATTTTATATATGAAGGGCTAAAATCATAATTTCAGCCCCAATACCTAAAAATAATTATATATAAATTGTATGGATAGATACATAATTCTACCCTCAAAAACCTTAATCTAAGTAGTAGGGGTAGAATTGTAATTTTTCCCATGTCATTTTCTTCCTTTTGCAGCTGTTGTTGTTGCTGGCATGGTCTGCCCATGCCAGCGGTAACCATAATCGGTGGTAGCAGTATTGCCGCTACACCTAGTGGCTACGCCGGGCAAGAGCCCTCGCACTACTTGCGCAGCGCCCATGGCAGCACCAACAACGTTTGGCGCTATTGTGGCCTTCTACCAACAGTGACTGGTTGTGCGCGTTGCATAACCAAGCGTGCCAACAACATTGGTGCTGCCATTGGTGGTTGTTGTAACGACCTAAAACCATTTTAAAAAAAATCAGTGGTGAATTCCAGTCAGATTTGGTCAAAACAGTAACAAAAAAGAATAATAAGAGAAAACAATACTTTTGGGAAAAATAAATTTGCACATAAATTTAATTCGTAGTTAACGCCAATCAACAACACTAATTGTCTAGCAAAGGTTCCGCTACAATTGTTGGGTTCTCAAATATCACACACGTAGTAAAAACTGTAAAACAAAAATTTTTAGGACTTGTTATGATCCTGTTATATAGATCTAAAGGAGTTTAGGGATTTATTACTTGAAAATTTAATTTTTTTTAGCTTTGAATAATTCTTTAAAGGTTGGATTGTCGCAAATCACAAGACATCCAATTGTTTAGCCTCTAACCGTAATCCACACAAACTACCATTAAAAAATCTCTTAAATCCCTATTTAGAATAGAGGGATTGTTATGCCTAGAGTGCTAACTCTCTATTATGTGACTTACATAGTTTTTTTTACTAATAGATAATCACAAAAAAAGAAAGAGATATAGCTTACTATTTATAGAAAAATTCAAAAAACTCTATAATTGGCAAAATATCAATTCGCCGCCTGGATAATATTCATATGCTAATTCAAGACAATTTTAGAAATTAACTCAATCAAGTCCTTACTTGATTTTTCTAGGTCTAGAAATATAATCCCTGTATTAATTATATTCTAGTCCTTAATTTCTAAAATATATTTTAATCAAGTCATACTTAATTAAATCATCCCAGTTTAATTTCTGACTAATGATTTTTAATGTGTGTGATTCATTAGGTTCCTAATATGTTGGCTCAAATATACATTATAGTTCTAATTAAATAGAATTAAACAATTTAATTTATTATCAATACATTATAATTCTAATTAAATAGAATTAAACAATTTAATTTATTATCAATTCAACAATTGATTAATGTATCTTTGAAGATCAGGTGCATTGTCTAGCAACATATCATGATCCTCCAAATATTAGAAAAGTTATTATTGATTTGACTTAACTTTTTAGTGACCGGTTTATCAGTGTAAATAATATTCTTTCATCAATAATGTTCCAATTGAATATTAAAATATGAAGTATGTCTGTCATGTTAAATCATGTTTATTTTCTGTATAATAGTCATTGATTGTTTAAATAAGATTTGAAACTCTTTTCAAATCTAATTCAACTTTGGCCATGGATTTCTCGATTGATAAAATTTGAGAATAGAAAAAACATTTTTCTTAATTCACCTATAGTAATGAATCATCTCTTGATCACTCAAATACCTTCATAAAGTTCTTGTTATACCCAATATTTGCCCCTTCGTTACCTAAATTAAAATAACATGTAACAAGATTAAAACATAACATTCTTTATATAAGATAACTTAGTGATCATAAGTCTAAAGATCAGTTACACAACTATCATGTGAGCCTTTCCATAGACATAGTTAATCTCCACATATGAAATTCTCATACGAGTCATTTCAGTCTACACGTCTTATGACAAGCACTTACATATTAGTTCTAGGTATCCCTCATACCTCAGCTTATATGAACACCTACTTACTTTCATAAAGAAAAGAACATAATAATATATATCAGTCTCTGTAACTCTAAAAAATAAGTATTTAAGATAGCGTCGACCAGAAATATTTTATAAACAATGATTTAATGTAATCATAACTTTTATAATTTTCTTTACAAAATATTTTTATCCTATGAACTTTATCATTACTCTAAATTCGTAAATTAAATTTTAGATTTATTAATCTAATATTATATAAATATTAAAGATAAATTCAACTTTTATTTAAAAATATATTTATATAAATATAATAATATCAAATGTTGGCTGCATTAATTAAACTAACAAATGTAAGTGAAATGTTTCGTTCACCATTCTTCTCGGTGACTTCATGAAAATTCCACAAGTGAATAAAGAAATTTGTAATTATCTAAATAATTTATTGGAAAATATTATGTTTTAAACAAAATCCGTACTTAGACAAAATAATTAGCTCCTTTAATTGTTTGAATTACCTCAAGCTAAAAGCCGGTAATCTGATGGTACCAGATTCGAGGCTCTGCAAACAAGTTTTCTGCAGCTTTACCTGCAGGTTGGTATGGTGGTTTTCTGAACAGGTTGAGGGTTGACGAAGAGCACCATCAGGCGGGGAGTGCTCACCAGCCAACTTTCCTTCTTTCTTTTTTATCACATGCAAGATGGATGTGCCAATGGGACAAAAGGAGTGCAGAACTTGACAAATGAAAATGCAAAAGCTGCTATGCCTTTCCCTTTCGACATTTGCTGAAAGAAGGGCTACAGATGACAATGTGCAAGGTCAATTGCCTTGGCGGCAGCAAAAAACAGCATCACATTCCTAGTAATGCTTGAGCAAGACATGAATCCTTGGTTATATAATATCATTTTCTCGAGTCATCCATTTACCACATTCATGGTGATCAATTGGAAAGGAACACAGTTGGCTGAACTTGATATACAAAAACAAAGCATAATCCCCATAGTCAAGGGCTTCTCCCACATGTGCCTTAAAAAAATAGGTTAAACAAGAGGAATAGCTAAATCACATATAACAACATAGAGCAAATGCTTTAATTACGCACCTCAACCAAAAGCTACAAACAAATACATCAAGGATAAAAACACCATGTTATTCATGAATTACTTTATGCTTAGATTGGATTGAGATACGTAGAGGACTCTGTACAGACGCTCCCATTCCAAATGAGTGAATAGATTGCCACAGAAAATTTAGGAATTCATCACAAAGATTTTCATATTTATTGACACAAGTCGACAACCAATGAAGAGTGTTTACGAATTTAAACATTAAATAAAATGATATAAATCGAGCCATACTGGTACTGAAGGTTAGGAACTTTGACGTTTGAAACATTCTCAATGAGCTCAGTTCTTCTCATCGCTCGGCTGATGAACCCTTCACTTCCAATCAAGTATGTCAAGCAGCCACAAAACCTCGTCCCTGGATTTTGCAGCATCACAAAAATCCATTTCAATCCCAAAGACATCAATGACACTGTCATTTCTATCATCCATGAATAGCAAAGAAATCCAAGCCCGGATTCCTGGAACAAAAGGGTGGGCTGGTGAGAGGCCAAGATAGTCAAATGCCATGGCCCTATAGGATGTCCGATCTATATAATCAAAGACAGATTTATTGATTATGCAAGCAACCCTATTGGAATCCTTCCGCCCCACAAGCACTGAAACACTTACAGTCTCGCCTAAAGGGACTTTGAATCTCGGCTCAACAGGTAGAGTCATCTTACAATCAGGGCCTTCAAGCTGAAATCTAAGCCTATCACAAATTCCAGGAGGTGGGCTTTTGATTCCAGTGTGCAGAACAGGGCCTGGGACCACTTCAGAAAATATCAATTTATCATCAGTCCAAATGTCGATGAAGAACTCCAAATTGTCAAAGGAAAGTCTAGGAGGAAGCAGGATTTGTCGATGCTGTCGCTTGTAAAAGGTCTGGTATAGTTTGTAGTATGTGACAGTTGGAGGATCTGACCTCTTGCAAATGGAAGGCCATCTCTTGGCACAAACACATTTCCAAAAGTAATCATCTTGCGCCATATCTCTCCACTGTTTGCACACTGCCATGCAAGAAGCAAGGTCTGCACCCTCCAATAAAGGGAAAACAACCTTCAGAATTTCTTCATATGACATTTTCAGCCAGGAAGGAACAATTAAAAGAAGATATGCCTCAGCAATCACTTAAAGCATTTCAGCGCCTGGAAGATTTCCCTGAGAAGAAGTTACACAGAATTTAGATTCAAAAGCATCCTATGTAACAAACAGTATTCGAGCTTACAGCCAATGTGCTTGAAAATGCCAACAAGAAGTTGCCAGAGAACAAATTTCGATAATCTACACAAAATACAGAAGCTACAAACAATTGTCATAAACAATTATATCCAAAAGGGTACTTCAACCTCCTCTATTTATCACTTTCTATTAACATTGGAGATCCAAAAGGCCCTCCTGAACAGCAGAACCACTTTCTTTCTTTCCTCTTACCAAGTAATCTAATTAGGTCAATTAAATGCATCGGACTAATTTTGAATGGTTCATGTCAACTAGAACAATCACATTGTTGCGCATGTCATAGAACACCAAAAATGCAGCACAATAATACTTTAAAAAAAAATGATCTCAAACTAAAATTTCAGATCCAAAAACAAAACACTTTGCACCACTAATTTAGTTTCTCCACACTCTTAACTCCTTTCCTGTAATAACAACTTGAATGACCAGTCACTAAATAACACTATTCCCTTTCGCACAGTCATAACCAATATCAAGACTTAGCACACAGTTTCTCAAAAAATACATCATAGATCGAATTGCTATCCGAAGCTCCAATCACTGACCCTTTGACGCCCTAAAACTCAAAAACAAAACCAAAATCAGATATTGCGAAAACTCTATAAATTGACCCAAAAAAGTGAAATTTACCCTCATGGCCATGCATAACCCCACAAATTCTTCCACTAAAACTGCTATAAATAACAACCAAAACTTACATAAACCCAAGTCAATCTATCAAGAACCCATAAATTAATAGCCCGTAAATTAATAAATGAGTAGCAAATCGCATAATACACACACACACACACACTATTTTCACAAGAACATGAATAGAGAGAGAGAGAGATCGAAGACATAAATGAAGAAGAAAGAGATGAGAATAAAGGGTACCTAGTAATTTTCTGGAAACACACTTGATTTGATTTTGTTGGGATTTCTGGTTTGAGACCACAAGAAAAAAATTAAGAAAGAAAATAAAGAAAAGAGAGATCTTTGCTTATGCTTTCTTTTTGTAAAAAAACGGAAGAAGAAGAAGAGAAAAAGTCAGGTTAAGAAAAATACAGTAGTCCTAGAAGATAGATTGATTGACTGCCTGCTTGTTAATAAATCTTTCATTAGAGAGTGTATTTAATTAATTAAATCAATGATATACAAACATCCATAGATGTTTCTATTTAAGCAAAAAGGTCCCTTGAAGTTTTGTTTTCTCTTCTAATTCGATCCACCATAGCTATCTTTTCTTTTTCTTTTTTAATTAAAAGTAGCATGATTTGTATAAACCCATTATTTTCAATTTAGTCCAAACCAATCTCATACAAATTAATTAACTTGAAGAAGAGTAAACCTAAAATCTTTTGAAGATGAAAGGGTCAAAAGATGATATTCAATGTTCAATGACAATAGCATCCAAAAATCTCTTTGCTGCCACAAACCAAATCAATGCTAATCCTAACGGATGTGGATGGAAATTAACAAAAACTTATATGTGGTTAGTTCTTCATTATATACCCAGATTAAAATTACTATCTTGTTGAACAATAAAATAATTATTTTGCTCTTTATAAAAAAATTATTAAGCCTTCTAACTGGAATATAACAATTTTTTTTATTATTATCTAAATTTTTTTTTAAATTGAATGAGAATGGATAGATCTTTTCATATTTTATCAGTACAATGAAATAACTTAATTACATTTCAAAACAAAAGTTTTTAAACCTAGCTCCAAGGACTTTTATTTTTATTTTTTAAATAAAAGTCAAATGACTCAATTACTCTTAAAAATAAATTCTTTTAAAAATAACATTCAAGGGCTTTTGTATCTTTTCATCATCGTTTTTATAATAAACAAGTTGATTAAGGGGCGCTTTACCAAATATTATTAAAAAAATATAGTTAACATGTGAAATGCACGCATTAGTGCTTGGATTGAGGCCACGTTATATAGGCAGTGCCCGAGGGATGGTCCGATAGTCAAACGGTTCCTTTTGGGACAACATTCGTAACATCTTGCCAACCTTTCCACCACATGACGACATGTGTGGTCAATAGACCACTATATTGGTGCTGATGACTTATTTTTTTCTTTTCTCTCTCCCCTATGATTTCTATGTTGCCCATATAATTTTTTAAAATAGCCCTTTAATTGTTTTTCCTTCAAATTTTATCAATGTTTTTTTTATTACCTTTTGTTTTATTTGAAATAATTGATAAAATTAGAATTGTTTTTCAATTTCATCCTCCTTCAATTTTTTCATATATCATATTTGATCCTTATTTTGTTTTACTATTTTTTTGGTTTTTTTATCCTTATCTTAATATATATATTTTTTAATTTCATCCCTCATTTTTTTATTTCATTTAGTTTTTATACAAATCTGTTCATCATTCTTTTGATTGCTATTTGTTTTTTATTTTTAATTTTGGATTATCATGAATTTTTCTATGTTATTTTTTTTTGGATTTGCCTTTTATGGGATAGCCTAGTCTCATGACCCGGGTCATGAGTTTTGAAAATCAGCCCGATTTGACTTCAATTTTTTTAGGTTGTTATTTTTAATTGAATTTTTTTTCATTTTCATCATTCGACATTAGGTTATTGGGCATTCAACTTCATGATTTTTGCTGCTTCCCTTTCTATGAGGTTATTCTAGGTTGAGGGTTAGTTGTGTTAACCCAGATTAACTTAAATTTTTTTTATTGTTTTTTTAATTGATTTTTTTTCAGTTTCGTCTTTCATTTATTTAATATTTTTTATGGGTTTATCACAACCAGGCCATGAATTTGGCATCTTGACTCAAGTCAAGTTTTTTGTCCTCTTTGAAAATTAATTTTTTCTTTCAATTCGTTCTTCAACGGTTAATTTGCTAGTAATTAAGCTTAATTTTTTTATAAGGTTATCTCGTTTTCATTTAATTTTTTTAAGAATATTTAGAGGGTATATTTTCATAATATTGACAAATGATTATTTTCTTAATTAATTAGTCATTGTTGTTTTTTATTATTGTCATTAGCCCTTTTTATAATTATCTTACTAAATTAACTGAGTTTATTGAACTCATTTGAAACAATGATCTGAGTCCTTATTTTTTTATGCTCCTTTAAAAATGTTATTATCACCTTGATATCTTTTTATTATGTTAGAAAAATTTTAACCCGACTCACATTATAGCGTTATAGCGTGTATTACTTATATATCTAGTGCAACCTAAATTTGTTTTTTTTTTCTTCCTGTATAACTTGTAGCTGATTTTATTATAAGTGTGATTTATTTATTTATTTTATTTTGATAAGCTAGGTTGAATGAAATAAAGCATCGTATGTCCAATAAGCCAGCATGAAGAAAGAAAACAAAGATGAAGGATTTCTAAGGAAAGCAGCAGCCACACAAACGGAAAATATGAACAAAAAAACAAGGCAGGAACTTTTCTTT
>Ga0307515_10020723_pt1 | contig 11707 bp, 14 predicted proteins | sample 17_EM_MG_FD_194513 | JGI IMG/M metagenome (GOLD analysis project Ga0307515, IMG submission 194513) | Populus trichocarpa ectomycorrhiza microbial communities from riparian zone in the Pacific Northwest, United States - 17_EM | ecosystem: Host-associated > Plants > Roots > Unclassified | place... | reverse complement strand
CAAGCCCTCCTGTCCGGTGTACAAACTTTCCAACAAACCGATGCAAACGCCATCTACGACGATGCATCCCCAAGAGGTCGTCGTGAAAGCTGCGGGGAAATCTATCCGACTGATTGATACCCCTGGTTTGTTCTGGGAGTACCCAGAGGATGCTTCCAAGGAGGATGCGGCAATTTTGAAAGCTCGCGACATTCTCCTTCGGTCGAGAGGTCGTATTGATCATCTGAAAGTCCCTTTGCCTCCTCGTACGTGCTCACATTGCTTCACTGTCTAGTATTTACTCACACGGCTACTTTAGTGAACCATATAGTTCCCAATGCAAAGAAGCAAGATCTCATGCTTCTGTACAACCTCCCAGCGTTCGCGGACAATGACGTAGGTGCGTTTTTAAACGGTGTGGCCCGTTCCAACAACCTCCTCAAGAAGGTGTGTATGACATTTCGAATGTACCCTAAGCTGGGCTGACATAACTCCAGACCGCAGAACCCGACCAAATCCTCGCGGCCCGTGTCGTTCTCCGCGACTGGAACACCGGGAAATTCCCTCGATTCACCCTACCCCCTTCCTCTCCTTCCACCACCTCCACCACCTCTGACCCCATTCTTACCAAGGTTTACGGCCAGGATGATGGTGTGTTATCACGGTTAAAGACGAGATCTGAGTTTAGGAAATCGGGGGGTCTCGTCAAGATGAATTCCGGCGAGATCGACAAGCGCACTCTCATCCTTGATACTGAGTGGGACTCCCCGGAAGATTCAGAGCCGAGCGCGAGCGAGGACGAGGGCAAAGATGAAGATAGGCTTGATTTCTATGGTGATGATGGTGACGATGAGGATGAGGGGGACGAAGACGAGGAAAGCGACGATGAGGAAGGCGAAGATAACGACGAGGAGCAGGAAGAGAGCGAGTCTGAAAATGAACTCTCGCCCCCTCCGCCTAAACGCAAACGTTCCGCGGACCCTCTGAAGGAGTCTGCCGCCCCACCGAAAAAGAGGGTAGTGTTCGATCTGCAAAAACCTGCGAAGGTTGTCGGTCGCTCGTCGGGATCCGCTCTACCGAAGTCGAATCTCAAGAAACCTACGCTCGTCTCTAAGAAGCGGCGGTAGTCGTTGGGTGAGCGAGCGTGTTAGTCTCCATTCGTCGCACATGCATTTGGCAAATCATCGATAGGATGTATTATACAAAAAACGGATGAGCATGGGTCGTCGTTCGCAGTTAGCTCATGCCTACCGCCCCTCATATCTACAACATCGGGGGGAGTAAACAAAGATTTTAGCTGGTCAGCCGATCACATGTACCTTCAGACGTCATGGTGATCGCAGTGAATTCCACCAAATGGGCCCAAATACACGAGGCGCGCAGGACAAGATAGCTGCTTGTCTCAATTAGAATTCTGGCTCTTCCTCGCGGCCTCCACGCCGCATTACTTTCTCGCAACTACCTCTGGCCGTGGTGGCAAAACCTCAACTGCCGAAGAGGCGGGACGATGCTCTCTCTGCACTGAACATAGCCATTGATGCCTCTAACCACGCGAGGGAGGTAACGGGCATAATACCAGCCCAGGTCGCGTTCACTTCCGCTGGGGTCCTTTTCACTATGATTAAAGTGGGTTCTCTTCCTGTTCACGTCGGTGGGTCTCCGACCAATGTATACAGGTCTCGATGATCTCCAAAGTGGACTACGTCGAACTAGGTCTAACCTGTGCCGACATCTGTGAGGCCCTTCGCCAGAGGGTGGATAAAAGGCAAGCAGATGAGCTCAGTCACCTCATCCTCAAAGCAATCGAGAAGTTGACGACGTGAGTCAAATCAGCGGTGCACATACCGGGTGGTTTCCTTACCAAGTTCCCAACTAGGATCATGGTCGAGATCCAAAGACACATCATCGAGCGGGGTAGACGGAATGTGGTTTCTCGACTTTATCATACAAAGGGGGATAAAAAGGCGATTACTGCCTGGAGGTTGGACCTCAACGGGATTCTCCACGCCCTTAACGTGTGTTCTATCGCTTCTTCGAGACGACTGCTAACTTCCCGCTTCCAGACTGAACTTGGGATAGACCCACATGTAGCTGCTCCCCACCGGGGCGCCGCGAGCAAGCACACCACCGTTTCCGATACCCATCACGATAGTCCAAACGCTGAGGTCTAATGAAATACTGGACGGAGTCCATGTTAGATAGATCCTCAGTTTGATGAAAGTAACTGAGGAGTGCCAGCAAACGGAAATGGTATTTATAGTCCATATGTCAAACAGATATAAACATATGATCGAGACGGTGAAATGTCCGACGCGGCGAGCGTCGATTTTCAACAAGGTCATTGTTCCCAATGCCCGGAGCGATGTTTCAAATACCCATCTCATCGTTTCCGGCGATGTCCGGGATGACGTCGCAAACATCCGCACCACTGTTTTCGGCATTCACCGCGACAAGTTGAAAAGCCGCGGGGATGTGGACGGTCAAAACCAGGCAGTAAGCATCGCTCATACCCTGAGAATCGCCGAGTAGCCACTAATCACGGCCTAGACTCATGCCAGGTCAGTGATCTCGACCGGAATTGAGTCCGGGATTTAATGCTCGCATTCAGTGCGCCCGGAGACTCGCCGCCTCCGCTACTGAGAAATACGCATGGGGCAATTCCCAATATCCACCGTGACGTTTCCGAGGTCCGCCGCGATGTTGCAGATACTCAAACCATGGTCTCCAACATTCATACCATGTTGAGAAGTCAGGAAGGGATCGGTGGCCGACCTCGGTTGGTGAGTGTGGCTCGTAATCTGCTCCTCACCGGATACACACTGACTGCCACCTAGGCTCAGAGTAGGTCACCAATCTCGACTACCAGGAGATGATCGATGATCCACCATCTTACGTTTGCATCCAGCGTGTCTGGGGAATTACCACCTCCACCACCAAGAGTCTTCTTTGGACGTGACGAATTGATCGAGAAGATCGTTCGTTTCGCCCAACACTTCACGCCAATTGCTCTAATTGGCCCTGGCGGAATCGGAAAGACGTCCATCATCCTAACCATCCTCCACAACGATCGTATCAAACAACAGTTTGGTGGCAACCGCTGGTTCATTCGCTGTGACCAGTTCCCCGCATCGCACACCCACCTCCTCCGCCGGCTCTCCAAGGCCATCGACGCAGGGATCGAAAACCCCGAGGACCTAACCTCCTTACGGCAATACCTATCTTCAAAGGAGATGCTCATAGTCCTCGACAATGCTGAATCCATTCTCGATCCGCAAGGAACAAGCGCGCGGGAGATCTACAGCGTTGTGGATGAGCTGACCCCGTTCAGCAATATTTGCCTTTGCATCACCTCTCGGATCCCCATCATCCCCCCTGGTTGCGAGACCCTCGAGATCCCGACCTTGTCGATTGAGACCGCATCCGACACATTCTATCGAATTTACAAGCACGGCGAACCGTCCGATCCTATCAACAACATCTTGGAACGGCTCGACTTCCATCCCCTCTCTATCACCTTACTTGCCACCGTCGCCCAACAAAACAAGTGGGATGCCAACTGGCTGACCAGGGAATGGAGGAGGGAGGAGACAGCGAACGGGGGTGCTTCACGCGCGGCACTCGGGGAGCCTTGCGACCATGATTGAACTTTCTCTGGCCTCGCCGATGTTCCAAGAACTCGGCCCTGATGCCCGAGAGCTTCTCGGAGTCATCGCCTTCTTCCCTCAGGGCGTCGATGAAGAGAAAATGGGCTGGTTGTTTCCGACCATCTCCAGCGGGCCGGACATGTTCGACACTTTCTGCATTCTCTCCCTGACGTACCGAAGTTATGGATTCACGACGATGTTGGCGCCGCTTCGCGATTATCTCCGCCCCAAGGATCCAACGTCATCTCCACTCCTTGGCACGACCAAGGAATGTTACCTTGCTCGGTTGTCAGCTGATGTTCATCCCGCAAAGCCCGGTTTTGAAGAATCACGATGGATCACATCAGAGGATGCGAACGTCGAGTACCTACTCGATGTCTTCACATCAATCGACGCGGATTCGGAAAATGCCTGGGATGCCTGTGCTAGATTCATGAATCATCTATCTTGGCACAAACTACGGCTCGTCATGCTGGGACCAAAGATCGAGGCGCCCCCGGACGACCATCCTTCCAAGGCACAGTGCTTGTGGAACCTCTCGTGGTTGTTTCATCGGTCGGAAATTTGCCGGAACGCAAGCGGCTCCTCACTCATACCTTCAAATTCTGGAGGGCGCGGAGGGACGACCTACGGGTCGCTGAAATAATGTGTTACCTATCTGATGCAAATCGGCAAATGAACCTCCCCAAGGAAGGGATACAGCAGGCCGAAGAAGCATCGAACATTTTCGAACGGCTTGGTGATCCGGTGAATCAAGCACGATATTCGATTTACCTCGCTCGGTCGTTGTGTGACGACGAACAACTGGACGCCGTAGAAGAAGCCGCGTCCCATGCGATCGCTCTCCTCCCAGAGGAGGGCGAACACTTTCTGGTCTCCCAAAGTCACCACATTCTCGGCGAAATATATCGATCCAAGGGCAATACGGAGAAGGCCATCCACCACTTCGAAGTGGCCCTCGGAATTGCATCCTCTCTCAACTGGCACATCCCGCTGTTCTGGATCCATTTCTCCCTGGGGCAGCTATTTTTCGAGGAGGGTAGGCTCGACGACGCACGCGTCCACGTTGAACACGCCAAATCACACGCGGTCGACAACCCATACAATTTGGCTCGCGCATCGTTGCTGCAGGCTAGGTTTTTGTATCGACGACATATGTTTGAAGAGGCGAAATCGGAGGCATTACGTGCTCTTGAGGTGTCCGAGAAGCTCGGGGTCACGGATGATGTAGAGTGCACTAGAAAGCTGTTCGGGAAGATGGTCTTGGATCTGGTCACACATGATGAATCGGCTGGCGATGGTGAGCTCCTTGAAATAGTAACACTTTTCGTGTGTATTAACTCCTCGTGTTTAGACTGGGTTACTAAACCTGAATGACGGTGGCGACGTTCGCCTCGAGTTCTCCGGATGTATCCTTCCGCAAGCCACCAACTCTTCTCATCCCTTCGAGCTTCACCCCGCCTCCCGCAGAGTTCTTGAGTATCGGTGCCATCCGCGGCAAGAACACCCGCTCCTCCCCCGATCACATATCGTTCCAGATTTGTTGTTCCACCAGTCGTTGTTAATATACACGTCATGCTGTCCCCCCCGTCTCTTGTACCATACTTGTTTTACATATTCATATCTCAGAGGTTTTTTTGGTTTGACATGGGGCAGATCCTGGGCCAGATCGAGCAATGGGGCCAGTGGCTCGAAGCCGCCCGATGAGAAGTTCACTGTTGTCCCAATGTACCTCTCCACAGCGCATTGACGAGTGACGGCAACCGTTTTTACCCAATTACGGTACACCGAGAGGCGGCCCCAGATATCGCAACAGTACCAAATGACCGGGTCTCGGTAATATACGTGTATGTGTTACAAACGCGCTCACACCTCCTAGTCTCTTGTAGCCCTTTGCAACTTTTGAGCTGCTCCAGGCTCAAACAGGAGATACTCAGGAGCATGGAGGTGATACAACCCCACCCCAGGCCCCGCAGTTCAGTGGGATCGAGCCTAAGGCGTTCCCAATCAACCCTTTTCGCCGATGGCACTTATGTAGGGCCTCGGCATAGATGCGCAATGTTTCTACACGGGCTGTCTGTGAGTTTTGCCGCCATTCCCGGGCCACCTCCAAAGACGGAAATGTTCGGTCTGTGCCTATGCTCCCCTCACCCCATCTTTCAGAAATCTCGTGGGTAGCCGCATGGCGGGGGGGGGGCAGATAGCGGGAAACGGGGCAGACATTCTCGCGCTCCGGCATACTTACTTGCTCCTAGTTGGGCCAGAATCCAGGATCGGCGGAGGGGTCGATGATTGGGGATCCGAGAGCCTTAGTATGCGGCGTTCGGACGAATCGGAGTTTCGAAAGTGCCCCTCCGACGTCGTAGCAGCTAGCAAGGCCAAACCATAAGGTGGGATCAAGTAAAAACCAATGGACCAGCGGCAAGTAGGTACCTGGTAAAGCATTTACTTTGGAGCGAACGAAAATTCAGTACAAGTTCAGCTTCGGTGGGTGATCGGACGTACCCACAAATAATTCCCTTTACCAAATGGGTCCGATTGCACGAGGCGTTCGATATCAAGATGGACGCTCGTTTCTATCAGGCGCGGACTCTTCCTCGCAGCCTGCACCTCACACCACTTTCTTGTGGTTTCGACTATGGTGGATAAATCCCGAGGACCGAAGGGGCACGACGATGCTCTCTCCTCACTGAACATATCCATTGGTTCCTTGAGTCGCGCGAAGGAGGCGACCAGCGTGACGCCAGCTAAGGCTGCGTTCACTTCTGTTGGCGCCCTCCTCACTATGATTAGAGTGGGTCCCCTTGCAGTTCACGGTGTTTGGTTGTCGGCTAATGTACGTAGGACTCGATGGTTAAAAAAGCGGACTATGTCGAACTGGGGATAACCTGCGCTGAAGTTTGCGAGGCCCTGGACCTGGGGATGGGCGGGAGACAAGCGGACCAACTCAGTCGGTCCGTCCTTGGGGCAATCGAGAAGTTAACGCGGTGGGTTGAACCAGCGATGCGTACGCCAGATGATTTCCTCACTAGGTTCTCAATCAGGACTATGGACGAGGCCCAGAGGCACATCATCGAGCGAAGTAAACGGAATGCGATCTCTCGACGTTATCACGCGAAGGAGGATAAAGAGGCGATTGCCACATGGAAGTTGGACCTTAACGGGGTTCTTGGTGTCTTTAACGTGTGTTCTGCCACTTCCGCACGACGATTGCTAAGTTCCTGCTTCCAGAATGAACTTAGGATAAATGCAGATGCAACCGCTTCTGACATCCATCAAGACGCTGCAAAAAAGCCCACCGTTGTTTCCGATGTTCATCACGATGATTCAAACGTCAAGGTCACTGTTCCCGATGTCCACTGCGACGTTTTAAACGCCAACCCCGTCGTTTCCGATATCCAGAGTGATGTTGCAAACACCCGCACCGTTGTTTCTGACAACAAGCTGAAAAGCCGTGAGGGTGCGGATGGTCAAAATCGGGCAGTAAGTGCTATCCGTATTCTGCCTGTCGCCGAGTAACTGACCCTTACTACTCCTTAGACTCACGCCAGGTCTGCTATCTCGGCTATGACGGATCCGCTGTCTAATGTTTACATTTAGTGCACCCGGACAATCATCGCCTCCGACGCTGCGGAGAAATACGCATGGAATCGTTTCCGATATTCGTCGTGAGGTCGTTTCTGAGGTTCAAACGATGGTTTCCGACGTTCGTCACATGTTGAAAGGTCAGGAAGGGGTTAATGGTAAACACCAGTCGGTGAGTATCACTCGTGCTCTGTCCGCCGCCGAATGCACATTTACCGTTTCCCAGACTCAAAACAGGTTAGCGATCTCGATTACCGAGAGATCCTACGTTTACATTTGTATCTAGCGTTCCTGGGGAACTACCGCCTGCGCCACCGAGAGTCTTCTTTGGACGCGACGAGCTGATCGAGGAGATCGTTCGTTTTGCACAACGTCTCACGCCGATTGCTCTGGTTGGTGTTGGGGGAATCGGCAAGACATCTACCGTCCTAACCGTCCTCCATGATGATCGTATCAAGCAGCGGTTTGGTGACGACCGACGGTTTATCCGCTGTGATCAGTTCCCTGCATCCCACACTCATTTTCTCCGTCGACTCTCCAAGGCCATCGGGGCAGGGATTGAAAACCCCGAGGACCTAACCCCCTTGCGACGACACCTATCCTCAAAGGAGATGCTCATAGTACTTGATAATGCTGAATCCATTCTCGACCCACAAGCACCGGGCACAGAGGATATCTACACTGTTGTGGATGAACTGACTCGGTTCAGCAACATTTGTCTTTGCATCACCTCCCGAATTTCCACAATCCCTCCTCATTGCGAGACCCTTCACATCCCGACATTATCGATGGAAGCTGGATGTGACACATTTTATCGGATCTACAAGCACGGCGAACGGTCTGATCCGATCGATGGAATTCTCAAACAGCTTGACTTCCACCCGTTATCCATCACCCTCCTCGCCACTCTTGCCCAGCACAATACATGGGACGCCAACCGACTTGCCAAGGAATGGGGGAGACAGCGAACGGGAGTGCTTCGCGCCCAGCACTCCAGGAGCCTCGCGGCCACGATCGAACTTTCCCTCGCCTCGCCGATGTTCCGACAACTTGGGCCTGACGCCCGAGGGCTTCTCGGAGTCGTCGCCTTCTTCCCACAAGGTGTCAGCGAAGAGAACATCGACTGGTTATTTCCAGCCATCTCCGACGGACCAAACGCGTTTGACGCGTTTTGCACTCTCTCCCTGACATACCGAAGCAATGGGTTCATCACGATGTTGGCGCCACTTCGAGATTATCTATGTCCCAAGGACCCCAAGTCGCTTCCACTCCTCACCATAACCAAGGAGCGGTACTTCTCCCGGTTGTCAACCATCGTTCATCCCGACAAACCCGGCTTCAAGGAATCACGATGGATCATCTCAGAAGATGTGAACGTTGAGCATCTGCTGGACGTCTTCACATCGATCGACGCAAACTCGGAAGATGTCTGGGATGTCTGTGCTGGATTCATGAATCGCCTCTATTGGCATAAACCACGGCTTATCACGCTGGGACCGAAGATCGAGGAACTCCCGGATGACCACCCCTCCAAGCCACAATGCTTGTATGATCTCTCACAGTTGGTTTACTGGGCTGGAAATTATCTAGAATACAAACGGCTCCTCACTCACACCCTTAAACTCTGGAGAGAGCGGGGGGACGACAATCGGGTTGCTCAGAGATTGAGAGACCTATCTGAAGCAAATCGGCAAATGGACCTCTACGAGGATGGGATACGACAGGCTAAGGAAGCATCGGAAATCTTTGAACGACTTGGTAACACGGCGAAACAAGCAGAGTGTTTGATCAGCCTCGCTTGGTCATTGCACGACGACGGACAACTCGACGCGGCAGAAGAAGCAGCATCCCGTGGGATCAATCTCCTCCCGGAGCAGGGCGAACAATATCAGGTCTGCAGAGGCCACCGTGCTCTTGGCGTGATATATAGCTCCAAAGGCGATACGGAGAAAGCCACCCACCATCTCAAGTTAACCCTCGAAATTGCATCCCCCCTCGACCTGGACTATCAGCTGTTTTGGGCTCATTTTGCCCTGGCGGAGCTTTTTCGCCGGCAAGGGAGGTCCGACGACGCACAGGTTCACATTGAACTCGCCAAGTCGCATGCGATTAACGACGTGTACAACCTGGGTCGTGCGATGTGGTGGCAAGCTAGATTTTGGTATAACCAATCCATGCTCGAAAAGGCAAAGTCCGAGGCTTCGCATGCTGTCGAAGTTTTTAAGAAGCTCGGGGCCGCGCAGGATCTGGAGAGGTGTGAAAAGCTCCTCCGGTGGATCGACGAGCGGCTGAACAGCCCGGTTGGCTCTGATGAATCGGATGTTGACGGTGAGCTTTTGGAAACGCTACCACCCCCTTCGCGTATTAACGCTCCATTTTAAGGTCAGGAAACTGAATGAACCATTGTTGCTTTGGTTTCTTCAGGGGGACCCTTGCGCAATTCACCAACTACCCTGCCTCCTTATAACTCACCCTTGCGTCACATCTTATCCCTATACATTTCCCCTTCTCCCCTCCACGAACATCCTCCCCCCAACCACCTCCTCTGATCGTACATATTCCACATCCGTTGTCCCACCGTTCATGATACCTTACGACACTTTTACTCAAGTACACACAGGCTCCTTGTATGAAGTTCTCGAATATTGGGGTTCGGTGACATGTATCGAGACTTTGTCTGTATTACACTATCGGGATCAATTGTAAGCAATTGCAAGTGCCTGGCCACAGCAGACGCTATTTAAGTCTGATATGAAAATAAAGACCCATTATATCGTAGGTTGAGCGGAGGTAATCAATAACATTCATACACAAAATCACGAAAAACGAAGAACTCATCGTCGACCAGTGAGATTTCTGGAGTAATGAATGAATAGAGGTAGATCAGGGGAGAAAAGATCTTCCTCCTCTACCGCCGTTTTTTACCACGGTTACCGGTGCCCCCGCCATCCGTCGGCGCCGTGGCTGGGGGTGCAGCAGGTGGTAACTAAACAGGGTTAACAACCTTTTAGCTTGAGCCAGCGGAGTTGACAAGATCGTCGTGTGGTTCAGTGAAAATACGGCGGTCTCGTCGCCAAAGTATCTTGTAAGTGAACGAAAGCGAGGGGTCTAACGGGATTGACGATTCAATGAGTGACATTCCGCAAGCTCACAGTCATTGAACCAGAGACGTCGATTTCCCGCCGATCGTCAGAGTTGTGCTCAGGGAACGCATTGCAAAACGTACAGTTAAACGCCATGTTGCTTTGATACCCATCTACTTACCTCACTCAAAGGCTCGACGGCGGTCGATGGTGCCCTCACATTTCTCGAGCCACGATGAGCAGGGAGAGGGCGAGCCCGAAATGAACTCCCGCCCCCTCCGCCTAGGCGCAAACGTTCCGCGGAGCGTCTGCCGCCCCACCGAAAAAGAGGGTAGTGTTCGATCTGCAAAAGCCTGCAAAGGTTGTCAGTTATCCGTTGGGATCCACACTACTAAAGTCAAATCTCAAGAAACCCACGCTCGTTCCTAAGAAGCGGCGATAATCGCTGGGTGAGCGAGCGTGTCAGTCTCCATTCGTCGTACATGCATTTGGCAGATCATCGATAGGATGCATCCATCTACATGCAAAAGTGGATGGGCGTAGGTCGCTGCTCGTGATTAGCCCATGCTCGCCACCCCCGGTGATCTGAGTTGAAAACGGAAGCCTGCCCCCTGAGCGACGACGATTAGAGAATCCCTGGCACAACGTCGGTTGGCATTACGTGGCAAGCCCCGATTTAGCATCGTCCAGAAAGATAGGATATGGATTTCCCGGTAAGTTCCCGAGTCGCCAGCTAGTTGGCATGAAACCCGACATGGAGGATCGATAAGGATGGGTGATGGTATTTCGGAAATGCGCTTCCGACATAGCTGCTAGCAAGGCCGAGTCGAAAGTAGGGTTCAAGGCAAACCGTCCCACTAGTGGTGAGTAGGCGGACACCTTGAGCATCTCGAACGGGAGGCGGGGGAGTAAACAAAGATTTCGACTGATCAGCGGCCGATTGCACTATGCGGTTCTCTAAAAGCGGCCGTCTGTGATCGTGAACTATTCCAGTAAATCGGCCCAGTTACACGAGCGCGTGCAATGAAACGATGGCCGCTCATCTTTATTAAGGTTCGGATTCCTCCTTACAGCCCCCACCCCCACCGCTTCTTCACAACCACCTTCGACCATGGCAGCCAAATCCCGGTGGCCAAAGAGGCGGGACGATGCCCTCTCTGCACTGAACATAGCCATCGATGCCTCTAACCACGCGAGGGAGGCAACGGGCACAATACCAGCTCAGGCCGCGTTCACTTCTGCTGGTGTCCTTTTCACTATGATTAAAGTGTGTTTCCTTCCGGTTCATATTTGCAGACTTCCGGCTAACGTATGCAGGACTCGATGGTCTCCAAAGTAGACTATCTCGAACTAGGGTTAACCTGCGCCGATGTCTGCGAAGCCCTTGATCTGGGGATAGACAGAAGACAACCGGAT
>Ga0307515_10020722_pt1 | contig 11708 bp, 7 predicted proteins | sample 17_EM_MG_FD_194513 | JGI IMG/M metagenome (GOLD analysis project Ga0307515, IMG submission 194513) | Populus trichocarpa ectomycorrhiza microbial communities from riparian zone in the Pacific Northwest, United States - 17_EM | ecosystem: Host-associated > Plants > Roots > Unclassified | place... | reverse complement strand
GTCGGGGCAGCTGGCCATGTCGACCTGTGTGTTCAGATCGGTTGGGCCTTGATCGAGCCCATACCATACGACCGCTCGCCGCGTGGCCTCCACCGGGCTGTTGCTGGTCCCAACCACCACCCCCGCGTCGTTGATTGAACTGGCAAGACTCCCGTCGTGATCTGGCAGCGTTCCCAGGTCACGAACTGCTCCACCGGCCCATGCGGTTGCATGCACGCGGGTGTCGCCCTCTTCGAACTCGCTGTAGCCGACCACGACGCCGGCGTTGTTGATCTTCGAAGCCATCGAGATCAAGCCCCCTGGCAACGTGCCCAGGTCAACGATGGTCTTTGCATTGTCCCAACGCACGGCATGCATTCCCTTGTGCGGCCTGTACCTGAACACGCGGCTCTGCCCAACAACGATGCCGGCGTCATTGACGTCAGTCGCTATGCTGTCTCGGTCGTCTTGCCCCTTTGGCCCACCCAGAGTGCCCAGATCAAATAGTCGGTCTCCATGCCACACCGCAGCATGACGGCTAAAGCCGTTTGGCATCGGAATGACACCAACGATGACCCCGTGGTTGTTCAAAGCGAGCGCATGGTCACCGAAATAGCCACCCGGCGGCTTGGTCAAATTGACGGCCTGGCCGTGTCGCCAGATCACCGCGTGAGTACCTTCGCTATGACTACCGCCGACGCCAACGACTTGACCCCGATCGTTGATGTCGTGGCCTTCGGCGTAGTACCGGTCGTCCAGCGGCAACACGACTGGGGCTTTGCCGATCTCCCAGATGGCGGCGGCGCGAAGCAACGGCCACTTAAGTGCAACGTCCCCCGAAATGGCTCCCTGCTCGTTGATGCTGCGTGGCTCGGAGCCGATCACATCGCCAACGTCTTCGAGGTAGGCGCAGTCGTAGAACGTCGGAGCGGCGCAGGCGATGGCTGATAGCTGCGCAAGCACGCCGAGGGCGAAGTAGGTTCGAACGCGAATCCTGGTCATGGTGGCTCCTTGATTTGGTGCCAAGGACGAGAATGCGATCGACGTAGGCGCGCTTCCTCAGCGACAGCGGTGTGTCACCGACGGTGCCTTGGCTAACCGTCGCCGCGAGCTCGCTACGGTCCCTACATCACTACAGACGGAATTTCGAGCCCAAAAGCGACATCCGGCTCCTTACTTGCCGGACGCTCGACCGGATGGCACGTTGGCCGTGCCTGTGATTTCCATCTTCACGTGGTCGCCTCGCGACACGGACAGGCCGAGGGCGCCGCAGTCCCACGACGTTCCGCTGAGGTTCGCCTGTTTGGTCTCGCCTGTGGTGAGGTTCTGGCATCGCACGCGCCAGATGGCCGTGTTGACAGTCGAGCCGCCGATGTTGTTGCTGCGCTCGTACTCGACGATGTAGCCGGTGGAGTGCGCGACTTCCGCGTTGTCCGGGATGTCGTTCCAGCTCGGTGAGGCGGCGTCCCAGATCTGCAGCCAGTGCTCGACACCGCCAAAGTCGTTCGGCTCGCCTTCGGCCCAGTGCTGGTAGGACCAGGGCTCGCCTGTGACCCACGACCATCCGCCTGCGGGCTCGCTGTAGTCGGATGCGTTCACATTCTGAAAGCCACCGATCCACCGCCCTGCGACGCGGGAGACCCCGAAGGTGTCGATCAGGAAGGCGTCTTCCTCGGCGGACGTGATCGCGACGAGGTGTCCCTGAAAGCCCCGGTGGTAGCGGGTGCGCGCGGCGGCGGCGGCCTGGGTCCAGTTCAATGCCGAGTTGTCCACCAGGTCGTAGTAGTGGCCGTTGGCGGGATTCCGGACAGGGGCGGCTTGCGCGGTGACCGCAAGGGCAAGGGCCACGGTGCAGATGGCGGCGGCCCGGTCGACGGAGGTCAGTCTCATGGTTCTACTCCAGGCGAGCCAGCAGCAAGGGATTGCTGATTGAAATGGCGCGCAACAAAAGTCTAACGTTGAAACTACACGTCAACAGGACACGTCGAGGTGCGGTGGCCTGAATTGAATAACGTTTACCTTCCGAGGAATGTGCGGCTTGCGAGAGGCGTTCAAGCACCACTGCGACGACGCTGCGCACCCTTTCTCGCCGCCCAGCCTGGTCAATGAGGGCCACCGTGGGATATCAGCGGTGGCCCTGGTGGTCAGATCACCACCAGTGTGGTGACAGCCCCTTGAGCCCGATGGGCACGAGGACCTTCGCCACGTCGACGGCCTTGTCGCCGAGGTCGGCGACCTTGTTGGTCGTCCAGTCGGCGGCGTCGCCGGCCGCGTCGAAGGCCACTTCGAGGCCATCGCCGGCGACGTCGCTGCCCACGCGTGTGAGGTTGCCGGCGTTCTCCACCGACCGTGCGGTGAAGTTCGTCAGCGGATCGGGTACGTGCAGGGTGTCGCCCAGGTCGCGGATGGCCGCGCCGGCCTGGTCGGTGCCGCCGGTCACGGTGCGGCCGGTGAAGTCGCCGAAGTTGTCGACCAGCGCGCCGGAGGTCTGCAGCAAGCCCTCCTGCACCTCGCCGCCGGCCCGCAGGAAGGCGAACTTGTCGCGCCCTTGTAGGTCGCTGCGGATGTCGTTGCGGGTGTCGCCGCCGATCTGCAGCAGGTCGTTGAGTGAGCTCTTTGCCGTGGTGCCGACATTGCCCACCTGCGACACGACGAAGCCACGCGTGTAGTCCGACGCGCCCGCCGGGCCTAACGCCCCGATGAAGGCCACATCGAGCCCGGCCTTCATGTACGGGTTCTCGACCACGCCAGGCTTGAACTGGCCCTGCTCCATGATCTTGACGTAGCTCTGGCCGTCGCCGAATTGACCGTGCACGTTGACGATGTTGTGCGGGTCCCGCCAGTTGCCCTTGGGATCGTTCCATTGCGCATGCCACTTCGCGCCCAGCTGAGGCGGGATGCCGTTCTCATCCGCGGTGGTCAGCACATCACCGTCTACCGAGTAGCTGCGGATCTGCCCGTTGGTCTCGAAAGCGGCGCGGGCATCGTTCGGGTTGGCAAAACCGACGGAGCGCAGGGTCTCGTTGCTGACGCCGGCTGCATTGAAGGTCACTGCCGGTGCGCCGGTGGCGGCCGATGCGGTGGCCGCCAGGCCGCCGCCCAGCGAGTGGCCCGCGAACGCGACGTTGCCTGGCCCGGCCAGCTGGTTCACGTTCTTGGCCAACGCGATGGCCTGGTTGTACTGCGCGTTGCTCATGCCGGCGCCTTGCTGCACGTCGGCCTTGATGTCGCCGGGCTCGTTCGTGACGGTGCCGGCGAAGGCGACGACGTAGTGTCCACGGCCATCGGTGTAGATCCCGGAGGTCAGACCGGTCTTCTCGTCGGTCAGCGTCTTGGGATCGATCGCCAGCTTGCCGCCATTGGCGCTCTCCAGCGACTTGCCGTCGGCCGTAGGCACCAGCCGCTTCCAGCCGGCCGCGGCCAGGTCCGCCTCTGACTTGTTGCCGGTGCTGTAGTTGCCCTGCGCATCCTTCTGCGGGGTGTCGTAGACGTCGTTCGCCATCTGCGCAAACATCAGGTCCCCGCATTGGGGCTGTGTGCCCCGCAGGCCCTGCGCAAACGTCTGATTGGCCTGGACGTTGGTGTTCGTGTTGGCGTTGGTGTTTGTGGACACCCCCACGAAGCGCGGGCCCTGGGCCGCCTGGGTGTTCACCGGCGGTGGCGGCGGGGGCGGCGGTGGGGGAGGGACGAAGGGTGGCTCGATGTAGTAGGACGAGCGTGCACCGTCGATGGCGGGGATCATGAGTACTCCTGACGTGTTATTCGAGTGAGTGCTCGGCGGCGCAGGCGACCCGGATCCGCAAGTCCAGCACAGCGAATCAAGCAGCAAGTCCGACGGGCTTACATCTTCGGAAGCCCGGAATGCCTGCCGCAACTACGAGTGCGCGTAATGGGTCGCCTGTGCGCACCTCCGGCTCACTGGATGAGTCGATTCGAGTAGCGATTCATTCGAGGAAACGTGGACTCGGCCGATAGCTAGGGTTTGCACCAGCACCCATGCGCTCCGGTCGCAGTCTGGCAAGGCGGTTCACTTCTCAATTCCTGCGCAACTTTCAAGAAGCCGCTGCGACTTGACGGCGCACGGTCGACGAACCACGCGCGGCCCGGGTCGCCTGACTACGATGCGACGCGGTCACGGATCCGATCGCCACCAATCGAGGAGAGACGGACATGCCACACCTATTTCAAGGCCTGCGCTGCGGCAGTTTGGCCATGAAGATTCTTCTGCCCATGGCCGCTGTGCTGCTGAGCTGGCCGGCTCTCGCGCACGCCGACGACGCATTGATGCTTCGCATCCGCCAGACGCACGCCGCGGGCAACAACGACTATGAGCTTCTCGATGCAACACGCGGGACCTTCCAGGTGCAGCCGCCGCTGCGCGAGCCGCAGGCCGACGATCTGGTCGTCGTCGGGCGGGACGGGCAGGGCCGCGAGCTGTTTCGCAGAGCCATTCGCAACCCGGGAAACCATCGTGCAGAGGTCTTCGATCCGGTCACTGGCAGCATCGAAACTGCACGCGACATCCAGCGCAACGGCGGGGTCGTCGAAGTGCATGTACCGGACGCAGCGCGCCTGGCCACCGTTGATCTGTTCGAGCGTCCGGCCAAGGGCTCGAATCGCCAGGGCACGCCGGCGGCCGATCCAATGCCCTTGAAGCGCATTTCGCGCCAGGAATTGGACGCGGCGCTGCTCGCGCACAACTCGCCGCAGCCGCTGTCCACGAGTGCAAAACCGAGCGGCAGCGCGTGGCTCTGGTCGAGCGGCGCCACGAGCGCCCGGATGGACCTGGTATTGATTGGCGACGGCTACACCAGCGCCCAGATGAGCAAGTGGGCGGCAGACGCGAAGAAGGTGGCCGATGGCTTTCTGGCCGACCCGCTGTTCGCCAAGAACAAGAACCGGATGAACATCCTTCGTGTCGACATCGCGAGCCTCGATTCCGGTGTCACCGAAGGTGGTGTCACGCGCCGTACAGCACTGGGCACTGTGGTGGGTTGCTACGACATGGCTCGTTTGGTCTGTGTAGACGAGACACTCGTCTACAACGCCGTCGGCTCGATCACTCCGGCGGACGGGCGCGACGTCATCGTCGTCGTGGCCAACAGCCAGACCTATGGTGGTTCAGGTGGCAACGTCGGCGCGATGACGATGCATCCGCAGGCGATCGAGATTGGTCTGCACGAGATCGGCCACACGGCCTTCCAGTTGGCCGATGAATACGACGTGGGAACGTGCGCCACCTACAGCGAGCCGAGCGAGGCCAACGTGACGATGGCCAGCACCAAGTCCACGGCCAAATGGGGTTCGTTGATCGCGTCAGGCACCGCCGTGCCCACACCGCCGGGGTACTACGCCAACGGCACCGTGGGCCTTTTCGTCGGCGCCAAGTACTGCACCAGCCGCGTCTATCGGCCGACGGAGAACTCGCGCATGCGCACCTTGGGCCAGCCATGGCATGCGGTGAACGAGCGCCGTGCCGATGCCGTGTTTGCCTACTACTCGTCTGGCAACGTCACCGTGAGCGGGCAGTTGAGCGGCCCGGGCGCAACAAGCTACGTGCCTGCGACAGGTTCCCACTACAGCACCTACGGCGGCACTTTCAAGGTCTCGTCAACGGGGCCCAACAACGCAAACTTCAACCTGCTGCTCTACAAGTGGAACGGCAGCGCCTGGGTGGTGGTGGCTCAGTCTGTTCAGCCAGGCAGCACCGAGTCCATCAGCTACGTTGGCACGTCCGGCTACTACCTGGCCGCCATCACCTCGGTCAGCGGCAGCGGCCAGTACACCGTGACCTACAGCTTTCCAAACTGAGGTCGGGCAAAGAGCAGGGGAGCGATGATCGGTTCGGCGACCGCGGCCCCTGAACAAAATTGACGCATCCGTGCTGTCACTCTGTCAAGCTTGTGGCCCCGAAAGGCGGTTCATGGACAGCACGGACACCCTGAAAGACTGGTTCCGCCGCAGCGGCGTGAGCGAGCCGCTGGACACCTGCGTCGGCCCGTTGCCGCGCACTGGCGTCGCATTGGCCCGATGGTCACGCCAGCATCCGAAGACCGAACTGCAGACCATCTCGGCACACCCCGATTGCTATCGCATCGCTGTGATGCTCGAGCCGTTGGAGTCGCAAGTGTGGGTCGGTGACCGGCCAGTCTGGTGTGGCGTGATCGGCGCGGACCGCTTTCGCATCTGCCCACCCGGTGCGGCCGGCCGCTGGCGGCAGCTGAGTGGCTGCGACATCGTGAACCTGTTCGTGCCGATGGCCATAGTGCAACAGCTGGCTGAGAACGGTGGGCTGCCGCCGGGCTATGGGCTCGCCAGCACGCTCTTCAAGTCAGACCATCAAGTCCTCGACCTGGTGTGGAAGCTGCTGAACGCGCAGGCGTCGGCCGGGCCGTTGACGCCGCAGTACTGTGATGGGTTGGTGACTGCGCTCTTGTGCCACTTGCTGGAGAACCATGCCTGCGCCGAACAAGCCGAGTCCTCTCGTGGCGGTCTCAGTGGAACGAGGTTGCGCAAGGTGCTGTCGTTCATGGCCGACAACGTCACGCGCGAGGTCCCCATCGCCGAGATGGCCGCGCTTTGCGGGATGAGCGAATCGCACTTCTCGCGCGAATTCCATGCCGCAGCAGGGTTGCCGCCTCATCAATACGTGCTGCGGCTGCGCCTGGAGCGTGCGGCACAGGCGCTGTTGGATTCAAAGGCACCGATGGCGGACATCGCACTGGACCACGGCTTCAGCAGCGCGAGCCACTTTTCGCGCGTGTTCGCGCGGCGCTATGGTCAGCCGCCGGCAAGCTTTCGGCGCAATGCGTTTGGGAGCAGAGGCAGGATCACAACGGATGATTGAAAGTGTGGCTTGAGTGCGTGACGGTTGTCTCGTTCCGACAGCGCGGGGCTGGCCGATGATTCAGAACGGCGTGGAACTGTCGATGGCACCACTGGGTGGCCAATCGTCGGTCATCCGTTCCCACCATGCCCACGACTGCCTCATCGCCCGTTTGCGTCTTGCTCGACTACGTCGTCCACGCGTCGCGGCGCCGATCTGTACTGGTCGTGGGACTGACGTTGCTGTTGTTCGGACTGTCCTGCCGTGCTGACGTCACCGACGATATCGAGCGCCAAGTCCAGTCGGATCCCCACCGTGTGCTTTCCGAAACCAAGTTGAGCCCGGGTGCGTCGCCAGCCGCGCAGGATCTGCCGACCCAGTTGCGCACGTTGCGAATGCAAGTGATGGCACAGGCCATCTTTGATGAAACGGACGGCGAACTCATCGAAACGGGATTGACGCTCGCGCGTGCGCTGAAGGACACGGAGGCTGAGTGCGAACTGCAGACCGCCAAAGGAGAAAGCTTCTTCGACGCGAACCGGGCACCGGAGGCGGAAGCCGCCTCCAAGCAGGCCGAGGAGTTGGCAGCGCAGGCTGGCCTGCTGCGTCAAGTTGTGCGTGCCCGGTACTACCGGGGCATGCAGTACTTCGGCCGCGGTCGGACTTCCGAAGCGCTCGCATTGTTCGTCAGCGCGCTGCCGCTGGCCGAAGAGATCGGAGACCGATTTGGCGCTGCGGCTGCGCTCAACGGCATGGCCGCCTCCAGCTTTTCACCCCGTTCCGCCGCCGAGGATTACAAACGGAGCATCGAACTGTACCGCCGCGCTCTGCAGACGATCGACCCAAACACTTACGCAAGCTTCGCAGTGATGGTGAAGCACAACTTGGGTATGGCGCTCAAGAATTCCGGTGATGGGCCAGGCGCACGAATGGAATATGCCAGCGCCTTGGAACTGGCGCAAAAACTGCACCACAGGCTCGCCGAGGCGATGATGTCGTGGCGCTTGGCCGGCCTGGAATTGGATGACGATCGGCCGCAGCTCGCGCTGGCGCGACTCGACATCGCCGAGCCATTCTTCGACGAGTCGGGCAACTTGGGCATGCAGTTCAACGTGAGGCTGGACCGCGCGGACGCTCTGGCCCGGCTTGGCAAACGGCAGGCGAGTCTGGAGGTGCTGGCCTCGGCCGAAAAGCTGCTCCCGGCCTTGAAGAACGCACGTCGAGAGCTGTTGTACTTCGAGGCCGCCGCAAGGATCCAGGCGCGCCTGCGGAACATGGGTGAGGCCTACGAGGCCATGCTCCGCGTGCGAATCGCCGACAAGGCTGCCGCTGTCGCAGCCAACGACGCGCTCGCGGCCGAGCTGCGTACTCGCTTTGACGCCGAGCGCAAAGAGAAGGACAACGAAGTATTACGAGCCAAGCAGCTCGAATCCGAGGCACGCAGGCAAGCGCTGCTCCTTGCGCTGGCCAGCGCCGTGCTGCTGCTGCTCGGGTTGGCAACGATCCTGCATCTCCAGGTGCGTCAAAAGCGCCGCTTTGCCACACTGGCGTTGTCCGACGAACTGACAAAGCTTCCCAATCGACGCAGCATGCTCGACACCGCGGAGCGGCAACTTCGCGGTAGACGTGAAGTCAGCGGCGCGTTCCACCTGGCGCTGCTGGACATCGACCACTTCAAACTGGTCAACGACAAGCACGGCCACGACGTGGGCGATTTGGTGTTGCGTGCCTTCGCGCAGGCTTGCGCGCCATTGGTGCGAGGTGGTGACACACTGGGACGATTCGGCGGGGAAGAGTTCCTGCTCGTCTTGCCCCAGTGCGATGCAAACGCCGTCGCCGCGGTGTTCGCACGGTTGCAGAAAGCGGTTCATGCGATCAGGGTGCCGAACATCGAGCTTGGCAAGGAGCTGAGCTTCAGCATGGGCGTTGCCGCCGCCGGGCCGGACGAATCGCTTGAGGCATTGCTCAAGCGCGCGGATGCGGCCTTGTACGCCGCCAAGGATGCTGGACGTGACCGCTGTTTGCTTGCACCGAACACGGGGCCGCAGTCAGATCGAGCACCGCCTGCCACTGCGACGCGTGGAGGTGTGTCAGACGAACCTGCAGGTGCTCAACGTCATCCGGTGAGTTGCTGAGTGCGGCCGCAAGTGGCGCGCGGCCAGCGGTCAACTAGGCAGCAGACCTTTCCTTGTGTGTATTTAACATAATATACATTGTCGCGTATACGGATGGTTCAGAGGGTGGCTCAAGCTGTTGAAATACCATCAACGGACCCTGACTACCCACGCGCCCCCTGTCGCAAAGGACGCGCATTGATGCTTTCCGAAGTCGCTCTCACGTCGCCACGACTGTCGCTGCTTCCCCTGTCGGATGGCGATGCGCCGGCACTGTTTGCCCACTGCTGCGATGCGCGCGTCATGCGGTATGGCAGTACGCTCCCATGGGAGTCCGCCGAGCAGGCAACGGAGAAGATCGAGCGCCATCGGCTCGGTGTCGCAACGGGAGAGTCGATCTGCCTGGTCATCCGCGCCCGGGCCGACCAGCGGTTCCTGGGCACGGTGGATCTGTTCCAGATCGACTCGCTGAGCCGGCGCGCTGAACTGGGCTATTCGCTGGTGTTCGAAGCCTGGGGCCAGGGCTACATGACCGAGGCATTGACGGTGCTCCTCGATCACGCGTTCGAACAGCTCTGCCTCAACCGAATCGAGGCCGATGTCGACCCCAGGAACAGACCGTCAATCGCCTGTCTCGAACGTCTCGGTTTCCAGCGCGAGGGTCTGCTGAGACAACGCTGGATCATCGGCGACGAAATATCGGATTCGGCCCTCTACGGCCTGCTGCGGGCGGACTGGCTGGCGCGCCCCCGGAATACAGATCATGTCTCGCCCGGAGGGCCGGCCTAGCTGTTGCCCAGCGATCTCTGCGGCGTCCTCTGCAACCGGTTGTTAGCCGCGCTCGCGCCGGTAGTGCATGGCGACTGTGCCGTTGTGGAGCGGCTTCGTCGACACCAACTCGAGCCGTCGCGTGCGCCCTATCGGCCAGGGTACATTCCGCTGCTTCGCATTGGCCCTGCGGGGCTTGATTTGGCGCCTCAGCCGCTGTGCTGACCGAGGGGCTTGCTCGCAGAACCCCACATCGTCGGTCGCGCCGTGCCATGTGGCAGTAGCGAACGCATGGTGACTGAACAGCGAGCGCGATCACCGCGACACACCCGATGACGATCCCCGACACCGCCTACGACTACGACGCCCCGGTCGCGTTGGCCCACCACATGTGGGTCCACGCCTGGTGCCCTGCACAACGATGTTTTGCGCTCGATCCAATCGATGCCGGTCCGGCTGGCACCGACCACTTCACCCTGGCGTGGGGACGAGACTATGCGGATGTGGCGCCGCTGAGAGGGGTGATTCGATGACCCGGGTTCTGGCGCTGGCGCTATGCGTCTTGCTGACGTGCCTTGGAGGCGCACGTGCGCAGACCACGGATCCCGTCTATGAGCTGAACGACAAGGTCCTGCTCAAATCGCGCGATGGCGCCACCGTGTCCGGCATGCTGGTGCGAAGGAAGGACGCGGCAGCGCAGCAACCCACGGTTCTGCAGTTCACCATCTACGTCCGCCCCGAGCGCGACCTGGCTGGCCTGAAGGAAATCGCCGACCGTGGCTACGCGGCCATGATCGTCTACAGCCGCGGCAAATACCTGAGCCCGGATGCGATCGCTCCTTACGAGCGTGACGGCCAGGATGCCTACGACGTCATCGACTGGATCAGCCGCCAGCCGTGGAGCAATGGCGCGGTCGGCATGTTCGGCGGCAGCTACAACGGCTTCACCCAATGGGCAGCCGCGAAGAAGCTACACCCAGCGCTCAAGACCATCGTGCCGTACGTGGCGAATCGCCCCGGCATGGGCCTGCCGATGGAGAACAACATCTTCATCAACCCCAACTACCAGTGGGCGTTCTATGTCGGCAACAACAACACCCTCGACGCTGCCGTCAACGACGACCGCAATCGCTTCAGGAAGATGCAGTTCGCGTGGTGGAACAGCGGCGTTGCCTACCGCGCGATCGACAAGGTCGACGGTACGCCGAACCCCCTGCTGCAGCGCTGGCTGCAGCACCCGGCTTACGACGACTACTGGCAGGCGATGGCCCCCTGGCAGCAGGACTTCGCGCAGATCAAGATACCGGTGCTTTCGGTGGACGGCTACTACAACGATTCGCAGGTATCCGGCGTCAACTACTTGCGCGAGCACATGCGCTATCTCCCAAGCGCCGAGCACTACCTGATCATCGGCCCCTGGAGCCACTTCGGCGCCCAGCGGGGCGGCGAGAAGGAGATCAACGGCATGCAGGTGACCGCCGCCGCCTTGATCGACACCAAGGCCATCACCTACGAATGGCTGGACCACATCCTCAAAGGTGCGCCCAAGCCCGCCATCCTGAAGGACAAGATCAACTACCAGGTGATGGGGACGGATCAGTGGCGTAGCGCCCCCTCGCTGGAAGCCATGAGCAATCAGACGCTCAAGCTCTTCCTGAGCAACGCGGCGCCATCGGCGGCCAAGCCCAAGGGAGCCCATTCCCTGAGTGCTGCGGCACCAGCGAAGGAAGCATTTCTCCACCAGGAAGTCGACCTGAAGAACCGCAAGCAGTTCGACAACGACTACTACCCAGGCTCGATCATCACCAATGAGATCGACACGAGCAGTGGCTACATTTTCGTCAGCGAGCCGTTCGACGACGAAGTGCTGGTCAATGGCGCATTCGGTGGCGAGATCCTCGCGCGCATCAACAAGCGTGACTTCGATGTGGGCGTCACGATGTACGAGCTGATGCCGGAAGGGAAGTACTTTCACCTCTCGTACGTCATCAACCGCGCGAGCTTCGCCAAGGACCCTACTC
>Ga0307515_10020721_pt1 | contig 11708 bp, 6 predicted proteins | sample 17_EM_MG_FD_194513 | JGI IMG/M metagenome (GOLD analysis project Ga0307515, IMG submission 194513) | Populus trichocarpa ectomycorrhiza microbial communities from riparian zone in the Pacific Northwest, United States - 17_EM | ecosystem: Host-associated > Plants > Roots > Unclassified | place... | reverse complement strand
TTTTTTTTAACTTGAAACGATCTTAGACTTCAAAACAATAGATTCTTATATAGTATCCAATGAACATAAAATAAAATAAATTATCAAATACAATTTAAAACACATGCAACACACATCAAGATAATTATTTCTACTATTCCGGTCTAATCAATATTATCCATCGTACTGGACACCACCTTATAGCTCGATAAATCGCAGGTACCCCTGTAAACCCCTTTTAGGTAAATTTGATATGGTAACTTTGAGCTGGCAAGAATATTTGGCGGTCAATAAGATAAATATACATCTGGTTGGGAGCCTTGAAACTTGCTTTTGCTATCTTCCATGGCTGGGTCCGTGCATTTTCATGCTATAAACCTTTGTCTTGGCTACTTTTGATCCCACTCTCCATATATTTCCATACGAACAACCATTAACACTCCAACTTAATTATAAGTATCAAACAACAAAAGGTCATAACCCGACATTAAAGAGATTATAACAAGAACACTCCATTGAAAATAAATAAAGAAAAATCACTTCTCCTATACCAATCCCCACCATTTGAAAAATAACATTAGGAAAAAAAAAAAAAAAAGAGAAAAAAACCAGTAAAATTATTTTATATCAACATTCGACTGCAGGCTTTTGTGCAATAGCCCCATCAACAGTAACAATGTGGTCACCACTACCAACACTAACTATACTTCCAGGCAGTTTCCTCTTGGGCTTGGCTTCTTGCAGCATCAGCACGACATCCCTCATTGACGGTCGGTCCGCAGGATTCCGGCTGGTGCATAACAAAGCAATTCTAAGCATTTGCATCATTTCTTCCCTCACAGATGCAATTGATGCCCCAGCATCCTTGTCTAAAATGTCATTTACACCGTCCTTAGCCTTTATCTTCGACCTTACCCAATCAACAATGCTATTACCATCCCCAAACTCAGCATCGACCGACCTCTTGCCGCTTATAATCTCCATTAACACCACCCCATAACTATAAATATCACTCTTCTCATCAACTTGCAGTGTGTAAGCATACTCTGCACGGTAAAAGCAAGATTTCAGTGACCCAACTCAATCCAACAAAGAAAGAAATCATGCCAAGTGCATCGAGAAGTCAAAAACTGCAATGAATGAGAGGATCTAAAAGAAATTATTCGTGGGTCCAACTGTACATGGTAAATCTAACCAAAAAAAAAAAGGCGTGAAAGGAAAAGGAGAATTTAAAAGGAAAAATAATAATAAGGAGAGCGTTCACGCGCAATAGTGAGTGCGCCACGCACTCAAAGGTCTCGAACAGTTGCAAATTCGCGGCCCAAAAGAAGAAATGACGCCCACCCCACCCCACCACTGCACTCTGTACTGTAGTATTTACCACTCCTTTTTTTGCATTTGGAAAATCAAGTATGGATGGATGTCTTTCATGCCATAACAATCAAGAAAAAAAACGAAAGAAAGTGTTTTCGGTATGTCATTATCTCTAATTCCCATGTCTTGTTTCAAGATTTGACTCTCCATATTCTAGATATACCAGCAAAACGAACTAAGCAAACATAGACAAAAGGTATCCAAGAATTTCAAACGAGACCAGCTTCAATCTAGTCCTGTGTATGCAAATACGGCAGAAAGAAAGAAAAGCAAGCAAAGAAGATACATTGAGGATCTCCAAGCAAGAAAATATAATTTCTATGCTTTCCGTCCTAAAATCAACCGTCCTACTCGTAACACATTTGTCTTTCCTCTTTTGTTTTGTTTTATTACACGACCAAAACTAATCGATCCAGTTCTTCACTGCAGTACGAGACAGGGACTCTGTATTCTTACAAAAGTCGACTGTTGACAATCAAATTTCAATTCAAAATTACCCCCGTTTTCCGTTTACTACTCATAAGGTGAAATGCATTTGAAGGGCACAAACAAATCTCATAAAAAAAATAAAAGAGAAACAGCAAAAGGACCAGGACCATACCTGGCGCAATGTAGCCATAAGACCCAGCAATGACTGACATGGATTCATCACTTTGGATCAGCTTTGCCACCCCAAAATCTGCCACTCTAGCCTCCATCTCCCCGTCCAATAATATATTACTAGGCTTAAGATCTCGGTGCACAATCACAGGATCACAATCATGATGCAAATAGCAAATCCCCTGTGCCACTCCTAGTGCAATCTTGTACCTTGTAAGCCAATCACCCACCAAATTGTCTCCCTTATTTTTCCCATGCAACAAATCATGTAAGTTCCCATTAGGCATGTACTCGTACAGCAACATTGTACACTCCCTGTTACTGCAACATCCTAGCAATCTCACTATATTCCTATGCCTCACGTTACCTAAAACATCCACCTCGGCTAATACCCCTCTCCTCCTTCTGATGTTCTCCTTATGCTTACCCCACAGTTTCTTCACCGCTATGATCTCGCCACCTGGCATTTCCGCCTTATAGACCGTCCCCGTTGACCCCATCCCTAAGATCTTGTCCGACATTGATAGACACTCGAGCACATCATCAGCCGTGAAATTCAATCGTTGAAAGGCAGTTAATTTCCACGGTCCGATCTCTCGTTCATCACTAAATCTACGGCCATAGTTCGCATGGAAACACCTAGTCCCAGCAACAAGCACAAATAATCCAATACCAAAAGCAGCCGCCATAATCCACACTATAGCCCCAGCAGTCCTTTTGGGCTGCTGTCTATGGCGGACCTCCATTTCTCCAGCCCCCAATGTATCCGCAGCACAAGGCTTTGGCAAAACGCCACCGCATAATCCTTGATTGCCCGAAAAGGAAGACGGATGCAAATTTGGAAATATTGTACCCGATGCAGGAATGGGTCCAGTTAACAAATTATAGGACACATTAAAACTCTCCAAAGTAGAACAGTTACCAAAATTTGAAGGAATGGAACCGGTGAGTAAATTATGGGACAAATCGACATCAGCGATAGCAGGAAGTGTAGAAATCTCCCACGGAATAATACCAGTAAGAGAATTGCGGCTTAAATTAAGCGAAACGAGCCTCTCACAATGGCCAATATCCCATGGAATGCTGCCATTGAACATATTGTCTTGCAATTCTATCCTGTACAGACTGCTGCAACCGATAAAATCTGGTATTTTGCTCACGAGCTTGCATGAACTGGCTGAAAAAATCTGAAGATTTGGCGCGCTCCATATGTTGTTTGGTAAAGCAGTGTGGAAGGAGTTTCCAGAAATGTTCAAGAAATGAAGTGGTTCTGAATTGCCAAGATCGTCAGGAATTTCACCTGTGAAGTTATTCTTGCTTAAATCCACATAGGAAAGATTAGGCAGGAGCCCTAATCCATAAGGGATTGAGCCGTTGAGCTGGTTGTCTTGAATTCGGAACCTGGACAAAGAGGTGCAGTTTGCTAGAGAATCTGGTAATTTACCGAGAAACTTGTTGGAGAACAGAATCAGCTTGTAAAGCTTGTTTCCTTGACATAGATTTGGAGGAATTGGGCCGGAGAGCGAGTTGTTTGAGACGTCAAGCCATAGTAGATTCCCATTGGATCCAAGCTTTTGCGGGAGAACTCCGGTTAGGTTGTTGTTCCAGAGCTCTAACGTGTCAAGGTATGGTAGCTCGCCAATTCCCGGTGGTATTTCGCCAGTGAGCTGATTTTTCAGAAAGCTCAACCTGTTTAGCTCTTTCAAGGAAGATAACCCCTCTGGAATTGCCCCTGAAAGCTGATTAACGGATAAATCAAGTGCTTTTAGAGCTTTCAGATTTGTGTAGCTCACCGGGATTTCACCAGTAAACTGGTTCATGAAAAGGAGCAAATTCTCGAGTTTGGTAAGATTTCCAAGTTGTGGTGGGAGACTGCCTGATAGATTGCACTTTGAGATATCTAGGTACTTGAGATTAGTCAACAAAGCAAATTCTTCTGGTACATTGCCTGATAGGAGTGGATGGTAGCCAAGCTCCAGGTGCTCGAGCTGACTCAAGAATCCTAAGTCGGGTGGCAATGGTCCTTCCAATTCATTCCCAGCTAAGTACAGGTACTTCAATCTGAGGAAACTTCCATAACTCCTTGGAATCTCTCCCGTGAAGTAGCTCCCACCAAGGTTGAGCTCCTCCAGGAAGCGCAGCCAGACGAATTCTTTAGGCAATGGACCAGTGAAGTTGTTGCTGTATGCATTGAAGACTCTCAAGAACTTGAGCTTGGAAATCCCAGGTGGGAATGTTGAATTGAAGTTGTTGTGGCTGATGTCAAGAATCCTAAGGTCACCCAGTTCAAAAATGGCAGGTTGAAGAAGCCCATCAAAAGCATTTCCACTCAAATTCAAGTGAACCAAGCTCGTTAAGTATCTAATCTCAGCAGGAATTACACCAGAAAGATTCCGGTGAGAGAGATCGAGTGATGTGATTTGAGCAGTGGCTGGGTTGCACTTGATGCCGGACCACGAGCACCAAACTGGTTCTTGGATTAAGCCACTAGTGTTGGACAAGTTCCAATCATGGAAGGTATTGGAAGGGTCTTTGAGGAAGGTCTTAATGGAGAGAAGAGATTGGAGGGGGGGAGGCAGAGTCGTAGCAGAGAAGACTAGAAGAGGAGGTTTGAACAAGTAGAAGAAGAATGCAAGTAGAAAGAAAAGAAAAGGGAGTTTCATGGTTGTTATGGGGAGGTGAGAAATCTGGTTGAGAGAAATGTGGAGTTAAGAGAGGTAAATTTAAGGGAAGGAAGGTTTTGACAGGGAGAGATGATTATGCTTTTTGAGAGTGCTGGGTGCAGAGGGTGTTTCATGATCATGGTTTTTGCTTCAGTGGGTTCTCTTGGTGCCTATGACCGATGGTGGCAGTGGAGGGGTAAATCATATATGAAAGAAAGAGAATCAGAGAAACTGCTACTGCTACTGCTACTGCTACTGCTGCTATATACACAAACACACACACCTCCTCCTACGCTCTTTATTTCCAATCTCCAATTCTTGCGTATCTACACTCTCTCTCACACCTCTTCTTTTGCAGTCTTTTTCCTTTGTCTGCTCTCTCCACATACCACTTTGGGTTTTCTTGGATTTCTTTTTCCTTTCTTTTGTTTTCACTTTTCATCATTCCTTGTTTCCTTTTTCTTTCGCTAACAAATTGATCAAAATTACGTTGTTACCATTGTTCCTCGCAGGATCCAAGAAAGTCATTTCAATTTCCCACCATATTCTTGAAGCTGTTATTTTAAATGCTTTTTTTCCCCAATTAATTCTCCTTTTCCCCCCCTCGCGAATCCCAACCTGGGGATTCAAGCATGGTGGCATGAGGGAGACTTCTGTTGTTGTTGAAGACCACCTCCCTCTTCTTATAAATCATTGCTCATTTAAAGGATTAACGATGGCGGAATAGTTTTGATATCATTGTAGAAGAATTAGAGTAACTTCACCCTTTAAAGTAGTTTTTATATCCAAATATATTAAAATAATATTTTTTTATTTTCAAAAATTATTTTTAAAATCAACACACCAAAACAATCTAAAATATATAAAAAAAGCTAAAAACATTTTAGTAACACAACGTTCTCTCTGAATCAGAGAATTCCACTTGCATAAAAAAATCAATACAAAAAAAATTAAGGATGCTAGATTCTTGGCCCGGGTAGATCACCTTTTTTTTTTTTCTTAGAGTAACTAAGATATGAAAAAATTAAATTGTTCTGATCAATTCTATAATGATCAGTGTACCCTGTAAAAAAATACAATTACTCATAATAGATAATTTATTTTTTTTAAAAAAAAATAATTTCATTGTTAGAATGCACAATAAATCAAAACATTTCTACTATACTTCTTTTTCCACGGGATTTAGTTTTTGTTAATTAAAATCAATGACACCATAACAGCAGTCCGTCCACAGCACCAATGAATTAAAACTGTTTTGATATACATGTAATTTACTATAACTAAATGACCGTATAAAGTTACAACATGTATGCTTGAATGCTCGAGCAAGGTGGCCTGCCACTTGCGAGAAATTATCTTATATGGTCACTGTGTGATTTAGCTTTAATCACGGTTTGTTTTTAAGTCTCAAATGGATTTATAAAAAGGATTAATTTTTTTATTTTATTTTAAATTATTATTTTTTCTATATTTTTAGATCATTTTAATGCATTAATATCAAAAATAATTTTTAAAAAATAAAAAAAATATTATTTTAATACATTTTCAAATAAAAAACATTTTAAAAAATAACCACAGCCACCACATTTTCAAATATATTCTAATTTTATTCCAATGTTTTGGACATGAATGTGCAATTAATAATCAAATTTACTGAAAAAAATAATTTAAAAAAAATCAAATTTTAACAAAAAAATAAAAAATAAAAAAGGTTAAAACACACTCTATCATCAGGGTTGTTGCTAAAGTATTTCTCAGGATGAAGACACAGCTTGAAACCAGATCATCTGATCCTCAAAACTTTTCAGTATTTTAATGTGTTTTTTCAGTTAGATCCAGCGTCTTTCTACGTTGTTGTTTTACCGGTGATATTTTTTTTTTATTGGGAAGGGCTGTTCATAAATGGATTGGCATTATCTACAACGTGTCGTCAATTAATGAGCTCTTTAATTGAGTACGAACTAGAGACTATGGATGTAGGCATTGAGACTTGTCTTTTGCTTGTTAAAGGTGCATGGGGCTGGCAATACAATGATAGCTCTTGTTGGAGAAGCAAGGAATTTGGCAAGATACTGCAGCTTGTGAGAATGACAGTTCCAGCCATACAATTAAAGATTGTTATGGTAAACCGTTTGACTTGTTCCGCTCCCGTCCCGGGTTCGACCCTCTATGTGCATGCTTGTCACCCCCGCGGTGCCTTACCTGCTCCTGGGCTTGCAGGATGTCCAGTGGGCCGTGGGGAATAGTCGTGGTGCGCATAAGCTGGCCCAGACACCCCACATAAATCAAAAAAAAAAAAAAAAGATTGTTTATTTTCGTCCTTTAATTAAAAAAACGCAAGTGCCTGTCCATTCTACCTTTCTGTTGAGAGAATGTTTACGTAGTGATTTGTTTTTTAAAATGTTATTTATTTAAAGATATATTAAAATAATATATTTTTTTATTTTTAAAATTTTTTTTGACAACAGTGAATCAAGATGATCTAAAAATATCAAAAAAATATTAATTTAAAATTAAAAAAATTAATTTTTTTCAGAAATATTTTTAAAACACAAAAACAAACAGACAGTGAGTGAAGGTCGTACATGAATTAAAGGTGCACTAGTATTGGCCTGCGCAATAAAAGTATTTTTAAGAAAAAAAAATTAAGAGTATAAATAATTTTTTTAATAGTATTATTAAATTTGGCTAAAGAAGTTAATCTTAAAGTCTTCTTACTTAACTCTTTACCTAACTTGATTTTTCAATTAAACCGGGTGAGAGTTAACCTAACTTGAATCGATTGATTTTATAGGGTTAAATGAAATTTTAATGATCGGTAAAAACATGACCTAACTTTTAAAAAAAACTTCAAGATATCAACTTTTTTTAAAAAAAATATTGAGACAGCAATATATTGAATCGACCTCGGTTCCCCCGCGACCCGTGTCATGGATTCTATTGGATTTAATATTTTTTATAAAATATTTTTATTTAATTATATAATAAAAATAGATGCTCACAAAAGTGAACACCAACATAAAAATAGCCACTTATTTGAGACAATAAAAACCCTATAGAATATAAACAAAAATAAATCATGCAATCTATTTCCCAATAAATCCAATATCGAATGATAAAATAAAAAAATAAAAAAAAATAAAGGGAAAAAATAATGCATATTTGGTCAGTGGATAAACTCGTCAAACCTGTGAATCAAGTAACTAGGTTAGCAAGCCAAACTTGTGAACCGAGTTATGGATTCCATTAAAATTATAATTTGTTTTTTTAAATTATTTATTGTTTAACTATAAGATAACAAAAATAGACGATCGCAAAATTAAACATCAACCCAATACCGAGATGTTTTTTTGAGTCCACGATAACCTCATAGAAAACAAATTAAAACCAGTTATTAATCTGAATTTTAAATTAACACAAAATTTAAGGATGGAATTAAAAAAAAAAACATTAAACTTGCCGGACCTGCAATTCAGGTCAATTAGCCAAACTTTTGAACAAGTCCATGAACTTTATAAAGTTTAATGACATAACTTTTCTCTAAAACTACTTTTTAACTATATAAGAAAAAAAAACAAATGATAAAAAATTTAAGTTCAATTAAGAAAGAAAAGAAAAAAGACACCCTTCCAAACCTGAAAATTGAGGCAAACTGGGTTATCATAGCAAACCTGCAAACAACACTAACCATATAGAAAGGTAAAATGAAATAAATAAATAAATTATAAAATTAAATTCTCAATTATCTTAATATTAAAAAATGAAATCAACAAAAAAAATGATAACAAAAATTCAATAAATAAAAAGAAAAAAAGAAGAAGAAGCAAAGCATTATGGTTCATAGTGCAATAGGTGTGGATGAACAATAGTTTCCTTACACCCTTTAGTTTTTATTACTTTATTAAGTTTAATAACATGACTTTTCTCTTAAACTACTTTGCTTTTTTAATATATGAAAAACAATATAAAAAAATCAAGTTTGATAAAAAAAGAAGAAGAAGACTTTCCACCAAACTCATAAATCGGAGGAATCTAAGTTACCCTAACAAATTCGCAAACCATGCTAATCTTATAAAAAAAATAAAAATAAATTATAAAATTAAATTTTCAATCAATTAAATATTAAAAAGATAAACTCGGTATAAAAAATAAAAGAAAAACATAGCAATTTTTTTTTTAAATAAAACACTATAGATTATTTATGTAATCCATAATATAATGAACACAAATAAATTGTATTTTTCACATCTTTTAGTTATTATTAATTAATAATTAATAGTTCTAGTATAATGAAGGGTGAATTTTTAACCTCGCCGGAGGAAATCATTTACCGATCATCTCATTTTAGTTTCCAAACTCCAAGGAATGGAAACTAGGATAATTTAACTTTTAAATATACGAACAAACACATTACAATAGAGTCTCGAGAGATCATTTATATTTGAATTGGTGCATTTTTGAAATTCTTATATTTTTTTGTAGATTCTTATAAGATTCAACTTGAAGAAATAATAAGTGACCACTCATGCTAAACTCGAACTTCAATAAACAAATAAAATATTATATGTTTCTTTATTTTATTTTTGTCAATGGATTATTAAATATCTAATTTTATTATTGTGAATAATTTCATAACATGCTTTATATTTCCAGTAAAGTCTTGTCATAAATCTAAACTCTTGATAAAATATAAATACTAATCAGATTTTTTTTAAAATGAGAAATTAATTAGATGAAGTGGTAATATGATTTTAAATTTCCTAGGCATTTTTTTTAATTGGAAACCAATTGCTAACCTCCCCTGCTAGCTTTGCAAGACCACGCCGTGTAAAAAAAAATAACACATGGCGCGTGACAAATATAAAAAGAAAAATTGACGTGCATTTATCAGTAGAATATCAAATTAATCATCCGAATCATTGATCATAAAACGAAAATTTGAACAAGTGATCATGATCTGACGGTTTTTGGCAACTCATGAGTTCGGAAAGGAGGCACGACCACATAGATCTTGGAGAAGTACAGGCAATGCTCTCGTCACCCGACAGGAACAGTATCTCTCACCAACAGAATTTTATGTTTTTATATTTATGTGATATTCTAAAGAGTTTTGGATAATGGAGCAGCAGATCAAACAATAGGAAATAAATAAATAAAAAAGAGAAAAAATTAAAGTGTTTGTGCAGTGTCCTTCTGCGAGGGCATTATAGGAATCATCGCGTGTTCTATGACTTTGCTACGCGCATGCTTCCGTGCAGCGCGTTCTCGACACTCGTGGGCCTGAAGAGCACGCCGTATGCAACGCCACGTAATTCTTTTAGGGGAAATATCAAAGTAACCCTTGAATAAAAAACCTGCCTGGGTGTTAGTGAATGTACCAAAATAACCCTGAATTAAAACGAATGCGCTCGCAAGGGACAATTCTCTCTTTTTTCTCCTTTTCTTCAAACTGCAGAGGAAAACCTAGGGGGTAGGTAGGGTATGGTGGGGAGGTGGGGTCCAGATGGGGGAAATGCCCAAGTGGGAGCCACATTCACTTTGTCCCCTTCAAACCCTACCCCTTTAAATGAGACCCCATTGACATTGTATGGATACACAGAACATGAGATTGTTATTATTATATTTGGGTTATTGTAGAAGTAACAGTATGTTTTGCTGGGGACGTATGTATGATCCCTCTGTCTTTGCCTTTGGCAAAGTGTCTGCCATTTTGCAATTTCTGCACTCATTGGTCCTAGGGTTCCTTCGCGTGACCCTACACCAAAACATCCTATGATGATGGATGGTGGTGGTGGCGATGGATGGTGGTGGACAGGGGGGTGCAAGCGTCCCATGCCCACGCGTGATTCTGTCTCAATTTCCGCCCTTAACTGTTGCTCTTTCTCCTCAAAAAAGAAAAAAAGAAAAAGAAAAGAGTTAACTCAAATGATCAAATGTCTCGCTCATCATATACCAGCAGCGACTGAATGAATGCAGCTTATCTGTGTTTGAATTCGGTCAAATTGAGGTTATAGTTATTTTAAATTTCTCTGTGTCAAATTAAGATGAAGGTATAAAGATTTTTTTTTTACAGGAGACAGTTTCCAAGCCTCTTGATATTAGGTGGTCGTCTTCATGAAAATAAGTAGTATCTCACTAAATCAATATATACATATAAATTTTGTTTTTTTTAATTATAGTCATTTTTTTCTTCCAATTTAGTTCTCAGGTCTCGAATTAAAATAAGTTTACTGTATATACACCTGAACTAATGATTATAAACTCGATAGCTTCTTGCGGTAAAGTAAGATTAAAATACTGGTAATGAGTGCAATTTTCTCACACTATACATTTCATCGAATTCCCCGATAAAACATGTATGTATCATGTATGTATGTATATGTATCCTAATATAATAGAAACTCAAACATAATTTTAGTCAAAATTTAATTGCTCATCCGAGTTGCTAACACATTTACATTTTGAATCTGATTAATAAGATTTTTATCTATATAGTTACAGATGCTGCTGGATCTGACGTTCTATCAGGCGAAAGAGGTGGCCTTATTATGCATCTCTCAAGGGTGTCGAGTCCAAAACTTTTTGGCATCACATCTCGGGCGTGGTTGGACGCTCTATGTTCGTCTGAGTCTAACGTGTGGCCAGATCTTAAATGAATTATTAACAAATACATATATTAAAATGTCTGAAAATCTAATGCACACCTCTAAAAATTTTACATAAATCTTAAACGAATTATCTTTTAATAAATAGATTTAATTAAATAAATTTATACTCCATCAACACTCTCATGACTCATCATATCTCTATCTCTTAGTAGGATAAAATAATTAGAATACAACTCATGATATAAAATTAATTTACAAGGATGAGATTACTCTCTAACCCCTCTATCAAAGAATCATGCACAGACTCACATTACCATGTGTTTATTTTTTTATCAAATAAATAGGGATGGTGAGATTCGAACTCGTGACCGTTTGATCATCAAGGCTCTGATACCATGTCAAAAAACCATCTCAACCCAATAAGTTAAGATGTTAAGTGAAGTACTCCCAATATATTATTTATCTTATTATCTCTAACACCATC
>Ga0307515_10020720_pt1 | contig 11708 bp, 7 predicted proteins | sample 17_EM_MG_FD_194513 | JGI IMG/M metagenome (GOLD analysis project Ga0307515, IMG submission 194513) | Populus trichocarpa ectomycorrhiza microbial communities from riparian zone in the Pacific Northwest, United States - 17_EM | ecosystem: Host-associated > Plants > Roots > Unclassified | place... | reverse complement strand
TGTTCCGCCTCGGGTGCGACGGAGAAATCGAAACCTGGAGGAAGGCCGGCGACGCCAGCACGGAAGAAGTACAACGATGAGCTGCCCCGACGAGGAAGCCCAGTCGGCGGCGGTGCCTGTTCATGGCACCTGACCCGGGATAAGCAATCGGTGTTCCGGCAGAAGCCACTTTTTGGACACGGTCGCACCGCGTCTACTTCTTTCGAGTGACAAGAGGGTTTTGCGCCTTTATGCGCGAGCCGTGTATCGCTTCGGTCCCTAGGCGCATTCTCGACCGCCATCATGCCTGCTCACAGCGTTTTGCTACGTCGGCGACATTTGCTTGCCTGGCACATGGCAGCCAAGAGCGCGCCCGTCGACCCCGTTCTGGCAGGGGAAGAGTGTCGTACCCCCGGTGTTTACTTCACGGGCTCACGGATCAACTGTTTCCGAAGGCCGGAGGATATGGGGACGTCGCTTGAAGAAGTCGGCGCGCAAACTGCGCTGGCCGAACTACAGGCCTCGCCAGACGATGATTACCTGACGGTAACATTGCTGGCGGCTGGCCTCGCCGAGATCTTGCACCGCAGAAGCCGGGCGCAGCAGGGTGAAACCATCGAGGAAGGTCTTCTGCCGCCTGCCTGGAGGGTGGGTTTCTCCCGTTTGTGGTGGCGGTGCGCCGAGCAGAGTGGCCCGCTCGACTGGGACGACCTCCGTCTGCTGCGATGGTGCGCCGAGCCGTTCTCGACCTGGCCGGTCATTCTCGACCTATCGCCGACTGATCTTCAGCAGACTTTGCTGGTCGATGAGCAGTTGTCCGAGTTCGCCGAGCAGGGCGCGCGCCTAGCCCACGTCGATGTCGAGGCCGAGTGGGTGGAGAGGCAGGTCTACGAGGCGCTCCGCTCGACCGCCGCAGCCAACGGCACCACAAAGAAGGAAGTCGAGGAAGCGTACGCGTACTTGCGGCGCTACCTGATCGACCACACCGTCATCACCGATCGAACGGTCTTGAGTCTCGAGCACAAATTTCAGGCCAAGGATAGCTCCGGCCGGACGCTGGTACGCGGGCTGATCGATGTGGCCTACCGTAGCCGGCCGGTGTCCGGGCCGCAGCGGTTCCTGCTCTGCCCGGGATGCCACAACGTGGTCAACGACGTGGCCCCGGCATGCCATACGCCGGGATGCTTGGGGGGCACGCCGATGGTGAGTGTGCTGGAACCGCTTGCCGTCGTGTACGAGCAGCACCGCGCGACCCGCTTGTACTTCCATGACCCGGGCCTCGTGGAGGCGCGGATTATCGACGCGCTCTGCGACGATGAGCGGCTCGCCGGGAAGGTCCGCGTGACCGCATACCCCGAGGTCGATGTGCTCGATGTCCTGGTCGAGTTCCTGTCGCCGGGGCCGAACCCGGTGGTCCTGGAATCCTGGGGCGTCGACGCGAAGGACCAGGTCAGTGCTCACTTGCTGGGCCGGGGGTTCATTTGGCCTCAGCGTCTGCCGTGCACCGGCCGCTTCCTGGCATTGCCGATGCACCGAGCCCGACAGCCGCAGTACGTGACCGATCTCCGCTCGGAACTCGACGGGCGGGTCAGCGGTGTCGTCGTCATCGACGAACAGCGCCTGCTTAAGCGGATCAAGGAACGCGCCGAGGAGTTGCACCCGTGAGAGACAACACCAGCTGGCGCTCAGACCTGCTCGATCAGTTGGACGACGCCGGCTTCCCGTCTTCGATCATCGGTCCGGACGCGTTCTGCGCGATTGAACTCGGCCTGCATTTCCTGACCACCCACGTGCCGGGCGAACCGGTCGGCACGTTGCAGCCGCTGCTGTCCGGCTACGTGAAACTCGACGCCGACATCGACGCCGTGTTGCGCCGGGTCCGGCACCGGATGGGCGACGTCGGACGCCGCGGCTACTGGCGACGACTGCTTAACAAGTACGCGAACGTGCCACCCGAATGGCGGTCATTCGCGCGGCTGGATGATCCGAAATTCCGAGTGTCCGACAGCACAGTGTTCGCCGCCAAGCCCACCGTCTACTGCCCGGAGCGGGCGATCGTTTACGACGCCGCCATGGGCGCTCCTTTGGAGTACCGGCCAGTCCGGCAGTTCCCGGCCGCAACAGCGGGGGAGCGCTACTCGTTCGATCTCGATGACGGCCGTGTCGACCACGTCCAGTTCCCCGCCCGGCTACCCGAAGGCCCCCCGATCGGTGTCCTCGGCGCGCCCACGCCGCGGCGGCGCCAGCGGGTCGAGGTGCTCTTCGACGACCTGGAACGGACCGCCTCGTGGATCGACGGGAGATTGGCGAACAGGCCGGACATCCGTAACCGGAACTGGTTCGAGCGGCTGACCGAACGGGTGTTCTTCAACGCTGTCGACCCGAACCGGGCGGAATTGGTCCACCGGCCGCGATCGTTCTACCTCGACGGCGTGAACCACATCGTCGGTTTGATGAACTCCGGCAAGACGACCTTGACCGACCTCGTGGGCATCGACCGTGTTCAGTTTCATCAGGAGCGGGTCTGCTTCGTCGTCAGCTCGGTCGGAGATGTACTGGCCAAGGTCTCGTTCCTGCGCACTCTCGGCATCGACGCCGTCCCGCTGATCGGGAACTTCTCCCGTACCGAGCACGCCGGTCGGTACTGGCGCACCGTCGTGGAGGAAAGCGAGCGGCTGGTGCCCGAGTCAGCGGAGACGGCTGATCCCGCCGCAGCCTACACGGCCGTCGCCTGCTTGCTGGAGCCGCTGCGTCGGCACAACGGGCCCGGCTGGAAGCCCCTTGACCCGCAGACCGCGCCGTGCCGCGGCAGCCTACGCTCGACCGACGGCCGCAACCGCCGGCACGACTGCCCGCTGCTCGCGGTCTGCCCCACGCAGCGGGCCTACCGCGACGTCGCCACAGCCCAGGTGTGGGTCACCACCCCACAAGCCCTGCTCGCCAGCCGAGCCGCACCGTCCGAGGTTTCGCAACGCTGGCTGGAAGCCGTCCAACCGCACATGGACCACCTGATCATCGACGAAGCCGACTGGGTGCAGCAGATCCTCGACGCCAGCTTCGTGCAGAACGAACACCTCACCGGTGGCCCTGACGGCTGGTCACATCGCATGGTGGAACGCACCAACTCCGCACTCGCCAAACACAACATGGCACCGGCCGCCGACCCCGAGGTCCAAGACTGGAACGAATACCTGCGGATTCACGAGCAAGCCGTATTCGCCCTCAACCAGGTAGCCCTGGCGCCTCTAGCGCAGCAACTGAAAGAGCTGCTCGGCGACGCCCCATTCACCGCACACTCGCTGTGGCGGCGCGTCACCCGCACCCTGTTCGGCCTGCCGCAGCAACGCGAGGGCGACAAGCAGCGCGAAGACCTCGCGGACGACTTCTACCGCGAGCACGTGCAGGACTTTGCCGAGAATCCTCTCGGGCCGCCGGCATCCGCGCAGCTCGAAGCGATCGTCGAAGCCCTCAACGCCCGCCGCCGTAACTCGGTCACGGTGGACGCCGCCCTGAACGCCTGGATCGACGACAACGCGCAGCGCGTTCGCCCCGACAACGAGTCCGACGAGCAGGCCCGCGTCCGGCAGGAGCGGCTCGAGCGACGCCGACCGCTGCTGCGGCTGATTATCGAAGCTGCGGTCTGGGCGGGCTACATCTCGCACACGTTCTTCGAGCTGTCAACGATGTACCCCTCCATCCGCGCCAAGCTCGACCTGCCCGATGAGGAGCGGTTCTGGGCACAACAGCCGCCACGCGACTACCGGCCGCTGATCCCCGAAGCGCCGATGGGCAACATCCTGGCCTTGCGATGGGTCGACAGCCGCAACGGCGGCTCCCTGATCCAGCTGTTGTGGGTCCACGGCGTCGGCCGCTGGCTTCTGCACCATGCCCATGACCTGCTGGCCTGCGAAGGGGTCGACGGGCCACACGTCATCCTGACCTCGGCAACCAGTTGGGCACCCGGCTCATCCTTCTACCACATCCCCATCACACCGATCGCGGTCCTGTCGCAACCGGCCGACGACCGGGAAGCACTCCTGAGCTCCACCATGGTGGTACGCAACCCGAAGACCGGCGAAAAGCCGATCTTCGTGTCCGGCCGGCAAGGCGTCGAACGGCACGACGGGCTGCGCGGCCTGGTCAGCGGACTCTGCTTGCCAGTCGCCGGCCGGCACCGCAGCATGATCGACGAGCTGCGATCACAGCTCCCGGCTGATCGGCAGCAAATTCTGTTCGTGGTGCTGTCCGAGGCCGAGGCCCGCATCGTCGGCGATCACGTCAACAACCGCACTCCGCTGACCGCCCGGGTGGTGGTACCCGACGCTGCTGATCCCGGCCGCGACGGCATCCTGCGGCGCATGGTCGCGACATTCGGTAAAGGCTCCGACGACGTCCTGGTTGCTGCGGAGATGTCCATCCAGCGCGGTTACAACATCCTCAACAGCAACGACACGGCCGCGCTCGGCGCCGTGATCTACCTGACCCGTTCCCACCCGCCGCCCTACGACCTGTCCTTCCCGCTGTCACTGGTCACCCAGCTAGCCATCGCCCACCTGCAGAACCCACCTAGGGTCAGCCAGCCAGCGTTCCCCGGGGAGGTCGACGAACTGGTCAAGCAGTTGCGCGCAGACGCCCGGATCATGTGGTTCGACATCATCGGCCGTCCGGTGCAGTTCCGGGCGCTCGAACGCGACCAAATCCCGGCGTTCGTGGGCAACACCCTGGTACCGATGAGCCAGACGGTCGGTCGGTCTATCCGCGGCAATCAGCGCACCCACGTCCTGCTTTGCGATGCCGCGTTCGCGCCTCGGCTTGCTCGCGACGACGATGCACCGGACACCGAAACCACCAGCATCGTGCTGGCCATGGATACATACCTGCGTCGGCTGCTCGCTGCCCCGAAGCCCGGAGCCGGGGACGACGAACGTCGCCTGCACGCGATCAACACCGCGGTTTGGGAATTGATGGGCCATCTCATCCGCACCAACGACCCGCTGGGCACTTCACGGAAAGGCGCTTCATGACCGCCGCCACGCTCACCAACGAACCCGCCAAGCGGCCACGGAAGCCGATCGGCAACGAGGCGCTGTTTACCAGCTTCGAGATCGAGCCGGACGCCGTGTGGATGAGGTCCTGTCTGGTCGCCACGATGCCGCCGGCCTGGCGCGACCGGCTCGCGGCGGAGTACCGCAAGAACACCTGGGTTCAGGAGGGCTGGTCACTACCCACCCGCGGCCTGGTCGAGATCCTCATCGCCGTCGACCCAGCGGTCATCCACGCCGACTGGGACCTCGCATCCGAGACGTTCCTCGTCGCGTTCGACGGCGTCGACCCCCACATCCTCACGGCGGCGGTCGCCGCATGGGCGAGCACCGAAGTCCGCCCCGACGTCAACTGGTTCGACGAACTCGACTCTCGCGAACTCATCTTCACGCCCGCGGAGTTCGACGTTCTGCAACACCAGGTCCGGCACAACCGGACCGCGGCACCGGCCGCGCACGTCTACAAGATGCTGCCGACGTTCGTTGCCCTGCACGTCATCGAGCAGGGTTTGACACTGCTCGACGAACCCCGCCGGTTGATCCTCGGACCTCCCCAACGCAACAATCGCCGCGACATCGTGCTATGGCCGCCGCAGCCGCTCGAGACAGACGCGACCGGCGAGGCCCTGGTCACCGCGAAGATCACCATTCATGTGGAGACCGCCCCCAACCAGCCAGGCCCGCGTGTGTACGCGGATCTGAGCATCAGCCGGTTCCCGCTCCGGCCGGTCACCTACGTCCCCTCCCGCGGCGACGGGCCACCCGGCGCGACCCTGTGGCTGCACGGCCCCGAGGGATTCCTCCGCCAACACGAACCCCATACGCTGCTCGCTGCTCCCGTCGAGCAGACCTGGGCCAAAAACGACGGGCGGCAATGGCGGTTCAAACCCGGCCTCGCGGCGGTACTAGCGAAACTCACCCACCTGCCGTTCCCCAACCCGGCGGCGGTCTTCGCGGATCCGGCCGAGGCCGCCGCCGCACGCGGAATCCGCGGGTACGTGCTCTACAGCGAAGGCACCAAGAGCGAAGCCGCCGACCTCGGCGAACCAGACGACCCTGACGGCCGACGCCGGTCTAAATCCGTCTTGCACGCCGCCCAAACCGGGTTCGTTCCCGGTGACCACCTCGAAGCCCACACCCGGCTCGGCGCTCTCCTGCAACCCTTGGGCATCCGCCCTGCCGACCCGCTCCCGCGTGTCGGAAAACAAGCCCCGCCCCGCATCAAAACCCGCTTCGACCCTCAAACCCGCTACACACTCGAACTGTGGACACACCACGACCTGACCAGAAATGCCCTGCTCACCACCATGGAAAGCCACCTCGGACTGACCCGCCGCCAAGACGCCACCGAGCCCGGAACTATCCACTACACCGGCGACATGAACCTCACCGTCGAACTCAAAGACGGCACCGCGATGGCGACGGGCATCACGCGCGGCGATGACGACAACCGACCAGACAGCACCATTGCCGGCGTCTACACCAGCCACGTGAAACGCGACCTCGGCACCGCACCAACAACCCGGGCCGCCATCCTCGAACTCGGCGACGACCGCCACTTCCAGCGACTGAAGAGGATCGACCCGAAGAAACCGCTCAAGAAAGCCTTCGCCCTCTCCGGACGACAACTGCAATGCCTGCGCCCTGCCGAACTGTTCGTTCCCCCCAAGAACCCGCGCGAAGACGGCAAAGGTAAACGACGCGAGCCCTACCCCGGCACCGACCTCAAACCCAGCACCATCCACCGCTGCTCCGCAGCAATCGGCGACGCACTGCGCCAACTCGGTCGCATCGGCGACTACCAGTTGCCCGCCGGCCTGCCCGACTTCGAACACATCGGTATCTGGCTGCACCACGATCGCAGCAATCGCATCCCCGTGGTCGTCCGCCACCACGGCGACTCCGAGCCAACCGCGATCCTCGCCAACCCCAAAAACGACACCACCAGCGTCATCGCCTACAAGGAACTGGCGCACGCCCTCGCAAAAGGCCAAGGACGCATCAAATCCGGCCCCGACCAAAAGGCCTACATCGGCCGATTCCTCGCCAACGTGCTCGGCGTCGGCGCGGCCCGCGACCAACACGATCGGATCGCATTCGTTCGTGCTGAAAGCTTCCGCAGCTGGGGCTGGCCGTGGATGCAGGACAAGCACCTAACCCCCGGCCAGCTCATCCCACCCGGCGTGGACATCGATGACGACGCTGACCTGCCTCCCACCCTCAGCCCGCAAGACTGTCCCGGCCTGCGTATCGTCCGCGTCCGCGACCGGACCAGCAGCATGCAGGTGCCCCGCGCCTTCGGTACCCCCGGCAACGCCGTTCGCATCAGCGGGCTGTTCCGTCTGGACGGGCGCACCTTCTACGCCATCAATCCGCGCTCCGACCAGGCGCAGACACCTCTGGACGCCACCAAACTCGATCCCGACCTGCACGCCAACTTCCTGCGCGCGGCCACCAACCCTGTGCCGCTGGAGCTATGCGTCGCCTTCGCCCAGCCCGGCGACGACATTGATGCGCTGGCCCTGCTCACCCATCAACTTCGCCGTGCTCACGCTCATACCGACCAGGCCACCCGTTACCCCGGAGTCCTTCACCTGTGCTCGCTCGCCGACGAATACCTGTAGGGGGCAAAACACCCCGGCCTCGGCTAGCGGGACGACCTCGTTGCCCGGAGGCGGGGATGATGGTCGCTGAGCGACGCGGGGGTCCGCAGCGCCGGTGCCGATGCGGGACCGGCGCTGCGGCGGGTGCTAGCGGTGAATGGGTCAGGGTGTGCGTCTACGGATGGCCGGTAGCGTCACAATCGGGCCCTGAGCTGCGGCTATGTGGTTCTCATTCTGCCAACTATGTTTCCGCTCAAGCCCGTGACCTGGGCAAACGTGAATCGATTGTTGGCAGTGCGCGAGACTTTCGCGGTCGATGTGCTGTGAGCTCGGGAAACGTGGCTCTCCGGGTCGCGTCGGTCAAGTCGTGAGGGCGACAGCTGCGTTGTTCGGACACGGTGCCGACGTCGGCCAGCGAGTCCTTCGTGCCGGCGACTCTGCTGATGTGAGAGGTCGCGCGGGCCTATGGGTGGGCCGGAAGGAGCTTGTAGACGAAGCCTCCTTGCGAGTCGTCGCGCCGGTGTTCCTCGCCTTCGAGTTCTTCGTACAGCGCCCCAACGTGCTGGGAGGCGCCCTCCGCCTTGAAATGCGCTCCGTCTGGCTCGGTGACCACGAGATACGCCTTCTGGCACTCGCAGGAGGTGAGGAACGCCTGTCGGACTCCTTGGCGCCCACGGGCTGCCAGGACCGCCGGGTAGAAGACGGCATGCTTCCCGCATGGCGTGGGCAACCGCACCGCCGACCCGCGCAAGGTACTGCGCGACAGTTCGACCGCCGGCTTCCATGGCCGCACCTGCAGCAGTTTGTCGCTGGCAAGGTTCGCGCCGATCACTACAGTCTGGAAGTCTTGATCGTCCACCGGCTGGCCCGTTGGCCAAAGTAAGTTGGCCGATGCGGGCCAGATCTGACCGAAGCCTTGATCCGGAACGAGTGGGAGCTCCAGCCAGGAGGATGTGAATCGGACCCCCTGCATAAGGAGTTCGCCAAGCACCAGGGTCATCACGTAACCGTGCGGGTGGTCCGGTTCGGTCAGTCCGTCGAACATCATGACCATCGGCGTCACCGGGAGCGAAGCAAGCCGTTGGCTACCGCTGTACCGTCCGATCCAAAACTGCGTATTGGGTAGCGGCTGCACCTGTTCTCGAAGTGCGTACAGCTTCTGGTATTCGCTCGCCAGTACGCCGTACCCGTCGGCGCGATCCCGGTCGGAGGACAACAGCATTCCGACGAGAGCGGTCTTGGTTGCCCACTGGACGATGGCGGCCTGCTCGTGCTGCTCGATGATGCCGGCCCGGCCGAAAATCATTGGCGTGAGCACTCGGCCGGCAACACCTTCCAGATCAGACATCCATCCGCTGTTGCAACTGCCACAGACGTCTCTGACCTTCTGCCGGAAGGGAGGTCTAATCCCGATGTTGCGAGGACTTCGGTTGAGCGGCCCAGTTACGTGCAGAACAGGATCTTGCGGTAAGCCGATCTTGCTGAGCCAGTCGCCCAAGACGTGTTCGCCGGTCATCTTGCCCGTGGAGCCGCAGAACACGCATGGGCCTGCCATCGCGGCTCCTCTCGGTCACGAGCCAAATCACTCCATCAGCGCGTTGGCGCCCAGGGGCCGATAGGATTCTGCCCCGCACCCGTCGGAGCCGCGCAACGTCACCAGACGGTACAGCCCTGCGACTGCGCGAGAAACCTGGTTTGTATAAGCGGTGCACGGCTACAGGCGGCCCGCGCGGTGAGGGTCGGTTCGGGCGGGGCCCACTCATCGACGGTAGCTTGGTGCCTCCCTCTTGATGGGTCGTCGGTATTCGGGCAGCCTCGGTCGATGGGCTGGTTGATGCGTCGCCATGAGCGGTATGTGCTGCCGTCGGAGAACGGGTTGTTTGAGCTCACAGGTCGGCAAGCCGATCTGTCACCGCGAGAGATCGCGGTCCACTTCCGGGACCTAGTCTCCGCGGACATGGACTGGGCCGACTCCCGGAAGGTCCGGTTTCGGCGGAGCGCGTCACGGGTCAAGCTCTGGTCGCTGATCCTCGCCGGCCTGTCGACGGTGGTCCTGGGCGTAGCTGGATCGCGCTCCCTCTGGTGGCGTCTGTAACGGTGCTTGGCGGCCTCGAGGCGTTCTTCAACTGGCGGTCTCGATGGGTACTCATGGAGGAGACGCAATACCGGCTAAACCGGCTGCGTGACGAGATGGACTACTACCTCACCGTCACACCCTCAGACGCCGTGCAGCGCGAAGCACTCGACCGCTTCTTCGCACAACAGCAACAGATCTGGAGCGACGTCAGCTGTTGAACGACGCTCGGCGTGAGGACGTGCGGGGGTAGTGCGTCGTTGCTGGTGGGCGGCGTTGGGGCGGGCCGGGGGGCTTGCCCTTTTTGCTGTGCGGCGACAGCGTGAGCGGGTCTGGATAGGGGCGGCCCTCCCGGTCTTTCTCTTGGCCGAGCGGGCCGGGAGGGCCGTGTGCGCTGCTTGGAGGCAGCTCGATGCTCACGGTAGAGACCGACGCGGGTCGCGTCGAGCAGCGTTTGCGGGCGGGTGGGCTTGTTTGCCCGTTCTGTGGTGGTGTTCTGGCTGGTTGGGGTTTTGCCCGGTGGCGGGTGCTGCGTGGGGTGGTGGGGCCGGTCCGGGTGCGTCCGAGGCGGGCGTGCTGCGCCGGTTGTGGCCGCACGCAGGTGTTGTTGCCGTTGATTGGGTTGTCGCGTCGGGCGGATGTCGCCGAGGTGATCGGTGCGGGCCTGGTCGCGAAGGCCGCCGGGTGGGGGCATCGCCAGATCGCGGTGGTGCTGGGCCGGCCGGCCGCGACGGTGCGGGGGTGGCTGCGCCGGTTCGCTGAGCGGGCCGAGTCGGTGCGGGCCGCTTTCACGGCCCTGGCGGTGGATGTCGATGCCGGCACGGCGCCGCCGTTGGCGGCGGCGACGGTGTTTGCTGATGCGGTCGCTGCGGTGCTGGCGGCCACGGTCGCGTTGGGGCGGCGCTGGCAGGGGGTGCGGCTCACCGTGTCGCCGTGGCAGGTCGCGGTGGCGGTGTCGCAGGGCGGGTTGCTGGCACCGGCTCCCGCCGTCGAGTTGATCAACACGAGTCGCCTCTGGGCAGGGCTTTGGTGATCGAGCAGCCTCACGCGCAGGTTCATGATCTTGCGGGTGAGGAGTGGTGCATTGACCAGCTTTGATGACCAGGTGCGGGTGCGGGCTGAACGGGCCCGGCAGGTCGCGTTGTTTCGTTACCGGCTGATCCAGGACGTCATCGACGTGCGCCTGTCGAGCCGGCAACGCGGCCCGCTGGTGCAGGCGATCGCGGATCGTGAGCATGACGGCCCGTTCGGGGAGAAGGTCAGCGTGTCGCGGCAGACGATCGACCGGTGGTGCCGGTGGTGGCGGGCGGAAGGTTTCGCCGGTCTGGTCCCGCAGCCGGCGCAGGTCCACGCCCGGACTCCGGTCGAGGTTCTGGATATGGCGGCCGGGCTGAAACGGGAGAACCTGGCCCGCACCGCGACCCAGGTCGCCCGGATCTTGCGGGCCTCCTCGGGCTGGTCGCCGTCGGAACGCACCCTGCAACGGCATTTCGAACGCCTCGAACTGCACGCACCCGCCCCGTCACAGGCCGCGCAGGTCGAGGTGTTCGGCCGGTTCGAAGCTGAGCGGCCCAATGAGTTGTGGGTCGGCGACGTCTTGCATGCGATGGTCGTGGCCGGCCGGAAAACCTACTTGTTCGCCTTCGTTGATGATCACAGCCGGGCGGTGATGGGTCACCGGTTCGGCTACTCCGAAGACACCGTGCGCCTCGCGGCGGCCCTGCGCCCGGCGCTGTCCGCCCGGGGCGTTCCGCAGTCGATCTACGTCGATAACGGCTCGGCTTTTGTCGATTCGTGGCTGCTGCGGGCCTGCGCGAGTCTGGGTATCAAACTCGTGCATTCCACCCCGGGCCGCCCGCAGGGCAGAGGAAAAATCGAGCGGTTCTTCCGCACCGTCCGTGAGCAGTTCCTCATTGAACTGTCCACACCCGGCAGAGAGCCGGTCGCCGATCTGGCCGAACTGAACCGGTTGTTCACCGCCTGGGTCGAAACCGAGTACCACCCACGCCC
>Ga0307515_10020719_pt1 | contig 11709 bp, 2 predicted proteins | sample 17_EM_MG_FD_194513 | JGI IMG/M metagenome (GOLD analysis project Ga0307515, IMG submission 194513) | Populus trichocarpa ectomycorrhiza microbial communities from riparian zone in the Pacific Northwest, United States - 17_EM | ecosystem: Host-associated > Plants > Roots > Unclassified | place... | reverse complement strand
TAGTAAACGCACCGTCTTAGACCTATATAGTAGTACTAAGACTCTAATACCTAAACTAAAAAGAACTGATTAAGCTTTTTGTTACCACCCTAGGTTACTTAGTAATCCTTAAACAACCCTAAATAAAGTTATATAAGGTAATTATTAATTAGGACAACCTTAAGCTTCTATTTACCGCCTCCCATTATAAGTAGAAGTGCCTTATAACTTACTACTTAGACCTAGAACTAAAATCTAAAAAATCCACCAGAATCTACTAATCTAAAATCTCTATAACTATCTACCCTATACCTAAGAAATCCACTAGATTCTACTAACCTAGGAATTCCACTAAATTCCACCAATATAAGATTTCTACTAATGTCCACTCCACGCCTAAGGAATCTACCAGATTCTATTAATATAAGAATTCCACTAACATCTACCAAGGATCTAAAAACCCCACTAAATTCCATAAATTATTACTAAGCACTACACCGCCCTAAGCTAAGTAGAAGCTTAAGCTTAATATATAAAAATACTAGAAGGACTAGTATTTTACCATAAAAAGGATTTTTAAAGAACCTAAACCTAAATCTAATACTAACTTCGTGCCTAATACCAAACCTAAACTTAAATAAAAAACTATAGACAATCCAAGCGAGCTCGGCACCCTAGATATCCGCATAATTAGAGCTACCCCGCTAGCATAACTTACTAAAAAACCCAAACATACGATCTTTACTGTTACTATAGCTAATATTAAGAAGGCCTTAGCACTAAAGAAGTACACCGACCCTGCTACAAAGGTACTAGTAGAGTACTATAACCGCCTAGAGGTATTCTTATAAAAGGAAGCCGACAAGCTACTGGAACACCAATTATACAACTATAAGATTGTACTTAAAGAAGGAAAGTAGCCTAGATTTAAACCCCTATACGGGATGTCCTAAAATAAACTTTAAGTGCTATAAAAATATTTAGATAAGAACCTAAGTAAAGGATTTATTAGAGCAAGCTTATTGCCTATAGCCGTACTAGTAATCTTCGTTAAGAAACCTAACGGTGGTCTGCGCTTCTATATAGACTACTAAGCTCTTAACGCCGTTACCGTTAAGAACTAATATCCGATCTTATTAATATAGGAGACACTAAACTAACTAAGTAAGGCTCGCTACTATATAAAGCTTAATATTATCTCTGTATTTAACCGCCTCTATATAGTAAAAGGAGATAAATAGCTTACTATATTTCGTACTTAGTATAGATTATTTAAATACTTAGTAACGCTATTTGGCCTCACAAATGCTTTAAGCTTGTTTTAACATTATATAAATAACACCCTATGTCCCTACCTAGATATCTTCTATACTGCTTATATTAACAACATCCTAATATATAGTAATAACCTAACTGAATATTGGAAATACGTTAACTTTATTTTATAAGCCCTATACGGAGCTAGTCTATAATTAGATATAGATAAATATAAGTTTTATAAAACGGAAGTCCTATACCTTAGACTCCTTATTTTTATAAACGGTATATAAATAGACCTAAAGAAAGTTAAAGTAACTATAAACTAGTAAAAACTTAAGAATGTTAAAGATATAAGAGCCTTTATAGGATTTACCAATTTCTACCAACGGTTTATTAATAATTTCTCCGCCCTAGTTTTACCCCTTATTACTCTAACCTAAAAGGATAAAGCTTTTATCTTCGATAAGGAATATAAGAAGGCCTTTACTTATCTAAAAGTTATATTTACTACTGTACCTATACTCTAATACTTTAACCTAAAATAAATAAGTGTTATAGAAGCTAACTTATCTAATTACGTTACTAGAGGTATTCTATCTTAATATAATAAAGAAGAAGTATTATACCCTATAGTATACTTCTTAAAATAACTAAGCCCTGCTAAATATAATTACGAGATCTATAATAAAGAATTGCTAGCTATTATTAGATACTTTAAGCAATAGCGATCTAAACTAAAAGGCACCGGATTTCTAATTAAGGTCCTTAGCAACTATAAGAACCTATAGTACTTTACAACTATAAAACAGCTAAGTTATTATTAGGCCCGCTAGTTAAAATATTTATTACACTTTTAATTTTTAATTATATACCGCCTAGGCGTCTAAGGTTAGAAGCCTAATACCCTAACCTAACGCTCGTAAAACGCGCCAGCCCTAGAAGAAGCGCGTTCTCACTAAAATTAGACCCTACTTCGCCCTAAACTATTTAACCCTCCTACTAAAGACCTTATGGTATACGTCCTTAAAATAACTAATTAACCAATTAAATAGATTATAGTCGATAAATACCCGGATAATAAGATCATCTAAGAAACACTTAAGCTAATTTAAAATAGCGTTAGACGCTCTAAAAAGATTTCCTTAAGTAAATATAAAGCTCGCGGAAACCGCTTATATTACTAGAACCGTCTAGTTATCCCTAATTATAATAAGCTTAAGCTTAAGCTCCTTAAACACGTACACGATTTACCTATTACCGGCCACCTAGGCTAAGGAAAAACCCTAAAACTACTCTAACGGGAGTATTACTGGCTAAATATGCATAATATAATATAAAGGTACGTCTCTAGCTGCTATACCTACCGACGAGCTAAAGCCTCGCATAAGACGTATAACGGTCTTTTAAAGCCGCTGCCTATTCTAGACTAAAGATAGAAGGACATCTTAATTGACTTTATTGTTAACCTCCCCGAAAGTAGAGGCTGTATAAATATTATAGTAGTTATAGACCAACTATCTAAGATAAGATACTTAATCGCCTATCCTAATATATTAACGCCTGCCGTCGCCTAACTATTTCTAGATTATGTACAGAAACTCTATAAACTCCCCAAAATGATTATCTCCAATAAAGGTAGCTAGTTTATCTTAGTATTCTAGAAAAAACTAACTACTTAACTCCACATTAAAGCACTATTGTCTACTGCGTATTACCTAGAAATGGATAGTTAAATAGAATGCGTAAATACTATAATAGAATAGTATATTTAGATATACACGTTATATTTATAAGATAACTAAATTAACTAGCTCGCATTCGCTAAGTTTACTATAAATAATTCCGTCTCGAAAACCATAAAAGTCTCCCCATTCCTAGCTAATTACGGCTAGTACCTATAAATAGGGTTTAAACCCTTTAGTAATGTTCCTTACCCCACTTATTATGCCTTATAAGTTATAGAAGTAAATTAATTCGTAGAAAAAATAGAGGAACTATAACAGTTCCTTACTAATAAGATAATATGGGCTTAATCTAATTAGTAATTTCGTCTAGCTAGATATAAGAAATCTAAACACAAAACAACCTACTAAGAAACTTAATTAGAAGAATACTGGCCCTTATAAGGTTAAAAAGGTTATCTTTCCTTATGCCTACTAACTAAAGCTCCCTAATACGGTTAAAATCCACCCTATATTCTATATATTAGTCCTCCACCCTACTGCCCCCATATTAGACGCCCTGCCTAGATAGATATAGGACCCTCCCCTACTAATTAAGGTAGACGGTGAGGATAAGTACTTTATTAAAAGAATTAATAATATTAAGTATAATAAACGGAAACGCTAATACATATATCTTATAAAGTGGAGAGGCTATACTAAGCCCTTATAGGAACCCGTTAACTCTATAGGACTTATATAAGCCGTAGAAGACTTTTACGAACTCTACCTAGAACTACTATAGCCCTATCTCGCAGAAGCTTAAGTTTAAAAGGGGGGTACTATTATGGGACACCCCCGTAATACCTTATACACGTCTACCTATTTTTACTAACTTAGTAACTAGAGACTAACCACGAGACGGCAATCTAATAGCAATCTGCGGCAATCTAACGGCAACTTACTATATTCTACTATATTCCACTAAGTTCCACTAAGTTCTACTAAATCCTGCTAAGTTCTGCCAAGACTACTACCTAAATCCTATTCTGCTCCGTGCACGTATTAACTAAGCAACTAAGTCCACAATATGTACCCTTTCTTCCCGTTTTCCTACCTTCTTTCCTTACGCAACGTCTTAACTTCTCACATAGTTTATATACATAGCGTAATAATATCTACTTTGCTATATATTACCGCCGCTTATACTTACTTCGTAATAGTAGATAACCTTTATATAGAAAATACAGGCAACTAAATCAGGGCGGTTAATAGCGGTTTAGTAAGGTAAAAGCTTATAGGTAATTTTATCCTACTATAGATTGGCTATAAAAGTAATAAATAGGCTGTAACGGCTGTAACGGCGGACTATTACTATAAAATCTTAGTAGCACTGGCCGATAAAGTAGGCGCTGCTAAGGTAGTTTAAAGGAAGAATAACGTGGCGGCTAATAGAATTAGGGTTAATATCTCCGCGGTAGATAATATCTATAATGCCGTTATATAGGTCTGTATAGAGATTAGGCTAATAAAAATAGATTTAGTTAATCTTATTCTAGTTATATAGGGCCTAGGCGTTAATAATATACTACTAAAATAGGCGCTAAAAGGCGAATAGCACTAATTCGGAGCTATTATAGATATAAAGATGGAACCGAAAGTAAGCTTACTAGGGAAAGTGGTTATACTAGTAGGTATGGGAATTGCTACGGAGCTGTATACCCTAGTACTAGCCAGGGTTACTATAAGGAAAGAGTAGTACGTAGTATAGCGGTATATAGGCGGCGTAAGTTAAGCTAATACGGTAGTAACGTGGGGGCTTACTAGGCGGCCTATAGTTCGCAAGAATAATATCACGGAAGCTAGAATTTTTATACTTATTAGGAATAATAACTGCAACCTTATTAGCCGTAAGTAGATTTTTATAGCGCTAATTATCCCTCGCTTTAAAAATTAGCTTTATTTATAGGTTAAGAATAATCCGTAATAAAGTAGATATAGTTTATACCTAAAGCTATTTAGTAGTAGTTCGGTATAAGGTAATAAAAGAATTGCTAATCTTATATAGCATATTAGTAAAACGCCGTAAAACGTCCGCATTATGCTAGGGATTAGTCTATAAATAGATATTAGTAGTATAGGCGGGGTTATAAAAGTAAAGCTAAGTATATTAAGGTGTAGCTCTAGCGGGAGCTTCTATAGGCTTAGTAAGGTAATATAGCTCGCTATAAATCTAGAAACAATTAATACCGGCTAAAGTAGCGCTATAGTTAGTAACGGTGTAGTTAACGGAGGTAAAAGCTAAAGCTACGTTATATAAACGGAGCTAGTCCTAAAACGTACGGGCAAAGCGTTTCTAGGACTGCAGTAGGGTCCGTAAATACTACGGTAGAGGTATAAATAAAGGTAGAATAACATCGCCTTGCTTATAGCAGCTTTTAAAGTAAAACTATTTAGCCCGCGTAGAACTAATCCATTTATCTATTTAGTATAAAGCTTTATAGTAATTATAGACCGTATTTATAGGCCTAATATCTAACTGGTCCATAATAGGGCGGATAGTAGTAATAGTGGCTATACTTATAGGCCTAATATCTAACTAGTCCGTAATAGGGCGGGCTATAATAGGTCGCGACTAAATTAATATAGGCGGTATAAGGAGGCGGGAAGTAGAGGGAAAAGCAGTGGCGGTTATAGTAGTAGTTATAGCAGCAGTCGCAGTAGCAGTTATAGTTTAGTTTATAGCCTGCGGAAGGTCCGCTAAAGATTATCGGTACTATATATTTCTTCTCTCCTATATATATATATAGAGTTAAAAAAGGTATTAACTTAAAAAAGATCAATAAAAAAAAGATTAACCTTATAAGATTTATAGGTTTTATATAGAGCTCCAAGACGGTTTGTTATAAACTTAGTGGAAGAGCGATAGTACTTATAGGTAGTATGAAATATATAATCGAAAGACATATAATTGGAAGCCATTTAGGCGGTAGTAGTATATAGGGCGGTAAATATAGAAAGTAGAGAGTGGTAATGGGGTAGGGAAGAGTAGAATTTGATAGGGTAGTATGTGTTACGGCACTGGCAGAAAACGGCAGAACTTGGTGGCAGAACTTGGCAGAACTTTGCGGTCACGTGACTTGAGGACCATATAAAAGAACCCTACTTCGACCGGCGCTGCTCTTCTTCTCCTTTCCTTTCTCTAGCTTTAGATTCTCGTTTATAGACAATCCAATTATATAGGCTTGCACATCCCTTATACTATGCACATGCCACGATTAACTAAGTCGCTAATATTATCTAAAGCTTAAACCACCCCTTCTTCCTAAGAAGGAACTTAAATATATCTATAGGACTATAAATAGGACAAGGACACAGAACAGGACCCTAAGGACATCACTAGGACCATAAGAACAGAACCCTAAGGAAAGGACCTACAAGACACACACAGACTAGAACCCCTAAAGAAATTACCCGGAATTACCTAACACCCTAGCACTATGCCACGAAATACAGCAGTAGGCAAAGCAGCTGCAGGACCCGCAAACGCCTTAGACGAAGAAACAATCAATGTCTCGACCCCTTAGGCGGAGCTCGCAGCAGCTAATGCCAAAATTAAACGGCTACGAGAACTGCTTAAAACTAGAAGCACCCCTGCATCTAGCGAGGACCTATTAAACAGACTTGCTACAGTCCTTAAGGCCCTAGCCCAACGTATAGCATTAGGATCGTTGCGGTCCGCGAAGGTCGCGGACCCCCTATTGCTTACAGATGGAGCCGGCCCTATATTTAATAATTGGAAGCTGCAATTATAGGATAAGCTCGAAGTTAATGCGGACTACTTCCCTACTACTTAAGCTAAAATGGCCTACGTTTTCGGCCGTACCGGTGGAGATGTACAGACGTATCTACGTCCGCAATACGCCTAGGACTCAGTAGAACCCTTCCTCTCTAAAGAGGAAATAATTAACCACCTGTCTTCTATCTATAAGGACCCTTTTAGGGTATAGAACGCCCACCTTAGCTATAAAAGTCTAAATATAAAAACAACGGAGACCTTTTCGGCCTTTTAGACCCACTTCTTACACCTAGCCGGACAAGCCTAGATTCCCCAAGAAGACCTACTTTTAGACCTCTTTAATAAGCTTACCCTAGACCTACAGTAGGCCGTACTACCAGCTTTTACTACTGTATAGACGTTAAAAGAACTTACGGACTACTGCCTGGCCATCGACTAAGGCCTCCATTAAATTAAGGCACGAGCTAACCGGATAAAGGCTAGGAATCCCCTAAATTAAGCTATAAGTAATACAAGAACGGCCCATAATACCCTAGTTTAACCTATAACACCTACTACACCGGCCGCCAACCTAGTAACTAGCTATGTAGCTAGCCCTACCGCGGGCCAAGCGCTTACTCGGCCTACCTATAGCGACCCCCATATATAGGCCCTTAGCGATTAAGGGGCTTGCTTCTTATACGGTTAAAAAGGCTACCCTATAAGGAACTGCCTAATAAAGGCAAAAGTAGACGAGGTTTTATTAATTCAGGAGGACAGTATAGAGTTAGAAAAAGAGGAACCCTAGAGAAAGACTCCTCTTTAGGGTTAAAAAGGATTGACATGTTACATATTAATCTAGGTTGGCTAGTTGGTAAAAAAAGCTATACTATCCCTTATACTTTATTCCGCAATAGATATTAAGTTTTAACCTTTACCTTAGCTAACTCTAGAGCAAATACCTTTACCCTAATTAACACCCAGTGTGCCGTAAAGCTGGCTAACTTTCTTAATGCACCTATAGAAGACCTGCCTAAACCAATTCCCATTCGCGGATATAACGGACGGGTAGGGCAACCTATTACGAGTATTTTGCGAATATACCTCCGCGTTAATGGGCGAAGGTAGTATAACGTCCCCTTCCTAATTACAGACCTTAAAAGCTATGATATAATCTTAGGAAGGAAATAGCTAGCCTATTTAGGCTTATAGCTTAACGTATAAAGCAGACGGCTTATCTAGCCCAAAACTCTACCCCTAACCCCTTCCTTTATAAAAGAAATCAGCATTATAATAGAAAACCTAGTATAACCCCAGATTGATACTATCTACTAGGCCGATACTATACGTAGAGACCAGGCCTTTAAGAAGGATGTATAGCTTAACCCGTAACGGATCCGTATACTACGCCGCCCCCAGACTACCTATATTACGCCACCCGCACTATAGACTTAGGAAGTCGGCAGTGATCTACCTAAGTCCCCGGTAGAGAACCTAGGCCCTACACAGCTATAATAGAAGGCTAGGAACACTAGACGGTATACTAAACTGATAGACCGGAAGGACAACTTACGGAAAATAGAACACGAGCTAAGGAAGACTATAAACCCTATACCGCAAAATACGGCCCAATAAATATCTGTAAAGAAACCTACGGGCCTTCTACCAGTTAATATCTGCTGTATTAGCGCTGTAGGATTCTACTAGAACTTAGTTTAGCTAAATACCGTTGCCTTTACAACTAGCTTATATGAAATTGATTAAATAATTAAAGAAAAAGAGACCCTAGCCTAAGAGGAGGATAAGCTTATAGATGAGGAGCTAGTAGAACGGAAACTACCTTATTGGTACCGAGAGTTTAAGGACATATTCTCTAAGGCAGCATCTAATATACTCCTACCCTACTAACCGTATAACTATAAGATCGAGATTGAACCAGACAAGGAAAACGTCCTTGGCTATACCCCCCTTTATAAACAATCTATTACCGAATTATAGGCCATTAAGTAGTATATTGTGGACAACCTAGTAAAGGGGTTTATTAAGCCTAGTTAGGCCCTATTTACCTCCCCTATTCTCTTTATAAAAAAGCTAAACGGAGGACTTCGTTTCTGCATTAACTACCGTAAACTTAACAATATAACCCGCAAAGACCGCTATCCGCTGCCCCTACTGGATAAGACACTGGCCCGAATAAATAGAGCTAAGATATTTACAAAGCTTGATATCCGTTAGGCCTTTTACTAAATTAGGATAGACCCTAGATCCGTAGATCTTACTATATTTTAAACTTAATACGGATTATATAAATGCAAAGTACTCCCTTTTAGACTAACTAACGGACTAGCTATGTACCAACGATATATAAACGATGTTCTCTTTAACTACCTTAATAACTTCTGTACGGCCTACCTGGATAATATTATAATTTACTCTAAAAACGAGTTAGAATATAAGGAGCACGTCTATAAGATTCTATAACGGCTCCGTAAGGCTAGTCTCCAGGCTAATATTAAGAAGTTAGAATTTAGCGTAAAGCGTATAAAGTACTTAGGGTTTATTATTAGTACGGACGGAATTAAGGTAGACCCGGAAAAGACGTCTATAATTAATTAATAGGAACCACTACAGACCGTAAAAGGGATATAGTTATTCTTAGGCTTCTGTAACTTCTACTAACGCTTTATTAAGAACTACAGCAGGATTACTTAACCCCTTAGCCGCCTTACAATAAAGGACCAGCCCTTCTACTTTGATACCGCATGTAGGTAGGCTTTTAATAAACTTAAGAAACAGCTGGTCTCCGCTCCTTTACTCGCCTACTTTAACCTAAAACGGCCCTTAATGCTAGAAACGGATGCCTTAGATAGTGTTATTGCTGGCGTTTATTCCCAAAAGTAGACGGATAGGGAATAGTACCCTATTGCTTACTACTTAAAGACTATAGTAGATGCTAAGCTAAACTACCCAATTTATAATAAAGAAATATTGGCTATTATCTATAGCTTTTAGCACTGGCGAGTATAGCTAGAAGGGACCCCTGAACCTATCTAAGTAGTTTTAGATTACAAGGTCTTAGAATATTTTATAATAATAAAAGCCCTTACGGCCCAGCAGGCGCGCTAGGCGGATATCCTATCTTAGTTTAACTTCCTAATTATATATAGGCCTAGCGCCACTAACTGTGCGGATGCTCTTATAAGGCGTAAATAGGACCTAAATAACTAGATAGCCGCAAAGATCTTATTATAGACCCAGACGCTACTATAACTAGAGCACCTTAACCCTCAGATACGGGAAGAACTAAGTACTAAATCTTTAAGCGCCGAGATATGTCCTATCGACCCTATAGAATTCGACTTTATTAATAAACTACTATAAGTAAACCGTACGGACCCTTCTCTATAGGAGTACCGCGAAAAGGCAAAGGATGTTACTAGCCTATGGTCCCTTAAAAATAGACTACTTAAGCACTGGGAACGGCTAGTAGTAGTAGAAGAACAGAACTTACGAACCCGGCTTATTACTAAAGCATATACCTAGGTCTCTACGGCCTACCCTAGAAAAAATAAGACCCGTAAGATTATTGGTGACCGTTACTACTGGCCCGGAATAGTTATGGATATTAACCGTTATATATGGAACTGCAACAACTGCTATAGGTCTACGATTCCACAAGATAAGACCCTAGGACTATTAAAGCCACTCCTAATACCAGAGCGCCCCTAGTAGCATATCTCTATAAACTTCCATAAACTACTAGTGGACCGTAACGGTTATGATATGGTTATAATCTTGGTTAACCGTTTTAGCAAACGCCCTTTCTTAATCCCCTATTATAAGAATATCGATGCTAAAGAGGCAGCCCAACTATACATCCACTATATTTACCGAATTCACGGACTACTAGATACTATTATATCGGACCGCAGACCGTAGTTTATATCGGCTTTCTAGAACGAGTTCACCCAGATCCTAGGGATTAGGCTAAAGCTTTCTACGGCGTACCACCCCTAGATAGATGGCTAGATAAAGATTGTAAATTAATACTTAGACCAGAGACTTCGGCCCTTTATTAACTACTTCTAGGACAACTGGGGTAAACTATTACCCCTAATAGACTACGCCCAGGCGACCCTACCCTATAACTCTATAGGATTTATACCTATTTAACTAGAAATGGGGTATTTACCCCAAATAAGCTTTAACTGGGATAGGCCAGAAGGACCACAGACCGTGCGTGAGAAACTATCTTATAAGGAAGCCCAGCAGTACGCCAAGCGCTTAGAAGAAGCCTAGATGGTAGCCCGTATGAACCTAGAAAAGGCCCAGAAATTAATGCAATAGTAGGCAAATAAGCATAGGTGAGAGCCTGACTTTACCGTGGGTGATATGGTTTAGGTTATGATAAAGAACTAGAAGACGGAACGGCCTAGCCGTAAGCTAGACTATTAGATAGCAGGGCTATATACGGTCCTTAAGAAAATAGGCAACTCGTATAAAGTAAAGCTCCCAGATTTAATTAAGGTTTACCCTATTTTCTCGCCGGATAAGCTACGGAAGGCCGCGAATAACCTATTGCCTAGATAAAAGAACGAACCTCCCCTACCGATTTAAGTCAGTAGCGATAACGAATGGGAAATTAAAGAAATACTAGCCTATAAACTAGTACGGAAAACGTTAAAGTACCGCGTTAGTTGGAAAGGCTATGACCCAGATCCTACTTAGTACCCTATATGGAACTTTATTAGCAGTTCTTATAAGCTTTAAGAATTCTATAGCTGTTACCCTAGTGAACCAGGACCCCTAAAGTACCTAGACGAGTGGATAGAGTGCTAGTATAGTAAAGATAATAGGCTACCGGAAGAATATAAAGATAAGAACGCCCTATAGGTATAATATGGATATACAAAGCCTGAGGGCAGGCTTTTGCGGAGGGGGGGGGGTAATGTTACGGCACTGGCAGAAAACGGCAGAACTTGGTGGCAGAACTTGGCAGAACTTTGCGGTCACGTGACTTAAGGACCACAT
>Ga0307515_10020718_pt1 | contig 11709 bp, 7 predicted proteins | sample 17_EM_MG_FD_194513 | JGI IMG/M metagenome (GOLD analysis project Ga0307515, IMG submission 194513) | Populus trichocarpa ectomycorrhiza microbial communities from riparian zone in the Pacific Northwest, United States - 17_EM | ecosystem: Host-associated > Plants > Roots > Unclassified | place... | reverse complement strand
TCGAAACCCGAGTGCCTCGTTCTCCTTCGACCAAAACAAGTTCCTACTCATCACCCAAGGTGAGCTACGCAAGATGGAGGCATTAAAAGTCGCCGTCCTATTGGCCGTCTTCGTCCAGACCATCGTGTCTGCATACTCTGAGCCTTTCAGGCCGCAATTTCACTTCTCTCCTCCGATCAACTTCATGAATGATCCGAATGGATTGGTGTACAGTAATGGGACGTGGCACCTATTCTATCAATATAACCCTACCCAGAACGTTGCCGGGAATCAGCATTGGGGCCATGCAATTTCAACGTGAGCCCAAGTGTGTCACCCCGTTTGCGACTTTCATTCACATTGTATTTTACCCAGTGACCTCTATACCTGGAAGAACCTGCCCATCGCCATCGCTCCAGACAAACCCGGCGAGGGCATTTTCAGCGGCAGCGCGGTCCTTGACCGAAACAACACCACCGGTTTCTTCGATGCCAATGTTCACCCTGAGAACCGCTTCGTCGCTATCTACACCCTCAACACCAATACAACAGAGGACCAGCACATCGCCTACTCGATGGACGGTGTCAACTTCACCAAGTACCCCGGCCCAGTCCTCGCCATCAATTCGACACAGTTCCGTGACCCTAAGGTCTTCTGGGATGAGATTAGTCGTCAATGGGTCATGACTGTTGCACACCCGCAGGAGTATGCCGTCGTTTTCTACGGTTCGCCCAACCTCAAGGAGTGGACTGAGATCAGCAGGTTCAAGACGGGTGGTCTTCTTGGCTACCAGTACGAGTGTCCCGGTCTCGCGCAAGTTCCCATCGAAGGCGGCCCGGACAACGGCAAACTGCTCTGGGTGCTCTTCATCTCCACCAACCCCGGCGCTCCCCTTGGTGGGTCCGCTGTACAATACTTCATCGGTGACTGGAACGGGAAGGCCTTCACCTCGCGAGACGCCTCCGCCCGTGTAGCCGAGTTTTCCAAGGATTGGTATGCCTTCCAGTCATGGAACGGTTCACCCGACGGTAAACTATACGGTATTGCCTGGGCTAGCAACTGGCAGTACGGTCAAGCTGCCCCCACCTCCACTTTCCGCTCTGTTCAGAGCCTCCCTCGTGAGCTCGCCATCACTTACTACCGCCCCAACCCTCTGTACGGCGACTGGCAGCTCATCAACCGCCCTGTCAGTCTCGCTGGTGTTACGGACAAGGCCCTCTACTTGTTCGCCGACGACGAAGCATTTGACAAGGCTACGACACATAAGACCGTCGATCTGGAAGGGGACGGCGGCTTCGACATTGAAGCGACCTTCCTCGTCCCCGCCACTGCAAACCTCACCAGGGATTCGATTGGCTCTTTCGAAATTATCAGTTCCAAGAGCGAGGAGAGTATCATTACTGGGATTCAGATGGGTGAACCGGCTGTGCTCTACATCGACCGCAAAAACGCCGGAGAGTGGGGGAATAAAGACCCATTCTTCACAGATAAAACATCCGCCATTCTCCGCTACCAGGCAACCTACCCAAATGACCGCCACATCTTAGGCACTGTCGCTATGTCGCCGTTCGACCTCCCTGCATCAGAGCAGCCATCTGGAAAGGACGAGACGATCAAGCTCCGTGCGATCGTCGACCGGACCATCCTCGAAGTATTTGGAAACGACGGTCTCCTCTCTGGAACGAATACGTTCTTCTTCAGTGATGACGGCGTTCCGGCTAAGCTCAAGGTACACCTCGGTGACGGTCAGATTCAGTTGAAGGATCTCAACGTCAGGTCGATCAGGTCGACCTGGCAGCATTGAGCGAGGAGCGAGTAAGCGTAACTCGGGGTGGCTATAATTTCGTATTCTGGTGGATAGACATTGCGGACTGCCTTTTAGTGACAATGCATGTACCTTTGGTGGGCTGCTGGTACTTATATTATAGGCCTTGTTCGCCAACAAGTGCAGGCTCTGAGTACAGTTCAGTGCCTCGGGCGACCCACCTTTTCAATACTGAGGCGCATATTCAATCTAAAACGGAACGATACGTCGCCCTCCCCCGATGCGGGTCAACGCTGTCACACCGTGGTCCAAATCCAAATGCGACTTGCTCACCTCCCTCTCCCGCTACTTTTCGTCCTTGGGACATATGCATCGTCAGGAGACCGTGCGGATGACTACCAATACTGTCTCTCAAAGGAGATGGAATTTCGATGTTCGAAGGCCCAAGACTTCCCGCTGGCGATGCGCCTAACACGCTGGACTTGTGAAGACGACGTGAAATACACCTGCATGCACTCCACAGTGGACAAATCGATTGAAAAGGGCGAACAGGTGCAGCAGTATTATGGCAAGTGGCCGTTCTGGAGGTTGTTGGGTATGCAGGAACCTGCGTCTGTCCTTTTCTCTGCACTCAACTTCTGGGCACATTGGCGAGAGGGAAAAAAATTAAGGAGGCGGATAAGTCGGGAACATCCTATGCGGCCGTATTATATTGGGTTCAACATTCTTAGCCTGAACATGTGGGTTTGGTCTGCAGTCTTTCACACCAGAGGTCCGTCACTTATTTCTTATGATCACGTCATACCCAACTAAGTCGTATACCAGACAAACCTTTCACTGAGAAAATGGATTATTTCTCCGCCGCAGCTACGATTCTCTGTGGACTTTTTTATACGGTTGTCCGACTTTTTCATCTATACACTCCACCAACCTCAACTCTAACATTTCGAAGGCGACCACGTCACCCGCTCCTCATACCCTGGGCACTCCTCTGCAGCCTGCTCTTCATCGCCCACGTAACCTATCTCTCCCTCCTCCCGCGATTTGACTACTCCTACAACATCCTCGTAAACGTCATTGTAGGGCTCTCTCATAACCTTCTCTGGGCGTTGTACTCCCTCCCTTCACCCTTCATCTACAAACGCTTCCCTTCCCTACCGAACACCTACCAACCGAAATGCGTACGCACGCCAATGTTATTGGCAATAGCAATGACAAGCGCGTCAGCATTGGAAATATTCGACTTCTCACCATGGTGGAGGGTGATTGATGCGCATTCGTTATGGCATCTCGCCACCGTTCCTTTAATTTTCTGGTGGTACCGCTTCCTTATTGAGGATGCGAGAGATCGGGGGTGGGGAATAGAAAAGGTGCTCATGTCGTGAAAATGGCATTTCCTTTTGCTTCCTCAAGTATGCATTTGTGGTTGCCCTGAGCGGTTGTATTAAACGAGAATTCGACATACAAAGTGTTCCCAATTTGGTAAACGAGGAACCCGGGATTCGTAGGTGCGCAAACTGGACTGCAGGTGAAGTATAGGGCAATCTATTAATCTTCATCACTCTCGTCCTCTTGCTCCTTGAGGAACTATAAGAAGAGATGATTCAGAGATGGAAAATCCAGCGGATGAGGAAGCAGGAACTCACATTGACGAGCGGCTCCGCTGCCTTTAAGAAGTGTTGCCTACCCTGAGGTTTGCTACCCTTTGAATGCCAGTACATGATTGCTTGATCAGAAATACAGTCCTTGTTGTACAAGACCTAATCAGGGAGAATGTAAGCGGTAGACGAGCATTGCAGGATCAGCAACCCACTTTGAGGATTTGGGGGAAGGCCTTCATGACCCGAGATTCTCCGTAGCAAAAGACTTGTACAGTGTTAATGAGTACAACCTCGGTCTTTGGTCCATTGCAGAATGGTTCGAGAACAGGAGCGTATCTCTACTCATTCGGATCCACATTAGTGCCAGACCCGACGAAGAGGAGATATCACACGCACGGTAACCTCCCTCAAGGCCAAGGCTTCGATCTGATCTGGCCGAGTGCTCCAATCCACAGTAGCCATCAGCCCATGCCAAATGCATGCAACCAAATCGCTCTCCGGGATCGGTTGCTCAGCCTGCTGATCCTTTAAGAACGAGATCATCTAATTCAAACGAGGTTCAGTGTTCAAACCTTTCTCCGACACCAGGCCACACACCGCGTCGACACCCTCTTCCTTCTCAGAGAGGTCCCTCAGCCCATTCACGACTACTTCCTTAACGGCTGCGAACAGCTTCCTTGCGTACCACTCGGCCACAACGGGAAGGCCTTTCTCCCTGAAGTACGCGTCTAGATTAGCAATACTGCGCTTGTTGGGAGGAAAGAAGTCGATGAGATCCTTGACTCCACCTCGCTTGAGCGAGGCGGAGAGGTGCTCCATAGGCTGGTCGCCGAGATATGCACGGAATATATGCGTCAGGATCGTCAATGCTTGGCCTAGCGTGGGAGGTCAGAATAAAAAGGGAAGAGAAATGAGTGGAGCTCACCATCCTTGACCAGGTGATCCTTCGTCAAAACCTGGAGTGCACTCGAACTGGCTAACCCCTGGCTAAGCAGCAATCCCACCATGTACGCAACCTTTTCACGTTGCACCTCTGGCCACCGAGGGGCGTATTGGAGGAGGCCGGGGAGAGAGGAATCCTCGAGGGGCTTTTGAAGGTACTTGTACCTGAACAAGCTGCGTTAGGTGCGTGGGCCATCGCAGGGGCACCATACTGTTACCTGCGGATTAATTTGTTGAAGACATCGGCATATTTCTTCATCTCGTTGATCTCGACTGGTTCCGGTGCTTGCAGGATGGAGAATGGCGAGAGGGGTGCATCATCGTCTTCATACGTTCCCCCTGATTGGAGGAGTCCGCCAACGAGAAGGATCTCAAAGAGAGCATCGGAATATTTGAGAAGTTCGAGCGTAGAACCTGCTTGGATAAGCTTGTTCGCGTAGCCGTCGAAATCGCCGGGTGTGACTACTTCAAGGTGCTTGTATAGTTGATCTCGGAAGACTATTCAGGGACTCGTCAGTAGAAGCACGGTAATCAGCAGTACGTAGTAAAATTCACACGACCCAGTCACAAGAGGATCCACTCATGGGCACGGTGTACCCGCGCTCCACTCATAATGGTGTCCTGAGTATCACCATTTGAAATCGCACATCCAGAAAGGCCGTATGGAGAAAGGCGAGCGGTGTGGAAGCGAGATCATCTGCGCGCTTCCAGCATGCTGCACCAAAAGCGCCGTCCAAAAGCCCGATTATCACTCCACCAGTTGATGAAGCGAAGATATACGAGTTGTGGAATAGAATCCAATAAAGGATGGCATGATGGACCGTTTCGCAAGGTTCTACAACTGTGGCCCGATCGGCAGGCTCAGCCCGGAAACAGGGTTTCAGGACTTACTTTCTGGTTCGTGTTTAGCTTGAGCTTTTACAGCACCCTTTCTGGCTCTGATCCTGACCCCCGTGAGCGACGGTTTGAGAGCGGCTTGCGGTGTAGACATCCAACAGGGGAACTTGTTCGTCTCCGCGGGCTCGTTGCTTGTCCTGAAGCTTGATTTCCACGAACGGATGAACAGAAGATCGGCTAGCGCGACGAGCAGCAAGCAAACGACCAAGGAAGTTGGGTGTCAAGTTCAAACAAAGGCTACCCACTTGCTTCCCGTGATGTCCGCAGTATCCATCCTTGCAAATATGCTGTTCCAACTCGCAGCCACTGCGAGTTCGTGAGAGTCTCGAAGCAATTCCATTTCCGCGCTCGCTGACCAAGCAGAATTTTCCATACTCACGCCTTCAGAATATTCTCCACGTCCTTTATTTGACCTAATGCGAGATTGACGGATACCTTACCATCAGTTGCAACCTGTGCCCACCGCAAGCAGGTCAAACTGGAGGCTTGGAGAACGGGATTGGGCTACGACGCGAGTGAAAGCATTTGAAGAGCGAGACAAGACACAGCTAGTCTCCAATGTCGACTCATTGGCACCTGGAGGACTAGAGTATGTCAAAAGGGTGTACACGTCCTCCTTTGATTTATAATGTATTATTTGTGGTGAAGGACTGTTGGGGATTAGTGTTTTCTACCGTCGCTGCACCCCCTGTTTTTAATCCACACGCTCGGGATATCTGGAGGTCTTAATATATGTTGCCATAGCTCTCGTAATTATTCCAAAGTTGATCTATTACTCCATTACATATGTAATACACACTGAGGGCAGCGTGCGCGTGGCCTATGAATCAAATATTGGATAGGCTGACCCGATGAAGTTGTGCGGTACAATTCCGTCGTACACAGACATTATGACATAAATATTCTGATTAAATGCCCATTATGACATACCGACGCCGGAGATCAGATCCAAACCTTCATTCGATGGTCACGGACATAATAGAACAGATAAGTCATACGATCAATGGCGGCCGCATCACACGCATTAAGTTCAGAAGCGGAGCAAAAGTCATAGGATTAATCGTGAAGCGGGTTGGGTAAAGTGACCTTCTTGGAGTTCGTCTTGACCTAGATAATTTGAGTTACACGCTATCGAGATCGTATTCCCAATAGAACGGGGGGCTCACCGTCCTTGCTTTGACCAAAGCAATTTCCCCCTTCTTCATCAAAGTCCCAAACCTGATCGTTTGTTTCATCGGCGCTGTGATTCTCCGTGTCCCTTGGCGTCTGGATCGAGGTGGATGATCGATGAGTACCCGCTTGGGTTCCCCCCTCGTGAGAGCTAGAGCGCTGGCTCAACGAAGTGGTATCCTCGCGTTTGTCTTGATCTTCCTTCTCATTCGGGGGCGGTGCGAAGGAAGGAATTGGCTTGCGCTTGAACCCAGCTCTCCTACTTGTCTCTTCGTTTCCCTCTCTCCGAGCACCCTTCTCCCCTATATTTGACTTCATGGTGCCCTTATTACCTCTGGAGATTGTCAACTTGGCGGCCACTCTATGCAGCCACGTTCGGGGTGGAGTTTTCTGTTTCCTTTCCATCGAGTTCCGCCCACAATCCTCCTTCGGCGTAGCGTTGCCTCCTCTACGAGTACCCAAGAAGGGCCACCGAATTGTATTAATAATCCTCGTGGATCCCTCCGCATTCCCTTCGAGTTCTTCTTGCACCGATCCAAGTGGCGTGGTGGTGGACGTCGAAGGAGCATTCATCACTGATGGCCTCGCAAGGGAAATCAGGGTGGTGTGGTCGAAGTTCAATATACTAGCGTATTGAGTTCGATGATCGAATCGAACATCTCGCGTGCTGTGGCCGTGCACCGGTACGCCGACGGCTAATGTTTCACCTCGTTCGCCATACACAGACAGTTCCTTTGAGATGCTGTAGATCACAGGTGTCACAGCGAATTCTGGACCTACGCATCCAGGACCTGGAAAATGAAGGAAATTGCAACGGCGGCCAATCCAGCTCCTGAATTCTGACATCATATCTGAGCGGGCATCACATAGGTGGTATAGACTAACTTGTTAAATGTCGCAGGAGTCGGCAGTTCCCGGGGACCAAAATTAACTCTCAATTGTTTCGCCGTCCTCGTAAAATGTAACGTCTCGCGCCTCCTTCAAGTCTGTTCTGGGGATCCAAACGTGACGTCCTCTTTCATACTTGTATCTGATCAATCTCCCTTAGCTGAGTCCCTGGTAGACCAGATCCTAACACTCCCCCTGGTCGTTAATATCCGTGCGGCTATTTTTGTTCTTCCCCAATACGCCCATCATTTGTGTGAGCGCGATATGTTGTATAATAGTTGGGGAAGAACAAGAAAAGCCGCGCGGATATTAACGACCAGGGAGAGTGATAGAATCTACCAGGGACTCAGCCAAGGACATTGATCGGATACAAGTATGAAGGAGGATGTCACGCTTTGATCCCCAGAACAGGCTTGAAGGAGGCGCGAGGCGTTACATTTTACGAGGACGGTGCAATTGGTTATGCTATGAAGCAGTGTAACAATAGTCTAGTGGGATATATCTGTAACCATTGAAGCGTAAGGTTTCTATCCAGGTAGGACTTAGGACTTAGATAGTGCGTCTAGAGACGAGTCACTACAGGGCAAAAAGAAGGGGGTTGTTTTAGAAGAAAACATAGCCGAATGCAAAAGTTGTGTGATTGCCCTTTGTCGGATAGAACGACGAAGTAAGCGACGCCCAAGATCCTGAAAGGCTACGTCACAATTTGTCCCCTATTGCTGAAAACTGCGGCTTAATGTCGGAGTACGTCGATCCCCGATAGGCTTGATGACCGACCATTCTCCCTTTGCTGAGTCACTGGTAGATTCTAACACGTGCTAAGACTAATCACTGAGAAAGCTAGCTTAGTTGGGTTAGGTGATTTGGCCTTCGTCCAAACTAATTATTACCTCATAGGGTGCACAAAATGGTTACAGGAGAATGTGAATAGAGTTTTAATACTTTCGCTTGACGATCAAATAGTCTTGAATATAATGCGTGTATCGCACGTTGTCCCCATCTGGCTTTGGATTTCGCACTGCGCCACATTGTACTATAATTGGCATTGGCGTTCAGATAGTCTCCACTGGATCGATATCCAGAATTTTGTGGGCGTAGTGGATTATACCGACAGGACATCATTCGTCTGGCACGTCTTAGCCGAGTGCTGGAGAGCAACAGATGTAATCTGCGTGATACAATGACATGCTAAAATCTGCCCTTACAATGAAATACCAAGCACTAATTTGGTTGAATTTCCTTTTCGAGGGCCCCATATATGCATGACGTGAATCCCCCTCCGACGGGGCAAATTAATTGATGTACCTCACGGTTTCACAACAGTAGGTAGTGAACTCTATCCCATGAATAAAAATCAATAATCTTTGATAACTTTTGATAATTTAGGCCCTGCAAATCATTGAATTTTAAATAGTTTGTTTCTTGGGAGAAAGCCTTTTACGTCCCAGAGCAGTGCTAAGAGTCCACAGCAAGTGTATTTTGGACATAGAGCCAGGTTGTCTATGAATTAAACAGCCGCGTTCTTTCTCGCGTCGATATCTCTTCTGTTGGTCTTAGAGGCGACCACCTCCAAAGAGGTAACTTATGGGTGCTCACTTGTACGTCCAATCAGAGGCCTTAAAGACAAAAATCACTCATCGATAGCGGCAATGGACTCGTCAGGCTCATGAACGCATTGACGTGAGCCACCACAAAACGCCTTTCTACCCGACCTCGTCAGGCCTTTTCATCAGTTAACGAGGTAGCTGACCTGATACGCTCAAGATCGCGAGATGGGGTCCGCACAATCATCATCTGTTGAAGACGAGAAGAGTTCGGTACATAGTGCAGCGACATCATCCATCCAATCTGATATAAAGAACCGCCAAAACATTGACGAATGTATTAAGAAATGCGAGGGTCGGATCGCCGCTGCTTCTACTCTTGTACCCATACTCGACGACTCCATATTGCCAGCGCAAGCCGTAAACCACATGATAAAAAACCTGGTGGATAAAGTCGTGCATATCAAACAGGTCGCTGAAGACTACGATCGAACGCACCCAGGAGCACCTGCTCTTTCATTCGTTGAAGGCCGACCGTCTTTGAAAACCACTACTGAGGAGTTCAGCAAGGCGCTCTCCAGCTTACAGAAGCAAATATCTTCATTGACCCTCGCCATTTCTCATCAGCACGACGAAGCGCGCAAAACACTGCAGTCCGGTCCGGCAATGGTCAGGAGACTACGAGAGTCCCGAGCAGCAATAGAAGATTCCATGAAAGCCTCTTATGAAATCGTTCATCCAATCCATCGCTCTCCTGTCGAGCTCATCAAACACATATTCTCACTCGTTATACACGACGAATTCGAGGAAGCGAGGAATACACTGGCTACTCGATATCATCTTCCTATGCTTACAGCTACAGTAACGCTCTCCATGGTATGCTCGCGATGGAAGGCTATAATCGACGCCTCTTCTGCACACCGGCAATTTGTCACTCTGGTGGACAGTGGCGGCCCATTTCCCTTCAAGCAGAGTGAGAGTCGTAGTGACATCTCCGTTTTAGCCAGAGGATCTCGGTTGCCAATGCTCAGTGCCCTGGCAAAACGTTCAAACATCACGGAGTTGATAATCGATTGCGGCGAGATTACCGCACTACAGCGGGCTCTACATTCACTACCAACGCTCACCCGCCTTTTGATCAGCTATACCGGCGAAAACAACCCCTCCGTCCGAATCAACCTTCCTTCGAATCTATCTCTCCTCCACACCCTTTCTTGTTACGGAATATTCCCGGAAATCCCCGACCACCTCCTCACATCCCTCCAAACGCTTGCACTGGCCAAATTCGATCACTACCCAAAATGTAGCAGGATATTTTGGGTGTTCCTTCGCCGAACTCCCAATCTCAAGAGGTTGATCCTTCTCGAGACGGAAATCAATGGAATATCAGGGGCACCACACAAGTCGATCGAATTCATCGCAACAAACAAACCATTCCGAGCTGGAGCACGAAAATCCAAAAAGTTTCCACAGCTCTCCACATTTAAGACGTACACAGGGACCTCGCTCAAGGCTATGGTCGCGGATGCGACGTTTGCACATATAATGAATGATTTGCAAGTATCCCTTTAGATATAACTGGTTCTCGTCGTCCATGAATATTTCGCTCCTTGACTGCCAATTCACAGTTATGAGAACACCCTTCGAAATTCAATAGCTGATGTATGGTTTGAATAGTGCATAATGATAACGGTGCCTTTGAGGAGTATTTGTTATGGCAACCACATAAAAGTTTAAGCGATCAGAAAGTTCTACTTTCCACTCTTCACGGTACGTGATAGCTATGAGCGGGTTAACTGCATATGGATTGCCACCCATGCACAAGTCACCCCGGAGGACTCAGAAATTTCCGCGCAGCCGTAATAATACGACGAGAACCATCGGGCCCGGCGCGCTACAAGTAAACACATAAGGATACAAGGCGAACACGAAAGTCCTTATATAGCCGTCCATCCGGTATCCAGGGCACCGGGGCTCGAGACCCTGGCACAAACTGAATTTCCAATTTACGCCAAGGACGCGTTGCACCTGGTATTACATATCTCCCATCTAACTGGGAGGGACAAACCAGGTGTTCATATCGAATCTTTGAGTTTCTCCCACCCCATGCATCGCACCCCCACTGGATAAAGCCCGCGGAGCCGCCCTGGGTTTCATAGAGATCACAGGTGTTTCTCGATCCTTACCCTCGCCCTGATATGCTCTCAGGAACTCCACCCTCAACAGTTGTGTTGGTATCACCATATAGATTCACGACCAAGGTGGTTGCGAGAATGAGCTCAGTTTTTCATATGTTCACGGAGGACGGCGCAAATACTTACAATGATCTTCTTCTAACCCAGCCAAAGCCTTTTCTGCATTAAGTGGTTAGTAATTTATACTTGCAGTTCTCCGCACTGATTGTGGGGGTGATAAATACGAAGTATTGTTCCTAGTCTGGATCCGGGAATCGTCATACTGAAGCCTACAGCCTTAGATCATGTGAGCACGAGAAGGTTATCTGGGTGAATATTTGGTCTTTTCCAATAGGAAGAACGAATTAAACGTTTGATTATATTTGACCGAGGGGGTGTAGTATTGGGTGGGGTCGCATGTGAGTAACCTATAGAGTCGCTGCACTTGAATAATCTAGGAGTTGATCACTTATCTTCTCTTACTCGGTTCGGTTCGGTTCGGGGACTGGATTGCCTCCTTCAAACCTCATTCGGACTAGAGTAGAGGTGCCGCCTTGGAAAATGGGAGAGCGAGAATGGACTCCCACAACCACCCTACCTTTGAAGAAGCCCCTGGGATGTTCTGAAAGACGGTGGTCATCTGCGTTGTCTAACCGTAAAGCGAGGTACTCTTGAAGGAGGACCTCTCATACGACAGCACTGGAGATAGAGTGGTCGACCTTGTCGCTACTACTGTACACGAGTTGTCC
>Ga0307515_10020716_pt1 | contig 11710 bp, 4 predicted proteins | sample 17_EM_MG_FD_194513 | JGI IMG/M metagenome (GOLD analysis project Ga0307515, IMG submission 194513) | Populus trichocarpa ectomycorrhiza microbial communities from riparian zone in the Pacific Northwest, United States - 17_EM | ecosystem: Host-associated > Plants > Roots > Unclassified | place... | reverse complement strand
TAGCATCTCGTACATTATCGCACCAAGAGACCACCTGTAAGAAAGAAAAATAGGTATTCATTTTCACTTAAATAATCATGTATTTCGATGATGGCATGATGGTACAGGTTTTGCATCATAAAGCCCTTATGACATGTTGTGGAAGAAAAAAAACATACCAATTGTAGTGAAAGAATAGTTCTTAATTGGGGCGACAATGATCCGAATTTCTGAATGATGCAAAAAATTTCACCAATAGCAAAAAGCTTACGCAATTTAGAGGAAAAGGAGTACTAGAATTTCAGACAAATATTCAATCATCAAATGTTGAGTCCACTCCTAATTTGAAGAGCTTACATCAATCAAATTGAACAAAAGCTAATTCCCTATAAAATATCTCAGGAGCCCTAAATAAAATAAGAATTGTTAGATGATCCAGTTCTTCTAGTATGAAAGGATAAATAATTTAGTTATCTTTTTCTATGAACTAGGATCCTATGTTATAAAGTTAGGCAAGTGGAAGAACTGATTTATCAAAAAAGAAAAGAAAGTCCGATAATAGATATTGCATAGGTAGAAATGGAGAGAAATTGTGATGAAGAAATAATAGTATGGTATTGATGGCAGTGGATGGTCTCAGACTAGCAGTGGCAGTGGCATTCATGGTTTTGGCAACAATAGCAATAATGCCAAAGTTGTCGCAGTTGTGATGGTAGCATGAGAGGCCAGGAAAACTCATGGTGTCGGTGTTATTGGTGGTGTTGACATCAGAGTGATGATGTGGTGTTAAAATTGCAATGGTGATGTTGAAGGCACAGTGATGGCAGTGGTGATGGTGGATGATGTTAATGATGGCTCAGTGGTTGTGGTGATAATGGCAGCATCATGTTGGTCATAGGCAACAACCACAGCAGTAATCAAGACATGTCATCCATGGTTATAGAGTAATTAGTCATGTTTCCATGTTTTTCATTTTTTTTCCTTTTCTGAATGAAATTTGTTGAAAAAACATGAAAAGAAAAATGCTTTAGATGATTTATTCCAATGCTTAGCTACAACTGTAAACATAAACAAAAATGCAATCAAATATTTTGCAAGTTCCAAGAGAAAGTAAAATTCATCCTTATTTACTTACCAGTCACACTCAATGCCATATCCTTTCTTCAACAGCACTTCTGGAGCAATGTAATCTGGTGTGCCGACTGTGGAATAGGCCTGCAATTCAAACAAAGTGAAGAAAGAACCTCAGAAATAAGACCTCTATATGATAGAAATTCTAGGATGGATAAACTAATGATGATGAGAAGATGAAAAGTAAATAACATTATTGTCGTGTAGCATCAAAAAGATAAACTGCTAAATCACCCCTGTAATATGGCAGGATGGGATTACACCCTTTTTAATTTTGAAAGGTGCATCTACACCTTTGACCTCGTATTTTTGTTCTTAACATTGGTCCTAAGCAAGAATTCATTTTCAAAGGAAGAAAAAGATGCAACCCTCGCACATATAAATACAAATAAAATTGCATACTGCACATATGCACACACATTTAGAGCATAAAATCCTAATCCTAAAGCTTAAAGCATCTAAAAAATCCAAACTAGAAAGAAGAAAAGGATGTTAGACGAGGCATATTTTGTTGCTAAATTATGTAATGTCACTATAATTCCTTCTGCAAAAATTTGTGAATGTGTTCATCAGAGACACCCTGGAATCAAATTGAAGACATAAGGAATGACATAGTTGTAATATCTGAAAACGATGATTTAATTGAATACCAATTTTCTCCTGTTTATCTGCCAGTGTTGTAGTTGTTCAAGGGGACTTTTCCAGCGCCTTCCACCAGCTTCTGGAAAGTGTCCATCAGCATCCATGGATTCCTTCAAATTTTCATCATCGAGTGCTTCATTTTCATTTATAGCTGATAAATTTGTGCAGTCAAGAGGCTTGCAAAGACCAAAATCAGAGAGCTTCATATGACCATTTTTGTCTAACAATAGATTGTCAGGTTTGATATCTCTGAAAAAAATATACATATGGCTGTCATTGAGAAAGCCGGGGCAAAAGATTATCTTAGAAATAAAGATAAAGCAATTTAAGACACTTCAGTTCCTCTTATGTTTCTGAAAATGTTATTTCAGGTGAATACCGACCTGTGAATGTAGTTGTGTTTATGAATAGATTCTATAGCAAGAACACTTTGGGAAATGTAAAATCTAGCCATGGTTTCAGTCAAAGTCTCTTCTCTTATCAACAAAGTCATGATGTCACCTCCAGGCAGATATTCCATGATCAGGTATAAGTATTCAGCATCTTGAAAAGAATAGTATAGTTTCACAATACAGTGACTTGCAACTTCTGCAAGCAAATTCCTTTCAGCTTTGACATGCTCGACCTGTGCCATACAAACACAGTTAGCAAGCATATGAGACATACAAGAAAATTGATAGGAACTAAATACAAGTTAAAATGTGTTTCTTTAGATGGAATTACAATTTAAAGACAGACTGTACTTGCTACAGTAAGGACCCACTATTGCTTGTTGCAGTTATTGTTTGCAAAAGTATGTGGAGGAATTTGTTTTCTACAAAAACTGTGTTAAGCTAAAAATTTCAGTTTATCTCTGTTCAGCTTAAAATGCAATTAAAACAACCGTTGAAGTGTAATGACAAATACAGAATAAGTCCTTTCTAACTTAATTTTAATGAAAAAAAAATAATTAGTTTTATTTTTAGTATTTTGTTAGATGTCCATATACCTATAGTTACTTTTTGGTAGAATATATTACTTTTCCAATGACCAGTAGCTGAATTGGCATCCTACACTATCCATTTCCTTTGCAGCTCCGGTTCACCATCCCTCATGGCAAAGAATATGATATCCAACTTATATTTCAATAACATATGCGTCAATTTTTTAGTTTTTCAGAAAATTTGTAATCATATTAAAAAATGATGAATAGATGTAAATTCAATGACTAGAGAGCAACTGTTAATGTTATTGGATTCATGGTTTACAAGGATGAAATTGGATAAAATGAAAGTTAATGGGGGGAACTTGCCCTTGCAATGGGAGCATAGATTGTAGTGTGATTGGAGAAAGTGGGATTTCATATGGTTCGGCAAATCACAGTTTTTGAGTAAGATTATATTCAGGAAAAGGTGATGTTTTGAATATAAGCATATAATTCAATATGAAATATGAAGCCTTTGGAACAGAAAATGTAGTTTGGCTCCATAACCATGATGGGTCCTATGAATCTGCTTAAAAAGTGTATGATTCTAGTTTCCACATTCAAATCCTAGGAGACTAGCTTATTGACACATCACTAACTACAGAGGCTTCACAGATCCTCTTTGGAAATTGAAAGTGATAACAGATAACATGAGGTGCCTAAAGCATCAACATTCAGCAAACCACATTATCTTAATTGAACAGTTATGCCAGTGCATAGATACTGACAAATGGAATGAGATTTTCTCATTAATGTCTTCAAAAAAATCACAAGAAAGAAGATAAGCCTGAAATGAAACTACACAACTGTCTCAATCATAATTCCAAAATGAATGCATGAAAAAGTTCACCAGATACCTTGTCAGAATCAACATCCGGTAAATGATGCACCTGAGGTGTAGCAAAGATGATAAAAACTTGGTTTCATATTAACAACAACCTTGGCTAATCCTCTGTTTCCCCTCGAATTTTTTTTACGTCCAATCTATGGACCTATTATGTACTAGCAGTCCACCTTATCTGAAAAGTTCTTTTGACCATGAACTGTCTCTCGTTATTATTAACTTGGTAAATTATGAAGCACGAGATGTTACAGAACAACTGACAGAGTCAAGCATGGAGGCATCACCAATACCATAACCCAGGTATCCAGTAAATACAGAACAAATAAATTAAAGAGTAAAATCATAAAATTTAAGTGCATCTTTTAGAAAGAGTTAAACATTCTATAGTTTCAATCTCACCTGCCCCCTACTAAGCATTTCTGACTTCTTCAACTTTTTCATAGCATAGATGTCGCCTGACTTCTTCTCCCTGCATAACCTAACCTGTAAAACAATAAAATATAAGCACTTTAATAGTCTACCACTTAAATATAGAAGCCTCAGAATGTACAAGAAATAAAATAAATCCAGGAAGTGTGATTTTATAACTAAATGTACCCTGGAAAAGCATGTTATACTCAGTATCAGCCAACAACATTATTTTGAATGTCTAGAAAAAAATATTAAAGGGGGGGATGTAGAGAACAAATTATTGAAGATGAGAAAAAATATCAAAGAAGAATGACTACATGAAACTGCACGGGATTTAATAAAAAAAAAATATATCATCTCATTTTAAAAAAGCCTGACTAGAGCCATCAACACCATTTAATGGCTTTGCCACTATTACCACCACAACACTTTTAATGTTGCCTTTTCATCTCAGTTTTTTTTAGTGATCTCTGAGACCTTATCTACAAGTAGACCAGTCTTTGGGAGAAATCAAATTTCAATATAAGGAAAATATGTGCCCCATGTTTTTAGAGAATATAATCATTTTATGACAAGATTTTAAGTTTATAATGGTGAGAGATTGTCATCTGTTAGTTGCCAGGTACAACAATACTTCTCATGTAGGTACTAAAAAGCTGAGTGCTGCTCAGCCCTCCACTTCAAAATGTAAAAGCCAAGACCTTACTGTTGGGCTACTTAGTGGGATATGCAGATCAAAGTTCACAGTTTCCAAACAATGAAAGTATAATAAAATAATAAATAACATTGACGATCATCGAAAGGAAGCCTCCATCCAAACTTATACAGTAAGTGCATACATCTAACCTCTCCAAATGCCCCTCTGCCTATTATTGTCAAAAGGTCAAAATCATCAACACAAATCTTGTGCCTTTTAAGTCGCATATACTGTGTTTCCTTGTGCTCTAAATCCTTCAGTATGTTAATTTGTTCCTCTTCAGAAACTTGGGAAGATGCCAACTGCTTTTTCAGCTCTAAGCGCCTGCAATCAATAATATCATGTTAGAAACGAATGTATCCAGATCAATAACCCGAACCTACAATTATTACCTCTTCTTTAAGAAATTAAATTCACCTGGACGAAGACAATAACTCTTTACAAGAAAAAAAAGAAGGAAAAAAAAGCATACAGAAGTTGAAGAAAAACAAAAATGCATACAAAATGATACAGTTAGTGCACGGACTTGTCTGCGTCTGAATGTGCTAGAATGATTATTAAACAAGGAGCCAAATGCCAAGTATCCATGGAAGACTGATCAATGTTGATGGAAAACACAATATATATGACCCATGTACATCTCGTGAGAGGATTATGCTCATGAAAAGGCAATGGAAATTCACAATATCTACCACATTTAAATGGCAATCCAAATACCAGAACCTAAGCATTCAGAAATGGAGGAAATAGTGAAAGTTAATCCCATAGATTTATAGAGGACAAAATTGAAATAAATTTTCTTTTTCCATCCTTCGAATTTGCTGCCCAATTTATCAATTTTAAAGTTGTTATTGCTTTTTCACGCAGAGAAAAATTAGCAATATAATAATAAAACTAGTAACTTCTAAATTAAAACATCATTAGAATGGAAAAGGAAAAGAAAATCCTAAACGGGATCGATCCTCCAAGGAAATTATTTAAACTAAAATGAAACCTTTCTTTGCGTTGCTGGATGTGTTTCATCTGAGCCTTGTAATGATTCTCAATGAAGATCTTTGCAGCAGCTACCCTCTCCAAGGTCAAGCTCGACCCCACCTGATCCCCACCTTCCTCTTCCTCCTCCTCCTCCTCTTCCTCCTTCGCTTTGTTAAGACGATCATCCTCCTCCATTTGTGTAATGATGATGAGGATGGCCCCTTCTCTGTCTCTCTTAGATATGCTCTTTTCTCTCCAAAATTTATGCCTTTTGTTTGGTTTTTGTGAATTTTGATGATTGTGACAACGAAGCAAAGCTGACTCAGTTTTCTTACATGTTTGCCACCAGGGAACTAACTCATCAGACCACCTCAAACAAAAACAAGAACTGCAACACGTGGAGGATCCGACTTACGGGAATGGCTCTGGACCCACCCTAACTGACGACATGCTGCGCTTGTTTTTCTTTGTTTTTAAGGAAAATTGTACCATGCCTTTGTTTTATAGGTGATCTCAATGCCTTTGCCTCTCTCTGAATGAAAACTTGGCAAAACAATTTCTTCTTCTTTTCTTTTATGGTCCAATGCTATGTATTTTCGGCCATAACACACAGGTATTTCCTAAAATGAAATTTTTTTCTAATATTCATTGTACTCCCCAATACTTTTGAAAATTCTAATTTATCCCTAAGTTTTATTTTTATGACAAGAAAGTCCTTCTCTTGGACTTTTTTGGTCCTTGTATACTACGGTTAAAATAATTTAGACCCTAAATTAATTTATTTTCAATGAAATCCCTATATGCGACTTAATGAGCAGGATGTGGGTTAAATGGCTTTAAATAGGTATATCCATTTTAAAAATAACTTTTTTGTTTCCTATAATATTATATCTCTATTTTCAAAATCTTTTTTTTTATTCCCTTTCTTTTTCTCATTTATTTTCCTAGTTATAAACTTAAAAAATCAAGATGAAAATTAAAAAATAAAATAAGATAAGGAAAAAAGATTTTCATGATAGATATATGATATTTTAAAAACAAAAAGTTATTGAAGATTTTGTTAAGGAAATTTAAATATCTCTTATTTACCTTTTTTTTAATTTACAAATCTGTTATCTTATGCTTTCCCGAAGAAAAAATAAATTGATAGAGAAAGCATAAATTTACTGGATTATTGGACTATTTGTGGTTTACCTAACTAAAATTATATATCAAAATAATAAGATGAAAAATAATTCCTTAAGAGCTTGATGATTATGAAATACATTTTCACTTACGATAATAGTTTATAAGAATATTTTTTTAATTATAAAATTCATAAAATTCTTGAATTTATAAAACCTACTTTTGATCATTTTTTTATTCTTGTAAATTTAGAGTAAATAGTAAGGAAAATAAGTATTGTTAAAAAATAAAACTAAGGATTTTAAGGGAAAAAACTAATGGTATGTGTCTTTTTTATATATAAAGAAAATTAGCATACACAATCATTTAAATAATTGAATATATATATATATATATATAGACACACACTAGTAATAAATAAAAACCTGTGTTTTCTTTATGCTGACTATATGGAAGAAAAGATTATCAAAAGAAAAGGACTTCATCCGAAGAAAAGAATTTGTTTTAGAATAATGTCAAGATAAATAAACGAGGGAATTTGTTTCACGAGGCGTGGGGGTAAATTATGCGAGTGGAAACATGTTCAATGGAATAAAATTCTCTCTCTCTTGTCTTTTCCTCACATACACTTGCCTGGACTTCAATAATACAAGTATGAATTTTACAATTAAGAAACCCCCTCGCAGTATTTGTTGTTGATCTTCTTCTTATTCTTATTCTTATTCTTGTTCTTGTTGTTACAAGTCAAGGCACGTGTAGGGCGTTGAGTGATAAAAAATCCTGCCTCTTGAATGATATTGAAAATGTTTTTAGATATAATCGTAAAATTATGATTATAAGATTCAGGAGTTGCCATCTAATATTAAGATTATTAGAAAATTTATGGTCTGCGAGAGTCTGGGAAAGGGATTAGTTGTGTAAAGAAAGGATGCATCATCCCCAATGCACCCTGCCTGAGGTAAGTTGCATTATTGTTTGATTGTTTTTCTATGTCAAGTTCTTATTCGTTGGTCTCATCTAAGGTTTAAGATAGATCTCTCTTCGTGGGGAAGTCTCTATTTTATCGGGTTAAATCCTGACTATTATAAGGTCTAAATTTTACCGTCACATTTATTTTCTAAATATAACTAATTCCTAACATTCCGAATAGAATAATTGTTATGGTTTTTTTTTTTGTGTTTTGACCAAACCCTAATAGATAATCATAAACTGGTTATGATATCTATTTTGCATTTTAAAACATGAGAAATATGTCATTTTTGTTTTCTTATAAAAATATGCTTGGAAAACTTTTAGGATTCGGTCATATGCATGAAAAAAAAAACATTTTTTTAGAGGAAATTAATTTTCTTGAATTTTTTTAATTTTCAATTTTTTTAAGAAAAGTTTCGGAGAAAACCGGGATTTTAATACATGATCTGTATTTTATAGTGTAAATATATAGCTTGATATTATGTAAAATTAGTAGAAAAACATGCGAGAAAATCACAAATTTTTTTAAAGGACTTTTGAAAAACAAAATTTGTTTTTTTTATTTTTTTATTAAATAATAATAATATTATTATTATGATTATATTATTAAATATAAATTGGGCTAAACCCGGGCTAGCCATCCTGGCTGGGCTGAAAACGGGTTTAGCTCAACTCAGTCAAATAGCCAACTAGCAGCCCAACATACCTTTTTTTTTTTGGGGGGGTGGACTGGACCTGGCTTAACTATATAGGCCAGGCTGAAACGGGTCCATCCCACAACCCACATGGTTGTTGACCCAGCCTAATAGCCATGTTAATTATTTGGCTTTTATTTTGCATGTAAAACGATGGTTTTGCAAAATAGGGAGGAAAAGAAGGCTACCTAGCGTAGGGGGTGGCTAGCTTGAAGTGATTGGGAAGGCTGACATGTTGTTGGTGGTGGTGTTGGCAACGAAGGCGCAACAAAAGAAGAGGAAAAAGATTGGCCGAAAGAGGAGAAAAAAACTGGGGGTAAAGAGGCTGATTTTTTCCAGCTTTGACCTCAGATTTCTTAATACTCAATCATGAAATCCACCTTTATTTATAGGGGATGAAAGAGAGACATGTTTTCTTTACTAGTGTCAAATCTTGGCCAATGATTCGAACCGGAAGGATCCCAACAATTAGTTCAAAGTTGCTATCATAGCCTGAAAAAATTAACTGCTAAAGGCTGATCGAGTTAGCTATTTTGGGGTGCTGCTGCAGTGGTTGTAGGGACAATTAGCTGGCGAAACCTACTCTGGAGTGTAGTACAATGTTAGGTCATCATGGTAATGTATGGTTTGTTCGGTTTGGTTAAGAGATGAAGCATTAAATGCACCTAAAAAGTGGTCACTAGGTAGCTTTTCCGAGCGAAAAGGTAGGGGAAATGAACAGTAACCAGACAACGCGTCATCTGGTCTTTTTTTTTTTCCAACTGTTCAAAAACAGCATCGTGTTGGACCTTAAATTAAAGATTTTGGCCAAAGTTCAATTTGATCATTCAGCTTTTGATTTCTTTCAATGTCACCCCTAATTCACCTCAAAATTTTTATTTAATGCAATTTACCCCTGCCGAATTTCAATGTCACCCCTAATTCACCTTAAATTTTTGATTTAATGCAATTTACCCCTGCCGGATTTCAATATCAGCCTCGAATCTCAGTGTCTTTTTCATATTAGTCCTTAGTCTTAAATTTATACAATTTGACCATCGATTGACCATTAAACTTTTAATTTTCTTCAATTTCACCTCTGATTTCAATAATTGGGTCCCCAAAGTTCGGCGCTTTTTTCAAAATGATCCTTGGTTGCGAATTTCTTCAATTTAACCCCTAATTAGCTCTAAAACTTTTATTTTCTTGCACTCTTACCCTTAATTTAAATCAATTGACTTTGTAAAAAATAAATTTGGTCTCCTAAAATTGCAATATTCTCAACTAAACCCAAATTAGGCTCCTAAACTTAATTTTCACCAATTAAGCCTCTTATAAAATTAATTTGATCCATTTCTAATTAAATTCTTCAATTGGGTTCAAATTAATTCTTAAATATAATTAAACTTTAATTTGACCCATGATTAAATCAAATTGGCCTATTAAAAATATAATTATGTCCTTAGGTTTAATTTTTATGCAGATTCGTTCAAAAATAATTTAATTTGATCTTGAATCTGCATTATCTTTTCAGTTTTTGGTATAATGAAGTACAATTAAGCTTTCAATTTTGTTTAAAATTGTAGCTTGATTTTATGCATATCTGAAATCCTTCATCAGCCAACCTTTTTAACATCATCAGTTTTTTTTTTATTATCATTATTTTTATTTATTTTAAAAGAAAAAAAAAGTAAATTTTAAGAAATAACTCAAAAATGAGTCATGACAATTATGATTATTATTATTATTATTTCATTCTCGTACTACCATTATCATTTATCAAGTAAACGAGAGGAATATATGAATTTCGATGACTAATTTAGATGCATGAGAATGTACTTGTCAACGGATTCAACAACATGCATGTTTCTTTTATACGGTATTCTTGAAACAATTTGTTTGTCAATTAATATGGTTTTAATGATATACTCTGCGGATTAATCTAGTGCATTCGGAAAATTTTAATAAATTTGCTAGGGGTACTAAACTCGAAATTTAAATATAAAAAAAACCATATCTTCTTAATCACCAATCTAGTGTATGGCTGATTACCGGAAAAAAAAAAAAAAAAAAAAACCCCATGCATCAAGACCAGACTCGGACACATTGCTTTTTTCTTTGAAAAAAAACGACATGACATTTATTTTTTTAAAATAAATAAACAAAGGAGATGATACTGTTTGCTAGGATGACGACATGGAGTTTTATTGTTTCTTTCATTCTTCATGTAGACCCATATGTATTGTGGACTAATACGTTTAATTGGTCCCTCTTTTATTTTTAATTATTCATTACGCGTGGAAAAGTACACTTTGTTTCCTTAATTGTTTAACTTTTTTTTCATTTTTTACCCATTTATTTTGGGGGTTAAACTTTTAAATCATAAACTTTATTTTTTTATATTTTAGTCCTTGGAATTTAAAAGCAGAAACAAAAACATTAAAAAACAAGATATGAAAGAGAAAGTGATCAGTTGCAACATTCTAATTATAAAAAAAAAATTGATTTTGATATCGATGGGTTCCTTTTTGATGAGAAGAGAGTTGTTGAGGTGTTTTTGAGCTTACATCTCGCCAAAAAAGTTGGGCTGGGGTTAAGAAAAAAAATTAGGCTTAATTTTATGTTTTTGGACTAATTTAGAGGTGCTTTAGGATTGGAAATTAGTTTATTAAGCTTTTTATGGTGTTTATTTGGTGTTTTATATGGAAATACATTAAAAATAGTTTTTTAGGTACTAAAACTTCAGCCCGACTTTCTAGTCACTTTTCTGATGGGCAAAAATAGAACTAGTAAGTGACGCGTCGTTTATTTTATTTAAAAATAAATAAAAAGAAGAAAGACTTGTTGTTTACCTTTTAATATTAAAAAAAATAAAGGAAACGTGTCGTGCAAGTTTAGCCTTAAAGGTTCACACGTGCAAGGCCTTTCTCTATTAGGATAGGCACGCAAGCCTAGTCTTTTTAGGTCTAAGCACCTAGACTTTTCTATGTTTTTTTTTAATATTTTTATTAAATGCACTATAAATAAAATACATGATATTTAATTTTTTGTTTAATTTGGCATAGTTCCTAAATGATGTAATGGGTTTTTATGGGACTGTTAATTATTCCATTTCATTTATTATAAGCATAATATGCACACAAAAAAGAGTTTGTGACTACAAAATTTTTGTTTCTTCTATTCTTTTAATATATTTTTGAGATGTTTTTATCACATTAATTAATTTTTTTGCCTTCAATCACATACAAAAATATTGAGGTGTTTTTTTTTTATTCTTAAAACTTGCTTTTGAGATT
>Ga0307515_10020715_pt1 | contig 11710 bp, 6 predicted proteins | sample 17_EM_MG_FD_194513 | JGI IMG/M metagenome (GOLD analysis project Ga0307515, IMG submission 194513) | Populus trichocarpa ectomycorrhiza microbial communities from riparian zone in the Pacific Northwest, United States - 17_EM | ecosystem: Host-associated > Plants > Roots > Unclassified | place... | reverse complement strand
TGCAATTGTCTGGGAAATGCAAACATGGCACATGAATCTGTAAGAGGGAAAGGATGGTCCCCTAGTACAAATTAACCTTGACAAGAAATTAGCTACTGCAAAAATTGAAAATTTGAGCGGCCATGGAAATTGGTTTTGTGGGCTCTTCTCATTTATTGGTGTGGAAGAGGGACACATGCTGGATCGGAAATTGGTTAGGGTTCTGATGTAAACCTCTACTCTGCTGGATCGGAAAGTGGTTAGGGTTCTGATGTAAACCTCTACTCTGCTGGATCGGAAAGTGTTTAGGGTTCTGATGTACACCTCAACTCTGCAATACGTAACCTTTACGTGTAAATCTAACCTTATATTTTATGGAAGGACCATGAAAAGGGCCAAGTTTTGGTATTAAAATTTGTCAGCTAATGTTCTGAAAATGACTCCTCACTAGATCCCCAATATTTCAATTGCCCTCTCCCCTTACTAACACATCGAATTAGGTCCCCCCCTTTTTGTAAATTCTAATCTTTTTTCATGATAAATTAACCGTCCGCATGGTAGAAAACTTGCTCTTCTCTTGAAGATGAACAATCTGATCCTCTTTCATGAAACAAAATTTCGTCTGATATTTAAAAATATAATTTACTTATGAAGTCCCTAACAAATATAAACTTATCAATTTAAATATTTTCCTCTACTTTCTTACAAGGAAAAGATCTTGCCCCCCCATTTCAGGATGCTAGATTCATCCTTGCTTCATTACGTTTGAATGCATAACTCACCCTTTCAAAGCTGTAGAGAGAAAAAATTATGAAGGTGGTTGCATGCATGATGGAGAAGATATGAATGGGATTAATAAAATCTCTCTCTCTCTCTCTCTTTTATACGAGGAATTAATATATTTCAACGATGCCCTACGTAGTTTCTAGTAAATATTGTCTTCAATCACCGATTGCACATTTACTTGCCTTCTTATTTTAGGAAGTTGAGAGAGAGAGATATATTTCAACTAATGCTTTCTTATCATTCACATCCCTTCTCAGCTACTGCACAATTGTGTGGTAAATTATGTCCAATATACAAAAATTTAGTGGAATTGATAGTGTCATGGAAGAAGCATGCACACTGCTTGTATAGATTCAAAGTTTGAAAGCGGTAGACCAGCAGCCACGCTGATTCCTGCGCGCGCATATTTTCCATCTTCGTGATAGGATCCACGCCGAAAACCTGGATATCAGCATCACTGGCATGGTATTTGAGGTTAGGACCAGTGCCTATGAATTCTTGGCCTTTAATTTCCTCTTAAATTATTAAAAAGCTGTGACTTACAAACTGCAACCTTGGCCCAAAAGAAAAAAGAAAAAAAGAGAGGGAATATATCATCAGATAGAGGCCTGGATATAAAATCCCTACAACAAAAATTGTTTTAACAGGCAAGAGTAGCACTAACTCTGCTTCATAGGGTCCCGTGACAGAATTCAATACAGGTCCATAAAATTCCTCCTACCAAATCAATCTCGTCCCTAATGAGGCTACCGAAAACCTCTCAAAGATTATGGTTTTCCCACAACTGCTATAGGCATTTAGTTGTACAAGATACATAGGTTTGAGTTACAGAAAGAAAATAACTTGCCTTAGGATTTAAGGCTATCTATATAGCTTAGGATGGTTAATGTGCTTGTCTCCTCTGACTACTCAAGGATAGAGACTAATAAAATGACAATGAGTTGCTGCAAAAGTTGCCCCAATTCTGGGTTTTGTGGGCTATACAATGATTGAACCAATCTCCAAGGGACATGTGACCAAGGAGCGTGCAAAATACATGTATATTTTATCCTGAGTAAATCAAATTTGACCAGGAGTGGTGCATTCTGGTGTAGCAAATGGTTTCAAATGTATCAGCCTCGTTCAGCTATAGTTTGTCTATGAGATCTCAGTGAGTGTTCTACATGAGGTGCTGTTATATTGGGCCATATGGACACCTCAAAATAGTATAATGAATGTTTCGAACTTATTGGGCATCAAAGTTCCTAGAGGTCTAAATCAACAACATGGGTTCTACAAAAGCATTGGACCAAGTGATACACCCAGGTCTACATGAAAAACCAAATGGATGCTAACTTTAATTGAATCTTGGATGCTTGGGTGAGCTTTATAGCCTATCATGGCTTTGAATATGTATCTCTCATTAACCTAAGCATTGGTATATGGATCTTGTTAAGAGGTTGTATATTCAGACCCATCAGTAAGGTGAACTCTACTTTTTTTTTTCTATTAGAAAAAAGAGGCTCGAACAAGAGACTCTTAAAAGAGGTCTATTGAACACCGTAAATATATCGTGTTACAATACTGAAATTTCTCACACAACTAAATCAACAATGACAGCAGTCTCAATTATGCCCGCTAGCTCGGGGTTGGTTAACCAAAACAGTCATTAACATATTTAAAATGGTTAATTTCTACTTCTATTGGCAAATATTACAGTCAAAGTCTGATATTGTAACTGGGTTCACAGAGTGTGTTACATTATTGAGTTTGCGGAGCTCAAGTTTTCAGCTGCGAAGTTAGCTTTTGACAGGACAAGAGACTATGTAACAAGGAAACAGAACTGAAAGTAAATTTACATCAAAGGCTTTGATATCTTTTTAAGCACCATTCAATCGTGTATGCTTTTGGAGCAAATTAAGATAGGCAAACCTTATAATCAGGCTGTAATTTATCAGAAGCGATGGAAGGACGCATAGGAAATAATGCAGTTGATGCTGCTTCAAGAAAATGCCTTCTCCTGCATGAGCAAAATCTGCTGCTGGCACGTAATAGCTCCCCTTTGTTTTTTTTTTCCCTGATCTTCCTGAGGTGTCTGGAGGACTGGAGTGCCTGGTTCCAGAATTCAAAAGGGGTGTGATTGTGGGAGTGGAAGTTTTATGAGAAGAGCTGCTGCAGGAAGTGGTCAAGCTGAAGGTAAAAAGCGAGGACCCAACGATCATCTTAATGGGGGTTATATTTAGTTTGTCATGGTAATGTCGTATAAGAACTTTAACATAAAAAATAAAATTGCTGTTATCATGACACCAATGAAAGATATTTCATACCATTGTGCCACTTATCTTTCACGACCCGGAGCTGTTCCTTTAAAATACAAAGGGCAGAAGAACTAAAGAGAAAGGATAGGGATCACTTGATCTTTAGATCCCTACTAGTACTAGATATGTCCGCGCTACGCTGTAGGGTGGATATATATTTTTTTGTATAAAATAAAAAAAAATTATCTAAGTATTGTAAATGTATTTTAAAGAATAAAAACAAAATTTATAACTGGGATTATAGACCCCATTAGAATAATATAAATTGGTTTTATCATAAAAAAATATAATCTAGTATTGTTATCATGTTTTAAAGAATAAAAACAAAATTAACAACTCGGGTTATAAACCCAACTAGATTAATATGAATTAGTTTTATTTTAATTATATAATAAAAAAATAATAAGAACAAATAGACCATGTAAAAAAAAATTGCCCAAAACAACCCTTTTTTTTTTTATGAAAAACAAGAAATATGATGCAAGTCAATTTTTAGCTAATTAAATATGAAATGATGAAATGAAATAAAAAAAGATAAAAAGACCGAGCCTAAGTTTATCCGAGTTGGCATGAAAAACTTGTAACCCGAGTAATAAAGACCAAGTCGGCACGAGCAAACCCATGGTCCAGGTAATGAGACACAACCATTTAAAAAAAAACCAATGTCGAATAATGAAATTAAAAAAAAAGTAAAAAAAGTAGATGTCAACTAGTGCTGACTTCTTAAACAAGTGGCCCAGGTTATTAGACCGGAAGCACTCCGCATGGAAAAACCATGAAGCCTAATTCTCAAATAATAAAATGTTGAAGAAATAAATTCAAAAAATAACAATTAAAAAAATAAAGATTAAAATTAAATAAATAAATTAGAGGGTAATTACAAACTTTTAATGTTGAAATTTAAAAAAAAAATAAAGATCAAACTAAAAAAAATAACACATGATAAATTAAGATTGAATGATAAGATTAGATAAAAATCAGAACTTTATAAAAAAACCAAAGCAGGGATCAAATTTAATGACAAAATAAATTGAGGGTTAGTTGTGAAATTTTGGTAGGCTAGGAGTGAAAATCAGAAAAGAAAAGAAAAAAATCACCGAAATCAAATGAAAAATCTATCTAGGACATCTGTGACCAAGGTTGGAGATATCGCCAAGAAGATTCAGACATTACCCTGAAAGTTATTATTTGGTCATCAACCAACGTTACAGGTAAAAAGAAACGTGATTGGTATACGTTTCTGTTCTTTTATTTTTTGAAAAAAAACGTGATTTTTTTGTTATATGAAAAACGCCATTTCATTTTCTAACAATATTTATGAATATACTGGTGCAAATTAAATTTGTAGTGACACTTCCTGTATTAATTATTAAAGATAATTCAATTTTATGTTTTGAAAATCAAACAAACCAATTTAACTATAATTTATCAAATATTATATAAAATTATTCAGATTTAAAAAAACAAATACTTTACTAATAATTATTCAAGATTATTTATTTACAAGATACTCAGTTTTTTTAAATAATATATTGTAATAACACACGTGCAGGAAAATATAGCTGATATAACAAAGCACCATGTGCCTAAAAGAAAATAACAAAGAGGGTGTTACCGACATAGTTCTAAGTTCTAACAAAAAGAGTGTTGTAACTTGTAACTCCAGAGTAACGAATATAGTTAGTAAACGTATTTACACGTTGTTTCGAACCTTAAAATTGAATTTAATTCAAATAATTAAATCAATTTCCGTGTTTAAAATCTTTTTAAGAATTTACAAATTAACTCCTCTAAAAATTAACACTAAAAATAATATTCTAAAAATAAACAGCAATACTATTTCTTCAAATGATTCGCTGCTAATTTTTTTTTTATTAACGTGGATATTCGGACTAGCTTGCGCGTACTTTAACTAATTCTACAAGCCCTGAAGTTAATAACCATGTAAGTTTCCAGTGACTCTGAGGTTTACAAGACTTGAATCGATAACTTTTAAAAAACAATTCTAAAAATTTAATCAGTTAAGCTATACCCTCTAAGATTATTCGGTTTCGTCTCTTCTTTGTCAAGCAAGTTACCTGAAATGCTACTTTCCATTTATTTAAAGCCAGGACTGAACCCAAATGGGAAATTTCATTCATTACGTGCTACTGGAGAAAATGGTCTGTTACTACAAATAGAGGTGCATTTGCATCTTTGTTAAGCTTCAAGGAAAACAGTAGCAATGTTTATATATATATATATATATAAAAGAAGTGACGTGACTCGTCTAAAAGAGATATTTCTCTTTAACTTATGAGAGCTTAAACGGGGAAAATAAAAACAGAGCAGGGAAAATATATAATATGATGGAGATTTGAATATCGGTTTTATAATTCACCTTCTTGTTGTTTCTTTTGTAAGGTTGAATGCTTGATATTCTTAAATTCTGACTATAAAATCTCTCTTTTTTTCCCCGACTTCTTGTTGTTTTGGGGGTATGTTTTCAATGCTAATGACTGGTTTTTTTTTTTTTTTTGTGCTTCCAAGGTTTCTTGTTAATTCAAGTACCAACATTTAATAAAGAATCAAGGGTAAAATAAACATAAGAGTCTTTACAGTAATTTTTTATAATTATAGATAAAATAGTTAAGACTGTTATTAAATTTATTTTTACATGTATTTAAAATAATATAATTTAATATTTTATTTAAAACATAAAAATTATAATAAGTTATTAATTAAATTCAAGGTCCACACATGAAATTATAATAAGTTATTTTTGCCATTCGATCTGGTAAAAACAGAAATACAATTAAATACTTTACCTAATCGTATTTCATTACTTTTTTGCAAATACAACATCAACTGTCCATCTTCTGCCCTTCCTATTCCGAACTGCCAATTTCAGCTAAAAAAATTCCATACCAACAGACGGAGGCTATCTCAGTAATTTCCATGAAGGGATCCGGAAAAGATACGGTACAACCCTAGATTCCAATGCTCTGCTGTCCACTACATATTTTGACAGAGTCATCTTTGCCCCATCTTCTCCCTCCCCCTCCCCCTCTATCTTTTCCACCGCAGAACAAATCAAAGCAGACAAGCACTACGCCCTCTCTCGCTCTCCAGTCCTCGCTTCCCGTGTTAGTCTCTCTCCCTCTCTCTCAATCCCCCCTTCCTTTAAATCTCCTTTGATTTATTTATGTTGCGTAATTGTTACTATTAAACTGCTAGTTACTCAAATCCCAGATCTATTATTATCACTAAAGACACAAACTTTTTTATTTTCTTGTTTATCTTAATCACATAAAAAACTGTCCTTTTTTAATTTTTAGTTGGTTTTTATGTATCTGCAGTTAAAGGGGGTTGCTCTCTCTGTTTTTTCTTGTTCCTTTTGCTGCTACTACTAATAATGGCTGGTCAAAGGAATGACTACGGAAAAAGATCACAACACTCACAATCTGATTATGGCGGGGGTAAAAGAAGAAACCCCGGAGATGACCCTTCTGACCAGAATACTATTACTAATGAAGATACAGTCTATCGTTATTTATGCCCTTTGAGAAAGATTGGCAGTATTATTGGTAAAGGTGGAGAGATTGCTAAGCAATTAAGGGCGGATAGTAAGTCAAATATTAGGATTAGTGAGGCAATGCCGGGTTATGATGAGCGAATTGTTACTATTTATAGTTCGAGTGAAGAAACTAATCTTTTTGGAGAAACTGGCGAGTATGTTTGTCCTGCTCAAGATGCGCTTTTTATGGTTCATGATAGGGTTATTGCTGAGGACTTGAACAATGCTGCTGCCGAGGAGGAGGAGGGAGAGGATAATTTTGGGGAGGTGCAGCAAGTTACGGTGAGAATGCTTGTGCCAGCGGATCAAATTGGGTGTGTTATTGGGAAGGGTGGACAAGTTATTCAGAATATAAGGAGTGAGACTTGTGCCCAGATTCGGATTACAAAGGATGATCATTTACCTCCTTTAGCTTTGAGTATTGATGAACTCCTCCTGGTAAGGGGTTTCTTAAGTTTTTGTTTTTCTTGCTATTGTACCATACCGGAACTTAAATTCTTATTGAGCTTTATTTAAAACAAGAATACAACAAAAGAATGAACCTGTGTGCTTTCACTGTCGATGGCGGAGCTGTTTGAATTTAATTTCTATTATAAACATGTTTTCTTTTTGTGACCTTGTTACTAATGCAGCATGTTGTGTCTACCAATAATAACAGTTGAATACCTGGGCATGCGATTTTCTTTTCCAGATTTTAAAAAAGCAAACATAAATTCTGAACCAAAATCTCTAGTGTTGTTTGCTAGTGAATTTGTCAGCTCATCTCAAACATGCTTTTCAAGATGACTTGCTATCTCAGCAGTAGCTGTTGGATGCTGATGTATTTTCTGAGAGAAGTGAACTTTTGATATAATACAGATACATGGAGAACCCTCTGCTGTGAGAAAGGCACTTTACCAAGTGGCAACCCGCCTTCACGAGAATCCATCTCGGTCACAGCACTTGATACTGTCTTCTTCAGCCAACGTGCATGGTGGCGTGTTTGTGACTGCAAATGCTGGAGCCCCTGTTTTGGGTCTATACGGCAACTATAAAGGTGGTTGGTCATCATCATTTTACCCTGACCAGAGAGATGAATCTTCCGCGAAAGAATTCTCTCTTCGTTTAGTGTGTCCCACTGCAAACATTGGAGGTGTGATTGGGAAAGGTGGTGGTATCATCAAACAAATTCGACAGGAATCTAGGGCTTCTATTAAAGTTGATAGCTCAGGTGCTGAAGGAGATGATTGCATAATATTTATATCAGCAAAGGAGGTGAGCATGCAATTCTTATTTTACAGGCCCTCGGTTTTCTTTGTGAAACACTCTTGATGGAATTCTGTATTGTTGATGACCTAACCATTTTCCTTTTAGTTCTTTGAAGATCAATCTCCAACCATGAATGCAGCATTGCGCTTGCAACCACGGTGCAGTGACAAAACTGAAAAGGAATCTGGTGATTCTGTAATCACCACCCGTCTGCTTGTGGGAAGATCACAAATTGGATGTCTTATGGGAAAAGGTGGGGCAATTATTTCAGAAATGAGGAATCAGACAAGGGCAAACATCCGGATTATTTCGGAAGACAATCTTCCTAAGGTTGCTGTTGAAGATGATGAGATGGTGCAGGTGAATGTTTATAATTTTAATAGTGTGCAAGTGTTTTGACCCTGCTATTTGTGTCATGCTTTGCTCAATTTATTTTGGTTTTTTTGGCATATTTGGTCCAACCTTTGTAACCCCATGGGGATTATGTTTTTTAATGCTGACTAGATCACCGGAAGCCTTGAAGTCGCTAGCAATGCTCTTTTACAAGTGATTTTGAGGTTGAAAGCCAATTTATTTGGAAGGGATGGAGCACTAACTGCATTTCCACCAGCACTTCCATATATTCCTATGTCACTAGATACATCAGATGGTTCAAAATACGGAAGCCGAGACAGTCAATCACGCGGACGCGGTTACACTTCTTCCTCTAGTGGATATGGATCTCGTGACGTGCACCCAAGTGATAGTTATGGAAGTAATGGAGGTTCACTGGTATTTTTATCTTTGCATATGTGTGTGTAGAGGGAACTTTCTTTTGGACATCCGTGGATCAGTAACCATGTCTATGTTGTTATTGCCTCTTATGAAGTTTTATGTGATTGTTCTTTCAGATCGGTGGTGAAAGCAGTTATGGAGCATATGGTGGCTTCTCATCTGGTCGTTCTGGTGGTGCTGGGTAAGATTTCTTTTGTTTGAAACTTTTTTGCTCAAGTTTTAATTTAATGCTGGTGCAATTTATTATTGTTACATTTTTCTATTGTTTCTTAAAGTGAAATGTATTTGGAGATCTTCATTCGTTATCAATATTGATAATCTCTCCCTCGCTTGATTCTTCTTAACTTCTGCTACCAGGTTATCTGGTCAGAATCCTGTTTCCCAAAGAAAACATCATGGGTATTAATCCTGTATTCTAGGGCCAACAGGTAGATAATTTTCCATCCTCTCTTTCTTATCCTTATTATTCAATAAGCGTGCTGCTTTCTGTTTTCTTTGTGATTGAAGAGGACGTAACTACACATTGATATCTAACCCAGCCATCCTAGTTTTTAGAATTCTAATGCACCTTTTTGCCTCTGTTGCCTTCCCTGTACAATCCAAACAGCAGTGATCTACAAATCCTGATGCCGCCCTTTGCCCTTTGATGAAGCCTTCAGCCTAAGTCACAAAAGATCAGATGAACAGGCCTTGACAAAACTGTGCTTCACCTTGGCCCACCCTCAGATGCTTTATTTTGGATATCTGTTGATGCAATTCACCATTCAATCATTTGAGGACCTTGACACCAGTAACTATCAAAGCTTATATTGTGCTCTAGATGGATAGGCCATCAGCATGCTTATGTGTAACAATAATAATATCTATTTCCCTGTAAAAGATGTGTGATTGGCACTCACAAACTTGTGTCATTGGTTTTATGAGGGAAAATTTTTTATAACTGAATTCTGATAGTATATGCTTGTATTAGTTATCATTCTGTGTGTGGGTTGACAGATTATGGCAAGGGCCCGGAAAACTTTAGGTTCTGTAATCTGGACTATGCTTTACCATCTCATCATGGTGCAGTCATTCTTTTATTTCAATTTACTTTTATTTTCAAGTTTGTGATTGTTATCTCTGTGGCCATGGGTTGCCACTACCTTCATGGTTGGAAGGGAACTCGTGGATGTCCTCTATTTATTCAAATTTTGATTTATTCTCTAATATTTTGCATCTCAATTTATTACGTGATTTGGAAGAATACCGTGTGGAAATATTGATATGAAAATTTTCTAATATTTCAAATTTGCTTTGAAGGCAAATCTCTTGATGGTCTGTGTTCAGGCTTGTCCCATAAGCCGTGGGAAAATCACAATGGGGCTATTAGTTTAGCTGGGAGGTAGTTGTATGCATCCCTCTTTGAGCTGATTCACCAATTACTGGCATGGTGAAGATAAATCAGCTTGAGGGGTAGGCATGTTCTCTACTTTCACCTTAGTGTTCTTGTCCATTAGCCTTGGATGGATGGATTGAAGTCCTTTGTGTAATTAACGTGGCAGGTTTGATGCATCAACAGTTTTCATTTACATCACCAGCAGGTATGTTTCTCTGCTCCTAGTTTATAGTAAACAGGATGTTTGTCCAAGTCATGACATGGCTATCTTATTGGTAATCAGTAAGCTGGCTGCTCCTGTATAATAATTCAATAATTGAAAGATGGTAAGGCATGATGTGTGCAGCAATTGAAGTTGGACAAGTAGACAGAAGTGTAATTTTCCCAATCAGGCACTATATCCACATTCTTTTTTTGCACAGGTACTTCACCTCATCTCATGTATGGAAACAGACCCAGGAAACTAGTGAAACTGCTGTATTTTTGGATGTTCACTGGTGTGATTACCATGGTGAGCAATCACCATGTTATTTGATAGGAACATAATATAACAAATATCACTGTTGAATACAGTATTACGTGAAATCATGTATGCTTACCGGTTGTATTTGGAATAGTTTTATTTCTATGTTTGCATTAGACCGGGTTTCTTAAGTCTAATGAAAGCTCACTCTTCAAACTTTTGATGTCTTGTGTTATATTGTGTTTCAGCATAGCAGAAGGTATCTGATTCTTGTTTGGTCTGCATCCACACCTCTGCATTGTGGTTAAATATGTGTGTATATATAGGAGGTTGATGTGATTGGAGCTTTTGGGGTCGAATTTGAGTAATTGATTTGATAGTGCAGTGCATTGAATTAGCTCGAAAGTAATGTGGAGAATTAACTTGTGTTTTGCTTGTATTGTGAATGGTGAGGAATTGTTTCTGCTGCCGTTCTCCTGAATTTCTCCTTTTAATTGGCGTGTAATATTTGCTCAGCTAGGATTTTATCAGGAATCAGATGTTTGCAACTTTGTATAGATGATTCTATCGTGACTGTTGTATAGCCGGATGAGTCTATTCTCTCCCGCCATTCCATCTTCGCCTCCTATTTTTTTTTTGCCTTGATCAAACATTGGACACAGATCAAATCTATGCCAACAACCTTGGATTAGCGTATCCGGTTTGTGGCTGTGGTTGAACGCCAGTGTTGTGTCCCACAAAAACACATCCCCTATGTTAGCGTGGTGATTTTTTTTGTATTGGTTTTAAGATTTCAGTAATCTAGAAGTTCTCCCTTCCATCAAAATTTGTGTTTTTATTAACCAGCAACGCATGCACGTTGTGGTCGCCCAAAATGAAGTGGTTATTCAATGATACAATCCACTAGGGCGACTGAAGTGCGTGCCTATTCTGACCCGAATCAAGAGTCCATTAACATTTTACCAATATTTATTCAATGGTTAATGACACTATTTGGGTACAAATATAGAAAGAAGGAAAAGCCAAAAGGATCCATTATAAATGTATTATTTTCGAATGACTAATATTAAGACGACGATCCAATGCTTTACTTACTGCATAAGCACCTTGTAAGCCTCCCATCATGGTTTCTTAATCTCATTTTTCTAGGAATATAAAGTGACAAAGGGTGCCAGTATGAAATTATGAATAAATTAAACTGCAACTAGGCATTGCAGGTTTGAACACCAGGA
>Ga0307515_10020714_pt1 | contig 11711 bp, 13 predicted proteins | sample 17_EM_MG_FD_194513 | JGI IMG/M metagenome (GOLD analysis project Ga0307515, IMG submission 194513) | Populus trichocarpa ectomycorrhiza microbial communities from riparian zone in the Pacific Northwest, United States - 17_EM | ecosystem: Host-associated > Plants > Roots > Unclassified | place... | reverse complement strand
GGTCGAACACCATCGTCGCGGTGTTGCCGGTCTGCCGCCGGGCGCCGTTGACGTCCAGCCACATGCCCAGCGCCAGCACGTCCTTGATCTCGTCGGGGGTGGCGATCCACGGCCCGGCCGGGTTGAACGTCTCGGCCGACTTGCCCTTGGACCACTGGCCGCCGCGCTCGATCTGGAACGCCCGCTCGCTGACGTCGTTGACCAGCACGTAGCCGCCGATCACCGCGGCCGCGTCGGCCGGGCTGTCCAGATAGCTGGCCCGCTGCCCGATCACGATGCCCAGCTCGACCTCCCAGTCCAGCTTGGTGGAGCCGCGCGGGCGGCGCACCGGGTCGTTCGGGCCGACCAGGGTGTTCGGCGACTTGGTGAACAGGATCGGCTCCTCGGGCACCGCCTGGCCGGTCTCGGCGGCGTGGTCGCGGTAGTTCAGGCCGATGCAGAGGATCTGGTGCGGCCGGGCGAACGGCGCGCCGATCCGCTCGCCGTCGAACGGCATGACCTCGCCGGCGGCGATCCGCTCGGCGACGGCCTCGCGGAGCCGGTCGTGGCCGCCCGCGAAGTAGTCCGCGTCGAAATCGGTGACCAGGTCGGACACGTCGACAAAGCTGGTGTCGTCGACCCGTACGACGGGGCGTTCGGCGCCGGGCGCGCCGACCCGCATGAGCTGCATCAGTTCTCCTTGTTATCGAAGCCGTTTATCGAAGCCGTTGTCGAAGCCGGCCCAGTAAGGGACGGGCAGTCCGGTAGTGCCGACGTCGGCGAGATGGAGCCGGCCCGCGCCCGCGTCCGTCTCGCCCTGCCGGGCCGTAGTGATCAGCAGCCGGTCGAGGCCGGGCCCGACGAAGGCGACGCTGGAGACGTGCGCGGTGGGCACCGACACGACCCCGGTCAGCTCCCCGCTCGGCGCGAGCCGGCGCACCTCGCCCGCGCCCCAGCAGGCGACCCAGAGCGAGCCGTCGGCGCCGAGGCACATCCCGTCCGGGGTCGTGTCCGCGAACCGCACCAGCTCGCGCCGCTGCCCGCTCGTGCCGGTCGCCGAGTCGTAGTCGCGCACCCAGATCACGCCCGGCCCGCTGTCGATGCTGTAGAGCAGCCCGCCGGTCGTCCAGGCCAGCCCGTTCGACAGGGTCAGATCGTCGTCCAGCACGGTGATTCGGCGATCCCGGCCGACCCGCACCAGCACCTCTCCCCCGGCCCGGCCGCCCAGCTCGAGGCTGCCGACCAGGAAGGCGCCGGCCGGGTCGCAGCCGCCGTCGTTGAGCCGCCGGCCGCTAGTCGCGGGCAGGATCGCCGGGCCGGGCGTGACCTCACCGTCCGCGCCGACCTCCAGCAGGGCGTCCATGCCGGCTACCAACAATGCTCCCGTACGGGCACAGACCACCGCCCCGGCGAACGCGTCCACCTTCGTCGAGCGGGTCCGCAGCACCCGCGTCCCGGCCAGCCGGCCCTCGTGCACCGTTCCGGCGGTCACGTCCACCCAGAGCAGCCGCTCCCGCGCCGGGTCCCAGAGCGGGCCTTCGCCCAGCTCGTACGCCTCGTCGCCGGCCGGCTCGGCCCGCCAGCGCGCGATCACGAGGCCACCCGCGCCCGGATCGCGTCGGCCTCGGCGACCAGCCGGCTCGACGGCGTCCGGTAGGTGGGCGCCGAGATGCTCACCGCCCCGCTGGGCACGCTCGGCGAGGTCAGGAACACCGGCACGGCCAGGCAGTTGACGCCGTCGTCGGTCTCCTGGTCGTCGGTGGCGTAACCGCGCTCGCGGACCTCCCGAAGCGCCGCCGCCAACTCGTCCGCCGTGGTCAGCGTCCGGGCCGTACGCCGCTCGAGCGGCCGCCCGAGCGCCCAGGCCCGCACCGCGTCGTCGTCCGGCAGCGCGTACGCGAGCAGCAGTTTGCCGACGGCCGTGCTGTGCGCCGGATTGCGCCCGCCGACCGTCGAGGTCAGCCGGACCGCACCGTGCGGCGGATCGATCTTGGCTCGGTACACCACCGTGTCCCCGTCCAGCACCGCGTAGTGCGCGGTCTCGCCGTACGTGCGGGCCAGGTCCTGCAGCACCGGGCGGATCCGCTCGTGGTCGGGCCGGGCCTCGTGGTGCGCGAACGCCAGCCGCAGGAACTCGTCGCCGAGCAGGTAACGCCCGCGGCCGTCCTGGGTCGCGAAGCCGGCCCGGCGCAGCGCCGCGAGGGCCCGGTGCACGGTCGCCTTGTTGCTGGCCATCGCGCGGGCCATCTCCTCCAGGCCGATGCCCTCGGCGTGCCGGGCCAGCTCGGCCAGGATCGCCAGAACCCGATCGGCTCCGACGAGCCGTTCCTGTTCCGGGATTGTTAACGCGGCGGTATCGTCCATAGCATTTCAGATAGTAGATCGGCGTTTCGATTATCGGAAGAAGGTCGATCATGGTCGCCCTCCGCAGCGCCGCGTGGTACGCGGGCCAGGACCGCAACGCCTACATCCACCGCGCCTGGATGCGCCGCGGTCTGCCGGACTCGGCGTTCGAGGGCCGGCCGCAGATCGCGATCGCCAACACGGCCTCCGACCTGACCCCGTGCAACAGCCACCTGAACGAGGTCAGCGAGCACGTGGCCCGCGGCGTCTGGGAGGCCGGCGGGGTGCCGCACAACCTGCCCGTGGTGTCGCTCGGCGAGACGCAGCTCAAGCCGACGGCGATGCTCTGGCGCAACATGGCGGCGATGGCGATCGAGGAGATGCTGCGCGGCAACCCGATCGACGGCGTGGTGCTGCTCGGCGGCTGCGACAAGACCATCCCGTCGCTGCTGATGGCGGCCGCGTCGGTGGACCTGCCGGCGGTCGTGGTGCCGGGCGGCCCGATGCTCACCGGGACGTTCCGGGGCACGCCGCTGGGCTGCGGCACGGACGTGTGGCGCCTCTCCGAGGAGGTCCGCGCCGGCACCCTGTCCGAGCGGGCGTTCCTGGACTCCGAGTCGTCGATGATCCGCAGCCGCGGGCACTGCAACACGATGGGTACGGCGTCGACGATGGGCCTGCTGGCCGAGGCGCTCGGCGTGACGCTGCCGGGCACGGCCGGGACCCCGGCGCCGGACAGCCGGCTGCTGACCCGCTCGCACGAGACGGGCCGGCTGATCGTGGAGATGGTCGCCGCCGGCCGCCGGCCCAGCCAGGTGCTCACCGCGGGGTCGTTCCACAACGCGATCGTGGCACTGGCGGCGCTGGGCGGCTCGACGAACGCCGTGGTGCACCTGCTGGCCATCGCGGGCCGGCTCGGCGTGCCGCTCACCCTGGACGACTTCGACCGGATCGGGGCCGGCGTGCCGCTGCTGGTGGATCTGCAGCCCGCCGGCCGGCACCTGATGGAGGACCTGTACCGGGCCGGCGGCCTGCACGCCGTGCTGCGCGAGGTGGCCGACCTGCTCGACCCGGACGCGATCACGGTGACCGGGGCGCCGCTGGTGAAGTATCTCGCCGAGGCGGAGATCTGGGACCGCGAGGTGATCCGGGTCCGCGACCAGCCGCTGCAGAGCGAGGCCGGGATCGCCGTGCTCTACGGCAACCTGGCCCCGGCCGGCGCGATCATCAAGCCCGCCGCCGCGTCGCCGCACCTGCTGCAGCACCGCGGCCGGGCGCTGGTCTTCGACTCGATCGAGGACTTCCACGCCCGCATCGACGACCCCGCCCTCGACGTGGACGCCGACACGGTGCTGGTGCTGCGCGGCTGCGGGCCGAAGGGCTACCCGGGCATGCCGGAGGTGTCCAACATGCCGCTGCCCACCAAGCTGCTCGAGCAGGGCGTACGCGACATGGTCCGGGTCTGCGACGGCCGGATGAGCGGGACCGCCTACGGCACCGTGGTGCTGCACGTGGCCCCGGAGGCGGCGGCGGGCGGCCCGCTGAACCGGATCCGCACCGGCGACTGGATCATCCTGGACGTCGCGGGGCGCCGGCTGGAGGTGGACGTTCCGCAGGCGGAGCTGGACGCCCGGCCGCCGGCGCAGGCGCTGCTGGACGCCGTGGCCCGCCCCCGCCGCGGCTGGGAGAAGCTCTACGTGGAGACGGTCCAGGGCGCGGAAACGGGCGCCGACTGCGACTTCCTGATCGGCACCACAGGCGACCGGGTTCCCCGCGACTCACACTGATGAGCCCACGTCGCGGTCACTGTCGGACATTTGCGCATCACTTTCCGTTGACTCTGCGCCATCTCGCGCGCTGAAATGGCACTGCGCAACTCCGCGCAACCCCCAGCGGCAGGAGAGCTGACGTGCAGATTAGATTGATCGCGGGAGACCCTGACTCGATCCCCGACAACTCGCCCACGCTGTACCGGACCGACCGGGGCAGTTGGGTAGTCCAAGGGTGGGTTGTGACCGATCCCGAGGCGCTTGACGGGATGAGCATCCCGGAAGGCGAGACGTGCGTCGAGATCCCCGACAGGATGATTCCGTTTTTCAGCCAAGGTGAGTGATGGCCAGTCTGACGGCAGACGAGTTCCGGGAGACGATCCGGCACTTCGATCGCGAGTCGATGCACATGGAGCTGCGGGACTCGTACGGCACCGAGACCGAGTTGCCGCGGATGGCGAAGTGGGCGGCCGGCGAACCGGACGACCTCGCCTGGTTGCGGCCCTACTGCGATCAGGTGCGGGCGAACGTGGCCGCAGGCCGGATCTATCGACGCGCGCACGTCGTGTCGGAGCCGCTGTCCGACTACCGCAGGTGGTCACACAGCGTCGTACAGCCGATGGTTGACGCGGGCGACGACATCCGATGGGTGCCCCGCCGCCTCGTGTCCTCTATCGCGTTCCCCGGCAACGACTTCTGGATGTTGGACAATCGCCTGGTGATCTTCCATCACTACGCCGGCAACGGCACGAACATCGACTTCACCACCAGCACGGACCCGAACGACATCGAGCTGTGCCGCTCGTCCTTCGAGGCTGTCTGGCCGCTTGGGATCCCGCACAACGAGTACCAGCCCGACCGTCCTCACCTTGTCCGCTAAGGAACGGCGGGCACGCGAGGCGTTCGGGAACCGCCTCCGTGAGATCCGTCTCGATGCGGGTCTCACGGGGCGCCAGCTAGCCGACGCCGCGGGATTCCACTTCACCAAGGTTTCTCGCGTCGAGCATGGCGGGCAAAGCCTGTCGGACGCGGACATCCGAGCCTGGTGCGCCGCGTGCAGTGCAGACACCCAGGCGTCTGACCTCATCGCGCAGATGCGCGCCGTCGACACGCTCTACCGGGAGTACCGCCACGCCGCTCGGCGCGGCCTTCGTCACCTGCAGCAGCCCAAGGTCGCACTCTACGAGCGCACCAAACTGTTCCGGGTACATGAACACTGGATCGTGCCCGGCCTGCTCCAGACCGAGGCGTATTCGATGGCGGCAATGGCCTACTCGAGGGACCTGATGGCGCTGCCCGACGACACGGAGGCAGCCAACGCCGTCCGGATGGATCGCCAACAGGTGTTGCGCTCGGGCGAACGGCGATTCGTGTTCCTCCTCGCGGAGCAGGTGCTCTACAGCCAGGTCCCGTCCGCGAGCGCGATGGTCGAGCAGTTGGACCGCCTGGTGGAGGTGATGGGTCTGACGCGCGTGTCGCTGGGCGTCATCCCGGCCACCAGCGGGCTGGGTGCACACACGCAGACCTCGTTCTGGATCTTCGATGACTCGCTCGTGCAGGTCGAGACGCTCACCGCCGGGCTGGATGTCACCCGTCCCGAAGAGATCGAGATGTACCTGACGGCCTTCGAGAAGATGCGCCACGCAGCGGTGTTCGGTCGAAACGCGAAAGCCTTGATAGCCAAGGCCCGCTACGACGTACTGCAACAATCTGCAACGTAGTAGGTTGCCGACCCGCTTGGCTCGTAGCGTTGTGTGAGTGGTCGGCCGAGCCATCCGGCAAGCACACAGCAGACCGTCGCCCAGCAGAGAGCCGTCGCCCTGATGTTGCGCAATGACTTGATCGTCTACCTCAGCGAGAAGGACAACGACGCCGTAACCGTGAACGTCAACGGCATCCTGATCGACGTTGATTCGGTTTCGTACGACCGGGAAAGCATCGTTCTCGTCCTCGATCCGGAGGACTTGCGGAGCACGCTCACCCAAGTCGCATCGGGGAGATTGGCGCCCCGAGATTGACCGGTGACCGTCGGCCAGGGCGGGCGGCGCGCGACCCGCCGAGGCGACGGTTTTCGCGTCAGTTGACGGCGAGTTCGCCCAGTTCGGACCAGTCGTCCTGGTCGATCGACTGGCTGATGATCTTCGGGGTGGCGACCAGGTGCGGCGGGAGGTCCTGCTGGGCCTGTTTGAAGTGCGCCGAGTTCACGTGCGCGGCGCCGGCCGCGCCGTCTCGGAACGCCTCGACCAGCACGTACTCGGTGGGGTCGGCCAGGCTGCGGGACCAGTCGAACCACATGCAGCCGGGTTCCGCGCGGGTGGCCTGGGTGAACGGCGCGGCGATGCCGGGCCAGTCCTCGGCGTGCTCAGGCTTGATCTTGAATTTGGCGGTGATGAAGATCATCGGGGCCGTCCTTTCTCGGTTCGCCCCCATTCTTGCCGAGGAACGGCTCACAGGCTTGGGCGGCACAGCGCCGGATTGTCGAGTTCCGCGCAGGGGCGGTTGCCGTGCGCGCGGATGATGTCCTGGCCGACCTCGTTGGTCAGGTAGCGCAGGAAGCTGGCCGTCAGCGACTCGGCCGCCGGCGCGCCGGACGTGTACGCGTACTCGGTCTCCCAGAACGGGTACGCGCCGCGGTCTGCCTCCTCCAGGGTGGGCGCGTGCCCGCCGATCCGGACCAGCCGCACGTCGTCGCGCCGCTCGGCGGCGCCCACCTCGGCGTACCCGATCGCGCCCGGGGTCTGCGCCACCGCGTCGAGGACATCGGTTGTCGAACCGCGGGAGCAACGCAGCACGCCGGCCGGGGCGCCCGGGTCGAGGCGGGTGCAGTCGTCGGAATTGCTGCCCGGCTCGCGGAAGCCGGCCAGCACCCGGTGCTGGAAGGTCGTCCGGGTGCCGGAGCCGGGATTGCGGCTGACCAGGCGCGTCGGGGCGGCCGCGCCGCCGATCTCGGACCAGTTGGTGTGCTCGCCGCGGTAGATCCGGCGGATCTGGTCGAGGGTCAGGTCCTGCACCCCCGCGTCCTTGTTGGCCACCAGCGTGAACAGGAAGAACGCGATCGAGCGGGGCAGCAGCCGGGGGTAGCCGTCGGGCTTCTCGCCGTCCGAGAAGGCGATCGTGTCCGGGTGGTCGTTCACGGCTCGCAGGCCCTCGCCACTGGCAGTTCGATCACGCCATCGCGTACGCCGAGGCCGGAGCCCGCCTTGAACGCGGGGCGCAGGAACTCGTCGCTCAGCTCGGTGATGACCATGCCGGCGACCCGGCGGCCCGGGAAGCTGACCCGGATGCCGACCTGGTCGTCGTCGAGCACCGCGTAGTCGTGCGTGTCGATGTTGGTCGCGCCGCTGTTCTCGACCCGCAGCAGCACGAGCGTCGGGTCCCGCAGCTGGGTGCCGTTCTCCTGCAACTGCTCCAGCGCGCCCGCGTACGGCGACGGGACAACGTCGGTCGCGGTGGTGTCCATCTGGACCCGGTAGCCGAGTCGCTTGCGACCCTTGATCACGAACTCGTAGAGGGCGACGCCAGCCGGCACGACGACACCCAGAGTCGCGAGGGCAACACTCCACCAGAATTCGATGGGTCTGATGGTAGGAGTGGGTACGGCCCGGGAGCGCGCCGCGCGGCAAGCATTCGGCTAACGTTCACCGGGCGGTCCGGACGGGGCGACATCAGGGGGAGGCGGCGTGCCGGGGTCACTCTTCGCGGTCAGTGATCTGCACGTGTCGTATGTGGAGAACCGGCGCATCGTCAACGAACTGCGCCCGGAGTCCGACGACGACTGGCTGATCGTGGCCGGCGACGTCGGCGAGCTGTTCGGCGACATCGAGACGACGCTGCGGCTGCTGCGCCAGCGCTACGCGGCGGTGATCTGGGCGCCCGGCAACCACGAGCTGTGGACCCACCCGAACGATCCGGTCAAGCTGCGCGGCGAGCAGCGCTACGCGGCCCTGGTGCGGATGTGCCGGGACAACGGCGTACACACCCCAGAGGACGAGTTCCCGGTCTGGCCCGGCGACAGCGGCCCGGTCACCATCGCGCCGCTGTTCCAGCTCTACGACTACTCGTGGCTCGCGCCCGGCACGACCAACAAGAAAGAATCTCTCGACTACGCGTACGGCACCGGCGTGGTCTGCACGGACGAGACGCTGCTGCACCCCGACCCGTATCCGGACCGGGAAACCTGGTCGGCCGAGCGGGTCACCGAGTCCGAACGCCGGCTGGCTCAGCTCGCCCCGGACGCCCGGACCGTGCTGGTCAGCCACTGGCCGCTGGTCCGGCAGCCGACCGAGGTGCTCTGGTTCCCCGAGTTCGCCCAGTGGTGCGGCACCACCCGCACCGCCGACTGGCACACCCGGTTCCGCGCCGAGGTCGCCGTCTACGGCCACCTGCACATCCCCCGCACCACGCACTACGACGGGGTGCGCTTCGAGGAGGTCTCGCTCGGCTACCCCCGCGAGTGGGGCAAACGCGACAAACCGCCAATCGTGCCGAGACGGGTGTTCCCATGATCGAGGAGCTGCTGCCGCCCGGCGTGGTGGCCGTCGAGGCGTTCACCGACGTGCCCGGCGAGCCGGTCTTCCCGGGCGAGGAGCACCTGGTCGCCCGCGCGGTCGAGGGCCGCCGGCGCGAGTTCGTCACCGCCCGCCGGTGCGCCCGCGAGGCGCTCGGCAAGCTCGGGTATCCGGCCGCCGCGATCGGCCAGGGCCCGCGCCGCGAGCCGCTATGGCCGGAGGGGGTGGCCGGGGCGATCACGCACTGCAAGGGTTACCGGGCCGCCGTGGTGGCCCCGCTGACCGTGCTGGCGAGCGTGGGCATCGACGCCGAGCCGAACGGCCCGCTGCCGGAAGGGGTCGAGGAGTCGGTGACCGTGCCGGGCGAGCGGGAGATGCTCGCCGAGTTGCAGGCCGCACATCCGGCGACGCACTGGGGGCGGTTGCTGTTCAGCGCCAAAGAGTCGGTGTACAAGGCGTGGTATCCGTTGGAGCGGCGGTGGCTGGGCTTCGAGGACGCTCGGCTGACCATCGACCCGGCGGGTACGTTCCGGGCGGAGGTGCTGATCGACGGGCCGCTGACGGAGTTGACGGGCCGGTTCATGGTGGCCCGCGGCCTGGTGGCGACGGCCGTGACGGTGGCCTGACATCGCAGCGACCGGACAACGGCACGGCCTACCAGTGGCCGGGCCTTGGCGCGGCGTGCCGGTGGCCGGATGTCGGCGGGGCTTGGCATTGTTGTGGCCGGACGTCGCGGTGACCGGACAAAGGTTCGGCTTGTCGATGTTGTGGCCGGGCATCACGCTGGCCGGACATCTGTGAAGGGGATGACGTGCGACTACTCACCGGGCTGACCGGCCCCGCGATGGACCGGCCCGATGCGATCCGGATCGGCGACGACATGCTCTCCGCCGAGCGGCTGCTCTCCTGCGCGGCTGCCGTCGCCGACGAGGTTCGCGGCGCCCAAGTGGTGGCCGTGCACGCCACGCCCTCGCTGGAGACCGTGGTGGCGATGGTCGGCACGTTGCTCGCCGGCGCGGCCGTGGTGCCGTTGCCCCCTGATTCGGGCCCGGCCGAGACCCAGCACATCCTGCGCGACTCCGGCGCCACGATGCTGCTCTCCGGGCCACGTGCCGAAGCCGGCGCGGAGCTGCCGGCGGCTCTCGAGGTGACCCCGGTCGACCTGCGGAACACGGCCGCCGCCAAGACCGCCGAGCCGGGCCCCGCCGAGCCCGCGATGATCATGTACACCAGCGGGACGACCGGCGCGCCGAAGGGCGTGGTCCTCTCGCACGGGGCGATCGAGGCCGGCCTGGACGCGCTCGCCGAGGCCTGGGCGTGGACCCCCGACGACCTGCTGGTGCACGGCCTGCCCCTGTTCCACGTACACGGCCTGCTGCTCGGCGTGTTCGGCCCGCTGCGGGTCGGCTCCCGGCTACAGCACACGGTGCGCCCGAAACCCGAGCTGTACGCGGCCGCGCACGGCAGCCTCTATTTCGGCGTACCCACGGTGTGGTCCCGGATTTGCACCTCCCCCGACCTGGCCGCCGAGCTGGCCGGCGCCCGCCTGCTGGTCTCCGGCAGCGCGGCGCTGCCGGTGCCGGTGTTCGCGCGGCTCGCCGAGCTGACCGGCCACCGCCCGGTCGAGCGGTATGGCATGACCGAAACCCTGATCACGCTGAGCAGCCGTGCCGACGGCGAGCGCCGCCCCGGCCAGGTCGGCAGCCCGGTGCGCGGAGTCGCCACCCGAGTAGTCGACGACGAGGGCCGCGACCTACCCGCCGACGGCGAGTCGATCGGCGAGCTGCTGGTCCGCGGCCCGATGCTGTTCGACGGCTACCTGAACCAGCCCACCCTGACCGCACAACTACTCGACGCCGACGGATGGTTCCGCACCGGCGAAATCGCGGTCGTAGGACCGGACGGCTGGCACCGGATCGTCGGCCGCCGCTCCACCGACATGATCAAAAGCGGCGGCTACCGAATCGGCGCCGGCGAGGTCGAGGACGCCCTGCTGGCCCACCCGGCGGTGCGCGAGGCGGCGGTGCTCGGCCGACCGCACGACGACCTCGGCGAGCAGGTGACCGCGTACGTGGTGGGCGACGGCGTAACCGCGACCGAACTGATCGACTTCGTAGCCCGGACGCTGTCGGCGCACAAGCGACCTCGCGAGATCAGGTTCGTCGAGGCGCTCCCCCGAAACGCGATGGGCAAGGTCCAGAAAAAGCTGCTGTGACGTCGGCGGCCCGCGGGAGCTTGCGAGCCGGAGCCGCGCACGACAGCGGCCGCCGATCAAGACCCCGCCGGTGTCGAGCCGGCCGAACGGGTGAGCACCGCGCCCAGGGCCGATCATGTCCTGCTCGCGATAGAACGGAAAGTCCGGGCGGCGTACGCGGATCCCCGGATATGCTCCCGAGTCGAGATTGTCGGCGCCATCGTCGCGGGGGTAGAGGTCGTGGCCAGGGAGACCGGGACGAAAGTAATCGCCTCGAACAAGAAAGCCCGGCACGACTACGCGATCCTCAAGACCTATGAGGCGGGCCTCGTGCTCGCGGGCACCGAGGTGAAGTCGCTGCGCGCCGGCTACGCGTCGATTGTGGACGCGTTCGCCCAGGAGCACGAGGGCGAAATCATGCTCTACAACCTGCACATCGCCGAGTACGGCTTCGGCAGCTGGACCAACCACGCGCCGCGGCGCACGCGCAAGCTCCTGCTGCACCGCATCGAGATCGCCCGCATCCTGGAGAAGCTCCGCGACGGCAACGGCCTGACGCTGGTCCCGCTGTCGCTGTACTTCCACGACGGCTGGGCCAAGGTCGAGCTGGCGCTGGCACGCGGCATGCGGGTGTACGACAAGCGCCAGGCACTCGCAAAACGGGACGCGGAGAGGGAGATAGCCCGCGCGATGGGCCGCCACCTGAAAGGCCGCACGCCGTAGGGAGCGGCTTGGTCTTCGCCTCGGGCGATGTCCGTCAATTCGGTAGATATCGTTCTCCCAGGCGAGGCTTTGCCTGGTCGGCCAGGCAGCTGATCGCAACACCCCGGCGGCGGGCCGCTCCAACGGCTGCTCAACCGATTGCCCTGTCGGCTGGCTGGCGGGCTTGCCGGTCGGCCAGCGAGGTGCTCGATCGAC
>Ga0307515_10020713_pt1 | contig 11712 bp, 7 predicted proteins | sample 17_EM_MG_FD_194513 | JGI IMG/M metagenome (GOLD analysis project Ga0307515, IMG submission 194513) | Populus trichocarpa ectomycorrhiza microbial communities from riparian zone in the Pacific Northwest, United States - 17_EM | ecosystem: Host-associated > Plants > Roots > Unclassified | place... | reverse complement strand
GTCATCCCGAGTTAACCTGCTAGCTTTGCGATTATAGACATAAAATTAAAATAACCCTGTTGAAAGAAAATTGAAAAATAAAAACTAATTCCCAATAAATTAAATATTAAAGAATGGAGTTGAAAAAAAATAACAAAACAAAATTTTAAATCATCAAAATGTTAAAAAATAAGATTGAAAAAAATAATAATAAAAAATTCAAAAAACAAAAAAATTCAAATAATAAAAATTAAATTTAATATAAAAATAATGAATAATTATAATAAAAAAACCACTCAAGGTTTGATCGCGTGGTGGCTCTCCCACTATGCATCACTAACCAAAGAGATAAATAAATGAAAAGTTTTCAGTTCATTGGTGCACAGCTAGTATCCTGACTTTCTTGGCTGTCTTGTAGTGTCATCTGTTGATTCTCCTCATGAGAGAAGGAATCTATCACATATATTCATGTTTATTGAGCCATGAGATTAACATTAATTATAGAGTATTAGCAAGCAAGTGGGATGCTTTGTGCTCTGTGCTTAATTAGCACCCTCCATCAACAGCTTGCTTCACTAGCTATCTAGTCGGTCCTCGCAGTCTCAGTTGACACTAATTGTCTCGGGAAATAATTAATTAATAAAAAAAAAATAGAAAACAATTTTAATTACTAACAAATTAGCATTATAATATAAAGATTCCATTCTCCTTCCTCAATTCTTCTTTCTCTTCTGCATTGACTTTCAACCAAATATAGACTCGGAAAATAATCTGGAAACCATGGCTACAGTCCTACGCAGTTTTTGAAGGTAGTAAAACCACCATCTACAACAAGATTGTGACCACTTACATACTTGGATTCATCACTAGCAAGATAAAGAGCAGCCTCGGCAATATCCTTAGCTTTTAGTGTTGCTCCCTTTAGATTTCCAAGCCCTCTCACAAGTTCCTCCATCTTCTCCATTTCTTCCTCGCTTGGAGCACCAAAATCCATGCATTTCTCATCATCATCTCCATCTTCCTCGCAACCCCTCCATGCATTAACAAGCATGGAAGTAGCCACCCCGAAAGGAGATATACAATTAACCCTAATCCCATATCTGCTTAATTCACAAGCTGTGTTCTTTGTTAACCCTACAATAGCATGTTTTGAAGCTGTATATGCATGAGGTCCAAGCCCTCCAATTATACCAGCTACACTAGCTGTGGAAATGACGCAGCCACTTCGTCGAGGCACCATGACTCTTGCTGCATGTTTCATGCCAAGGGCAGCTCCTCTAACATTGATTCTCATGATATTATCAAACTCATCAGCATCAAAATTGATAATGCTTTTGTGCTTTGATTGATTGCCAAGAACTCCAGCATTGTTGAAAAGAATGTCCAGCCGGCCGTATTGAGAAATTGTTAGGTTGATTAGACTTTCTATTTCTTCTTCTAAACACACATCACAACGTACATAAACTGCTGAAGGAGATAAAGATTCAGCTAAAGCAATACCATTAGCATCCTCAATATCAGCAATCACTACCTTGGCTCCATGCCTCACAAAGAGTTTCACTGTGGCCTCTCCAATCCCTCTTGCACCGCCTGTTATAATCGCAACTTTTCCCTCCAACCTGTTTGCGCAGAAGTAAAATTTAGAAATCAAGGTAACATTGAAGTATAAATAGTTTGAAAGACAAGCTATGCGTATCAGGTATTACTTTGATATATAACATCGATCTTACATTTCTGGCATTGACATGTCATATGCTAGCATGTGTAATAAAGCCACAAAAAAGAAAGAGGGAGAGAGTAAAAAAGGAGTGATGATCACCTTTTATATGAGAGAGATGAGGAGTTATCCTTGCCTATGACATGATCAATCCCTTGAACTTGAAGGGTTTGCTCTGGTATCACTTGAGCTAGCATGGTTCAAGGAGAGAAAGGGGGAGATCAGGGATCAGGGAGGGGGAGGGGGAGGGGGAGAGAGGTGATTTAATGAATATTGTGGTGAAAAAAAGGAAGGGCTTTTATAGGAATCCACGAAGGTATAGTGGCAGCCTGGGGTTGGCTTCTGTTGTCTAGTGGAAGGAGCTTTCTTAGTAGGTTCTCAAAGGCCACAAACCTCGCTTGTCCCTCAATTACCGTGCTTTTTTTATATAGATAATAGTCAATTATATTAAAAACAGTCATGACAAAGAAACAGTACAAGAGTTCCCTTAAGCACCCCATGTTACCAATACTTTTACACCTAGTTATTCTCTGGCACAAAGTTTATTTATCTCAGGATCTTATATGAACAAGAACAAGGGATAATGTATTCAATGAATTAAGGGTAACTAACGATTTGATTATTGTCTCGGAGCAAGCATAGGAGACAAAGATTAAAATAATAAGTTTTATTGTATTTTCTGTTTTAAGAGTACTTAAATTTATTTATGTTTCTATTTTTTAAATCAAATTTGTTTGTTTTTTCTTTTTATTTGTCATTTCTTCTCATGTGACATTAACCATAGATAATCTAAATTAATTAATTTCCATTAATTTTTATCAACAAATAGCCGCCGCCGCCTCCGCCGCTACCAATAACCTTTAGCATTTGAATCTTTATGGTGCATTCAATTCACTGCATTTTTGTCACAAATACTACTTGGTTCAAGCTTATGAATTTCATGAATAGGGAAGGAAGTTAAGGTTAATTGGTTAATTATAAAAAAGAAGAGAAAATGGAAAAAGTGCAATAAGAGATTGTTTCCCAATTTGAAGGAATTGGTGACTTTTTCAAGCCTAGAGCTACGCTTTGTTGATTGCTCTTTTGTGTGCTTTTGCATGCTGATAAGATTGTTGCCTCCATCAGCATACAGGAGGATCAGTAGCTAGAGAACATGTATTGGTTGACCAAGAAGATATATTGGAGATAAAATGCAAACCGTTTGGCATGGCTGTGGCTGATACACGCAAAGGATTGAGGAGTGTTTTTAATAATGAATATTTTTTAAAATATTTTTTTGTTTAGAAAAATATTAAAATAATATATTTTTTATTTTTTAAAAATTATTTTTAATATCAACACTTTAAAATGATCCGAAAACCCCATAGAAATATTAATTTAAAATAAAAAAAATAAAAAAATTAATTTTTTTCAAAAATATTTTTAAAACACAAAAACAAACAGGCTCTAAATCATAAAATAAAAACCCAACTCCTATATATTAAATAAATAGGGCAAGCATGGAGAGGAACAACAAGAAATTTGTTTGTTACTTATTGGCTGTTGCTTCCATATCCAATGATTTCAAGATTTTGGGAACATGTAGTGATCAGATAAGCTCGATAAGACTTGACATTTACAAGATGCAAGATATGTTTTATAAGTAAAATCGTTGCTTTTATTTCATTAATTATTAGGCTAAATGTCCAGGAATGTTTTCTTTTTACTAGATCATATATAATTCTATGCTAATACGATGGATATATTCTTCAAATTGTTAGAAAAAAAAAGAAGAGATAGTTTCGATTGACACATATGTTAATACGATAGTATTTAATTAAAAAAACCACATCAAACATAATTTATGTCTATAAACATATTCAATGACACTTGTCAACGAATTACAACATAACTTAAAGGGATTTGCACTAACTAGTCCTATTAAACAATGGTTGGTGCGCACTTGAGGTATTGACTTAGCGGTGAAAGGGACTTGTTTTATTTTTTTATACCCGGGTTTGAACCTCCCTGTGCATGCCTGTCATCCCCCGTGGTGCCTTACATGCTCACTGGTTTTGCAGGATGTTCAGTGGGCCGTGAAATTAGTCGTGGTACGTACAGGCTGGCCCGGACACCCACGTAAATAAAAAAAAAAAAACAATGGTTGGTGCTATAAGTGATTGCTACATTTTCCCATGAATGTGAATCAAAGTGTCTTACAAATATAAATAAAATTAACTAGAGCGAGGGAGCCAGCCACAACGTTCTTTTATGATGGAACAATCACTGTAGTCAAGATTGGTCACTATGATTCATGGTGTGATGTGAGGGTTGAATATATTTGAGATTTGGGTTTAAAAATTCTTCAAAATTTGTATTGATTTCAACTATAATAAAAATTAATTTCAGCTCGTGAACATAGACACAATTGAATTTCGTAAAATCATTATATTGTTTGTTTGTTTATTTATTGTGATATATATTCTCTATAACTTCCATCCTTAACAAATATCCGTATTTGACCTCAGCTGTACGTGCAATGATCATAAAATTGCTTTTATCAACATCCATCCCTTTTAAAGAAACTGAGCAATCTTTAAGGATGTAATTCAACTGGTTAGATTCTAAATTTACTTTCTAGAGATTACTCGTTCGAGTTTCACAAACCTCAGGGCCATTGAAGATTTACATGGTTGTTAACTTTAAGCCCGTGAAATTAGTCGAAATACACACAAGCTGGTCCAAACACTCATATTAATAAAAAAAAAAATTAAGCTATCATGATTCGATGAGAACCTCTCCTTGACCTAAAAGAATTCACTAAAATGAATGAAGCTGTTTGTGTTGCTTAATTAAAGATCAGCAAACAAAGAAAATTGCAGATTGTTGAAAATTAAAAATAATTAATACAAACTCTTAATTAATTCGTGCCGCTGATGTGTTTACATGGTATTATTATTATTATTATTATTATTATTATTATTGTAAGAACCATTTAGCAGGACCATTATGTCACTAATGAATGCGATACCCACCAAATTAAAGTACAAACCCTAGATAGTGCTTATTTAATTTAATAGAGGGTTTTTTCTTTTTTTGGATTCTAAACGCTAATATATATATATCTGGGCCCTGAATTCTTAAAGTTATCTTGAAATGAAATCTTAATTAAATCTTTTTGGCCGGCATGGATTAATTATCATTAACTGTTTAATTAATATTGTTGTTACGACTTATGACCTAATTTTGTTCATCCAAACTCCAACAATGCTGGTGCCCACAAATTCATATAGAACCATAGATGGATTAAAAAAGGAGAAGAGATTCCTGCTTTCTTCTATTGGACTGGTCGATCTTTTTTTTTTACGGGTTGCGCAAACATGATATATATATATATATATAACATTTAACGATGAATTCCTAGCTAGTAAATACATGTCATCAGTTCATATCGACCATGTAAATGCCCATCATCAGTTGTTTCTTTTGATTGAATTGTCTGAAGAGCTTGTTTGGTATAGCATTGATTGTTTTTTAAATTGTTTTTTATTTAAAAATATATTGAAATAATATTTTTTTTATTTTTTAAAATTTACTTTTTACTCCAGCATATAAAAATAATTTAAAAATACTAAAAAATCATTAATTTTAAAGAAATAAAAATAATTTAATTTTTTTAAAAAATAATAATAAATGCAAAATAAAAAAGACTCGAGTACTTGAATCATAGCGATGCGGTCAAACCTACATTCTGCATGCATTAACTTGGATAACACTATAGAATTTCAAAAACACCTTTATAGTTGTTGATAAAATCATATTATAATTTCAGTTCAAATCTAATTAAGGAAATTCAGAAAATGATTAATTGTGCTCATGAATGTACTGATTGATTCAGATGTTTTGGATATGGATATAATAGTTTATATGAAATATTTTATATATATATATATATATAAAGTTCATACGAGGGTACGAAGTCCATTGAATTGAGTATACTAAATGCACAGAATAACAATCACATTTCCACAATTTTCTGAGTGGAAAGTAAGAAGAGGAATGAGCATAAGAAAAAGACAAGGCATACACCACATTTGATGTGGAAAACTAATATGCATAGTGGGAGGGACCAGTTTGTGTCGGTCCAATGCATGAGTTGGATGAAAATATATTACCAAAAGCATATATATATATATATATATATTGGGATCTTAATTAATATCGGGCAGTGCTCACTATTAAAGGCAGACGGTCCCAATTGGAAAAGCTTCGAAACAAGAATTGTTATCCCATATATATCACACAATCAAAACGTGATTGATATTAACAAAATAAAATAAAAACTAATTGAAAAGGCAACTTTATTGTTTCAACCACAATACCACCACACTTATTGACACCGTGAATTCACAAGAGTACCATTTTTTTTATTTGATTTATTCGTACTTGTTTTTTTATGGTTTGTTTCTAATTAGAGCTCGATATCAATTTCACAAGAACAAAATATTTGTCATTTTTATCACGCTGGATTATGCAAAAGATTGTTCGGTTTTTCGTCTTGGAAGAAATAAAAAAAATCAAGGGACAATAATTGATTATTAATAAGAAATCAGTCCTTAAAGGAAACAAATAGATTTCAAGGGGAGGAGAGAGAGAGAAAAAAAAACATTTATCGACGTTGACACAAGGAATCAGTCTTTTAATTTAGCAGGTCACTAGGGGGCTTTCCTGAACTGAACTTAGGTTACTCGCATGCCTAAATCAGCCCTTGTTTTTGTTTTTTTTTGGTTCAGCCCCAAAACTTTGTTTTATCTCAATCAGCCTCTTCAAGTTTGAATATTCATTCAATTTCCCCCCATCTTTCCATTGAGCATCGATGATATGAATCCATTTTCGAAAGTGTTCTAAGTTTCGATCTTCGCAAATCTCTGAAAGCATGTAGAGATACACTTTAGAAGGATGAAAATGAAATAGAGATAGCATTGTTCCACAAAAATATATATACTTATGTTGCAGGCCTAAGACAATAGGCAACTTTGGGTGGCAAATGTGTGCATAAAAAAACCTGGGGAGTAGTGATTTCTTGATCTTGAAGATGATTACACTCCTGTGAAAGGTAACATCAGTGGAGTTGCAGCATTTGAATTACTTGGATCTTAGTAATAATCAGCTCACGAGTCTTTCGAATTTTATTGGATCCTTAAGCGAATTAAGATACCTGGTCTTTACAACAATTTCTTTTGCGTAACTCTTCCATGTCAGCTTGGGAACCTTTCAAGATTGCAAACTCTTGATCTTGGCCTTAAATCTTTTGTTTGACTAACCTGAGTAAGGCCAATGACTGTCTTCAAGGGGTTAGCAAGCAATTAAATGGGGGTATTCTGCCAAATATAACTCCTCTCTTACTTTCATTTAACAGTTCTTCTAAATCTCTAGCTATCCTTGATCTTTCTTTTAGCCATGTTACTTCTTCAGTGTACCCTTGGTTACACAATCACAGTGAATAAGATTTTCAATCAGAAAGAACCCGATTATGATTCTTTATTTCTTCTCATCTTGACTAGATTATGTGCGGTCGAAAGCTCTTGACCCTGAGTTCCCTTATAATGCTTTAGACTTGCTGGTATCTGCTGAGGGATTAGTTAATTGGACCAGTCACAGAAAAGCTAGAATAAACATTATGTGGTCCATGCCTGCCATTGAAGAGCTAAAATGGAATATGGATGGTTCAGCCGTTGGAAAACCTGGTAAAGCTGTCATTGGTGGGTTACTGAGGGATCATAAGGGTGTGGTGTCGTGTCTTTTCTTAGCTTTTGTTGGAATCAAGGAGTCAAATGGGATTGAATTACTTGCAGTTTTGAAAACTTTGGAATTAGCAGCTTCAAGAGAAGAGTTGTGTGGAAAAAGATTTATCATTGAATTAGATTCAGCAAACATGGTTAACTGGATGAGGGATAAGTCGAAACGTCCATGGAAATCTCATGATATCTTCATGAGAGCTGCTAGATTTATACATGGCAGTGTTGAAACTGGTGCATTATGCTCATGTTTTGAGAGAAGGTAACCATATGGCTGATTCCTTGGCAAAGCAAGGCGCTAACAAAAAGGCAGTGACCTTGTAGCATGGCTCTAACAAATATTTTAATCTATTTTCTTTCTTTCTCAGTAATGAATTGGGTGATTGGTGGTCTTGGTTTTTCTGGCTCCATTCGATCGGAACTTGTACCTATGCATAGAGAACTCACGGGTTCTGAGTTGAATTAACTGTCTTAGATTATATTTTATTAAAGATCGGGATTTTTTTTTTATCAATTCTTGTAATTTTTCTTTTTTTAGAACTCTTGTTAGGCTATAAATAGTCCAAGTGTGTTGAACATTTACCAAGCAATAAAAATAAAATATCAAACACCTTTCTAAAACCTTAGAACATGGCTTTTGGCGCCACTATATCAACAGGGCCTGTGTTGAATAGAAAGGAAGACAGTGCGAGTATGACAGGATTCCTGGACTATTAAGGCTAATTGATTTTGCCAAAAGTTGTCATGCGAAATTCTGGAAGAACTAATTGATCTTCTACTCTTAACGGCATTGAACTTGTCCAGAAATACTTTGACTAGAGTAATCCCTCGAAAGATTGGTCACTTGAAACAACTGGAGTCGCTAGATTTATCAATAAATCGGTTATCAGGTGCAATTCTATGTCCATGGCTGATCATGGTTCTTTGAGTCACTTGGATCTCTCCTACAATAACCTGTCAGGAAAAACTCCATCAAGCAATCAACTTTTTTCCTGTAATCTAGCATCGTGAGGCTCCGCCTATCACAGAGACATGCCCTGGAGAGGATATGCCTAATTAAAGTCCACCAACCTATAATGACAGCCAAGACAACGAAGAAAATGTTGATGAATTCAAGTAATGGTTTTGAGACTGGATTTGGTGCATGCTTTGGGGGGGGGGGGGGGATGTTAGCATTACAGCAGTGAACTTAAGGTGTAAGCGTGAATCTCTTCCTTTCAAATATCTGGGTCATTTAGCCATGTGGAAACCTGTCATTGACAAAATTAGCTCGAGATTATCTTCTTCGAAAGGAAGACATCTTTCTATTGGAGGCCGTGTCTGTCTTGTAAAATTAGTCCTCAATAATCTGCCAGTTTACTTCTTATCCATGTTTCCTATTCCAAAGAAGATCGCAACAAAAATAGAGAGGAAATCAGATCTTTCTTGTGGTCTGGGGAAGAGGAGGGAAGGAAGATTTGCAATGTAAAATGGGCATCAGTTATTCTTCCCAAGAGCCAAGGTGGTCTAGGAATAGGATCAATCTTAGCCAAAAACAAGGATTTTTTTTTTTTTCAGGGGAGACCTAAAAATGAATTACAAGAGTCTTTGTTATCTCAGATTATTTTTTGACTCATTGTTTTTGCAAATTCACTTTTGTCTCTTTTGTCTCTTTTTTGTCTCTAATTTTTTTTTTGTTTTTTGATGCAATCTTATACTTATTAAAAAATAAATTTTTTATCTTTATTATCTTTGTCTCTTATGTCTCGAAATAATAATCAAATGCTACCTTGAACAATGATTATTACAGAAAAAACAAGACAAAAACATAGAGTTTAAATTTGATCAAAATGTAAAACAACAATTTGACATACATGATCATGACTTTTCAATTTTCTTCTATCAAAGAATCATCTCAATCCAATAACTTAAGTTGTTAGGTGAGGTCTCAGGTTATGATTTATATTATTCTCCAACACCCCCCCTCAAGTGAAAGCCACATAGACTTGAAACTTGCACAGACCTGTATTATTTTATGCTTAATTTTTATCAATTAAATGAGGATGGTGAAATTCGAATTCATGACCGTTTGGTTATCAAAGCTCTGATACTTTGTTAAAAAATCATCTCAACCCAATAACTTAAGCTGTCAGGTGAGGTTCCAGAATATAATTTATATTATTTTCTAACATGTTTTTTTTTTTTATTACCCAAATCCCCCAAAGAATTCCATAAAACAACGATATTAAAATTAAAATTGCTCGTGTGTGCTACGCTCAAAGTCTCACACAAAGTAGATTATAAAGTGATATTACAACACTTCTAACCACATCAAGATATACAAGCCACATTGTGACATACCATGAACATTGATTAGTACTTTAATTTATTAATTAAGATATACTGATTGATTTAGAATGACAAAGTCCATGACCATTTTCTTAAGCTAATCATTCATTAGAGTGCCAAAACAAGACCAGGCACAGACTTATTATCAGAGACCTTGCTTTGCCAAACGCTTTGGCAATTAGCTCTAGGCGGAGAAGTAATACCCGGTGATGATGCTATTGATCCTCCATCTCCAAAACGGGTGACAGTGACGGAAGTATTGAAGTATTCTTTAACTTGAGTGATAATCCCATTCGTGACAGTCCATGCATGAACCCATGAAACATTCCAATCTTTATTAAACCCTTCAACAAGTACCATTGATCCGAAGGCAACAATATTGGAGATAGGGTGAAAAATGAAGGACTTGCTTGGTCTTGTTGATGAAGATGGTGATGTTGATTGGTTTGTGAGTAAGCTTATCAAATGTTGTTGGTGGATTGGTGGACCATGGAACCACCATTCTAGGTCAGGTGGTAGCAAGCGGTGTGCTGTTTTGATGTCTTTGCTAGCAAGGGCTTCATATAGGGCTATTACCACCCTCTTGTTATGTTCTTCCTCTATCTCCCCCAGGCTTGCTTGATTGGTAGCCAGTTTAAGCTGCAAAGAAATGTAGTCTTAGAGGAAGAAAAGAGAGGTGATTTGTGTTGTGCTTTTGTTGGTTTTGTTTGAGATTTGATGGGAGATATGGGGATGGCTTTATAAGGAATGTAAAGAGGATGTGGACGGTTTGAGCTGCGTGGGTGGTGATGAGTCAAGCACCTACTAAATCAAGCTTTAGTTGACATTATTTTGAGGCCAATATTAAATTATTTGCATGTTAAGTGAGAAACTTTTATATGGCTAATGATCGCTAAAATAAAAGTTTCATTGTTTTAATATTATATATCATTTATATTTTAAATCAGAGAAATTATTAGGCATATCAATAATTATTTTCTTCTTTTTTTTTCAATGTAAATATGAAATTCAACATAAAATTATATATGGATTATTACAGAAATTTAAATCTTAAAGCACCGAGTAATTTCTTGATAAACGGAAAGTTTTGCTTTGATACATATACTTCTTTTTGGACTCATACACAATACATAGCAATTTTTAATTTTATAAAACTCCGTGATGATCCAATCTATTTATATTCTTTAAGTTTGAAATTGTTTTCAAGAGTACTTACACAAAAATATTTTTTTTTTATTTCATAACACGTACGTACACCTTTTTTTTAAAATGTTTAATTAATGGGTCGATCTCCCCATGCTAAAAATCTTGCTCTATTTTAATTAACATGCATAATGTGATCATGTCCCTTAAAAGATTATAAAACCAACCATAGTCATCATGGATGGCATGGGTACTGTTGAAATCAAAAGCCATGTGAACATATTTGTTTTTACAGTGTCACTCGTGTGAAAACATGACATTACATATATACAAATCTTGAACTAAATCAATTTTGCTAGTTCATGATGAACCCTAAACTCAGAGAATATACTTTTTGTCTACGAACAAATCAAGTGTTGTACAAGTAACTTAGTTTTATATTGCCCTCCTTTAATTAGGTAGCTTTAATTTTGTTATGTATCTGTCTTCTTAGTAAAATGAAGGGAGAAGAGAAATGTTTGTGTCAAAGAATCATCTCAACATAATAGTTTAAACTGTTAAGTGAGGTCTCATGATATGATTTATATTATTTTCTAACACACCTTCTCATGTGAAAGCTCTTTGGGCTTGAAACTTGCACAGACCCATATTACCTTGTGCTTAATTTTTATCAAATAAATAGGGATGATGAGATTCGAACTCATGACCATTAGGTCATCAAAGCTCTGATACCATGTCAAAGAACCATCTGAACTCAATAGCTTAAGC
>Ga0307515_10020712_pt1 | contig 11712 bp, 7 predicted proteins | sample 17_EM_MG_FD_194513 | JGI IMG/M metagenome (GOLD analysis project Ga0307515, IMG submission 194513) | Populus trichocarpa ectomycorrhiza microbial communities from riparian zone in the Pacific Northwest, United States - 17_EM | ecosystem: Host-associated > Plants > Roots > Unclassified | place... | reverse complement strand
CGGGTCTACACTATAGGAATAAGTCCAGCAGCGTGCGGGAATGATACAAACAATCGGAGACATATTATACGAGCGGTCATCACAGGGAAAGAGTCCATAACACGAGACACGAGACACAGGGAACGGGAAGGGGACGAGGGGTTCGGAAGGGGAGTGGAGATGGGAGCGGAGTCAGAGCGAGGGTGTCGGAGCGACCGGAGGGAGCGGAGATTGTTGGAATAAAGAGGAAGAGGGGAGAAAAGGGCGATATTATCGCAAGTTGGTGGCTTTGTCGGTGCATAACTGGAGGGCCCACTGGATGCGGATTTCGTCGGTATCGAAACGTGACTTGTTGAGTGCCATGAAATTGTTGCACTCGGCGAGGAAGACGTGGGCTTTAGAAGATGACCCGTCAAAATGCGAAGGGAGCGCCACCTTCAGGGCTCCACCACGCTCCGTCGGAGCGGGCCCTGAAGAAGTCGACCTAGTCAACAATGTGGCCTCCAATCGCTTTCGTTGGGCATCCTCATAAAGGACCCGGACGTCGGCGAGGAAAGACAGGAGATCGGTGACGTGGGCGAGATTCTGCAGCTTATCATTGAAAGAGTCGAGTAGCGCGGGGGTTTCTTCGAGTTTATCGGCAAGGTCGGGAAAGTCCTGCAGGGCTCCCTCGACGCGGTCTCGGAATCAGGTGACCTGTGCATGGAAAGCGGAAATTTCGTCCTTCAAGGGTGAGGCCTTGTCCTTCGGGGTCCACCTCGGGGCAGCAAACGGGGCCATTGGTGGGTTCGGGTTTCAGGTTCGGGGTCGGGGTCGGGTTCTGGTTCTGTGATTTACGTTCGCGAATGTTCTGGTCGTGCAAGTGCACGGCGCCTCATAGGGTACTCGACATACTGCGATGGAATCGGTCAATCCGAAGGTTCCCTAAAGGAACCGACACTCAGAGACAAAGAAAGCGGAAATATCTTGAGGCTCGTCCATGCGCCGACGGAAGCGGGGTTCTCCTCTCATCCGCGCACACCAGCGGGAATACAAACTCCGAAAGGAAGAGGAGGGAATGGGTACGACAGCTTACGGGCTTGTCGGACCTAATTCCCAAGCGACTGCCCAAAAGCACAATGGGTGCCCAATCTGTCTCGGCGACTACGCGCTCCGACTAGGTACAACTCCAAAGGGGCTGACTGAAGTGGGGGTTCGGTCTGGCTGGCTAGCCCTGCGGTGCTACGGGTGGGAGTTAGCACGCAAGGGCGGGGGAATGATCCACACGGGCTTGAGGGTCAGAGTCTGAAGGGCGACAGTGCGAGCGAGCGGGTCAGGATTTTACGAGAGTGAGGCGGGGCGCAATAACAAACGTCTATAATCGAGACGTTGAGTGAGGGACATTCCCCATCGAGTCCGAGCTTAAGTACAATGTGTAATTTACGAACATGCGGCTACTGGACTGCAGGAGGTGGTGGAGTGGAAAGTGGTGAAGTGGGTGGCATCGCATAGTGTAGGTGGGATGAAGTGGAGGCGGGGGCGATGTGTAAGTGGAATCAACACAGAGGCGGTGAGGTGGAGGCTATGCGAACGCGGTGGTACGGAGGTGGAAGCGAAGAGGGATTAAGTGGAGCGCGCAGGGCGGAGGCGGGTCTACACTATCGGAGCGAGTCTAGTAGCAAGCGGGGAATGATACAGACGAGAGGAAATACAGGATACAAATCGGGGAACACCAGAAAGAGTCCGTAGTACGAGACATGAGTCATAGGGAGTGGAGAGGGGATCGAGGGGATCGGAAACAGAGCGGAGAGGGGAGCGGGATTGCAGGAAGGATGTCGGAGCGACCGGAGGGAGCGGAGACTGTCGGAATAAGGAGGAAAAGGGGAAAAAGGGGCAATATTATTGCAGTACCCCCCACCAAGGGTCAGCGTCCTCGCTGACTATCGACGGACTCTCCTTTGTCTGGCAGGTCATGCGCGAGCGGCAGGAGGGTCAGTTCGTCTAGGGGTGTTGGGATGTCTGTGATAGAAGTCCTCCTCGAGGTCGAAATCATCATCTCTGTCTTGTAGGAGGTGGGGTCCGGCATCGGAATCGATGTCCTCGGCATTTTCCCAAGTGTCGTGCTCCTCGGTGAAGCCCTCCCATCAGATCTTGAACTGGAATCGATTGCGGAACCATCGGGAATCCAGGTATTTCTCTATAACCCAGAATTCCTCATCGTTGACCTTGATCAGGGGTGGAGCGGGATTCACATGGTTCAGAATTGTGTCAGGAGTTGCTTCGGACAGGACATTGACATGGAACACATTGTGAATCTTCCATTGGGCAGGAAGTTCGAGTCGGTAGGTCAAGTCCGAGAGCTTATCCTTAATCCGGAACGGGCCATGTCATTTGCTAGCGAGCTTCGGGGACGGTTCATCAGTCATGCGGTTGGTAGCTTTGAGCCAAACCGAATCTCCAACTTGAAAACCGGGGTTGTCGCATTTCCATTTGTCGTACGCCCGTTTTGAGATCTCCTGTGACCATTTGATGGCGCGTTTACACTCCTCTTGGGCTTCATGGATCCGCCGAATCTGCATGTCAGGCTCATCGGATTGGGCCGCAGTCGGGACGTTCGAGAGAGTCAGGTGGTAACCAAAGTTCGCGAAGAACAGAGTTGTATCGATTGATGGATGGTGGTGGTTGTTGTACGAAAACTCCGCCATCGGAAGGAGGTCAGCCCAATCGTCCTGACGGTGAGAACAGAACATGCGGAGGTAGGTTTCCATCCACTTGTTGTTGTTTTCGACTTGTCCTTGCGTCTGCGGATGATAGGCGGTCGAGAAGCAGGGTTCTATACCAAGTCCCTTGTAGAGGCTTTTCGTAAACGCGGCGGTGAAGGTCGATCCTTGGTCCGTTCCATGTACCAGCGGGATTCCATGCAGTTTCCAGATGTGTCGGATGTGCAACTTCATCAAATCGGGTGCGGAAATATCGGTCGTCATAGGAATAAAGTGGGCCATCTTAGTCAGTCTGTCGGAGATGACGTAGATGGCATTGAAACCACTCGATTTGGGGAGTTCGCCTACGAAATCCGACTGAATCCATTGCCAAGGTCTGTCAGGAGCGGGAATCGGTTGAAGCTTGCCGAATTCCCGCTGGTTCTGATGCTTCGCACGTCTGCAGGTATGGCACCCTTGGACATATCGTTTCACCCAAGCTGCCAAGTTGTGCCGCCAGTAGCTGCGGCCGATGAGCTCAAGGGTTCCCAAAGTTCCTAAGTGGCCAGTGACCAGAGAATCGTGGTAGAGTCCCATAACCTTCCTCCAGAGGTCGTCCGACTCAGGAAGCCAAATCCTACCGTCCTTCCGTCCTAATCTGTCATCCCAAACCAGTCCTTCCAGTTTATCCTCGTAGTCTGCAGCGATCCTGCGGGTTTCTGCCAGAATGTCCGAGTCCGAAACGGCGAGGGCAGCCACGAAGACCTCTCCAAGACCTTCCCAGTCCGAAGGGGTCATCTCAGCCTCACAAGCAGCCAGCTCCGTGAAGTTCTCAGCAGGAATTAGAGACTGCGGGACCTCGTCCTCACCGTCTGCGGGTCAGAGTTTGGCACGTTGGGATAGTGCGTCGGCAGTGGAATTCTTGTCACCAGGTCGATAGTGTATTTCGTAGTTGTAATGTGTGAGCAATTCCAACCAACACATTTGCCGGTGATTCAGGATCCGAGGTTTCGCAAAGTACTCCAAGTTCTTATGATCGGTGAGTATGTGGACCGGGAGACGAGTTCATTCGAGCCAGTGACGCCAGTTCTGGAGACCCTTTATGATTGCGAGGGCTTCCTTGTTGGGAATCCCATAATTCCACTCTGCCGGATTCATGGACTTCGACATGAAGCCAATCGGATGATGGCGACCATCAGTCTGCTTCTGCAAGAGGACGGCACCATAGGCGTAGTTCGAGGCATCGGTTTCCAGATGGAATTGTGCATCAGGATCGGCATGAACAAGGACGGGAGCCTGAGAGACACGCCACTTCAGGAGTTCGAAGGCCATCTGCTCATTCTTGGTCCATTGCCAAGCCTGGTTCTTCTGGAACAGATCGTGGAGCAGTCATGCGACGTTGGAGAAACCTGGGATCCATCGTCGATAGAAGTTCACAAATCCGATGAATTCCTGAACGCCTCGTACTGACGTCGGGTTTTGCCATTCTGCGATGACGGAGGTCTTCTTTTCGTCCATTTCGAACCCATGTTGGCTGATATCAACACCAAGAAACTCGATTTTTGGCTTATGGAACTCGCATTTCTTCGGGTTGCAAAAGAGGTTGGCTTCCCGAAGGCATTGGAGCATTTGACGGACTCCTGCGATGTGTTCCTCTAAAGTCCGATGATGATTGAGCACATCATCAAGGTAGTTTTCAAGATTCTTGTATAGCAATGGGGTGAAAACCTTGTCCATGAGACGTTGGAAGCAAGGCGGAGCATTCGTAAATCCGAAGGTCATTATGCGGAGTCGGAAGGGGCTGAATGGAGTCATAAACGTAGTTTTCCATTCGTCACCAGGTCGGATGCGGACCTGGTTGTAGCCGGATTTCAAGTCAAACTTCGTGAAGATTTCTGAACTGCGGATGCGGTCCATCATTTCGTCAATGCGTGGGAGCGGGTAACTGTCCTTGATCGTAATGTCATTGAGTTTGCGATAGTCAATGACGGGTCGGCGGGTTCCATCCTTTTTCCACACGAAGAACATCGGAGCGGCGATCGGACAGTTAGAATCCGCAGGTTCAGCCCAACCGGCATTGAGCATCTCATCGAGGACTTTTCGGCATTCGGCACGTTCTTCCTGGTTCATATGGTATGGTCGACTTGGCTTTGGGAGTGGTTTCGAAGGGTCGAGGTTGATTGTGAAGTCGGAATCGGGTCGGAAATCGGGGAGAGTAGTGGCGGCTTTCTCTCTGTCGAACCTGTCCATATAGTCGTGGTAATACTCAGGAATATCTGTAGCTACCGATTGAAGGTGCTCCGGAATGTTGATTGCATAGAGTTCGATCTCCTTGGCAGTGAGCAGATCTAGCTCAGCGTCAGGAATATTTTCGACCATTTCCGATGTTCAGATGAGAGGATGTTGGCTGAAGAATGTGCTTGCGGGTAATGCAAGACAGTGTTTCTCGCAATAGTCCAATGTGAAGGTGACCTTACCGCTCAACCAATGTATCTGCGGATCGTGCTGCTGAAGCCACGGTAATCCGAGTACGATGTTATGCCCTCCCAGCGGTGCAACATCAAAGGTGAGAGTCTCGGAATGGTTGCCAATGGCCATCCAGATCTCAACCTGTTGATCTACGCGCGAAAGGAGACAGCCATTTACATCATTAACGGTGAGCGGGTTGCAGCTTTTTGTGACCAGTGCATGTAATTCGACGAATCTCGGGTGTATAAAATTTCCCATGGCGCCCGAGTTGACCATGGCTGTTGTCTTAATCATATCCACTAAAGTAATCGGAGCTGTTAAATGTCTTACTAATTGGTACAGGGTGACAGCCGAAACCAATACTGTATTTTCAGACAAATCCGAATTACAAAACGAGGCAGAGTCCAATACATTTCCGTCTGTGGGTGCAACAGGCTCCGTTGGACAATCTAGTTTTTTGACTTGTCACAAGTCGGGGTAGTGTCCGAAGGGCAGTTGTCAGCGGTTGGCTCCACCACTGCGATCTGTGCCTTGGGCTTTTTGGGACAGTTTGGTTGGATATGTCCCTTTTCTCCGCAACTGAAGCACCTGCCTTCGGAGCGGAATTGAAGTCGATCAGACTCCAAGAGGTGTGTGCCAATTCGCGCAGACTCGGCCTTGATCTCGGGTGTCGATTGTCGGGAGGCGGAGTCGGGTCGTGGTGTCGGAGTCAAAGATTCGAAAGTGCAGGTGGCGGACCTGGGTTTTGGGTCGTGCCTGTCGGGGTCTTGGGCAGCCATATGCTCCTCGTCGAGAGTGATGGCGAGGGTTTTGAGCTCATCGAGTAGTTCGGGTTTTCGTCCGACCAAATCACGTTTTACCTTGTACTTGAGGCCCATATAGAATGCGGAGGTGAGCATCTCCTCATCGTGGAATTCTGTTTCGAGGATAAGCTCCTCGAATGCTTCAACGTACCAGCGGACGGAACCAGTCTGCTTCAGGCCTGCGTGGAAACAATTGCGGGCCTTCTGCTTGGCGTTAAGGTCCGCCCACTTGTTCAGGAAATTCCGCTGGAAGAGCTTCCAGCTGACCAGGTGATCAGGGGCGTTGTCCTCATCCATGGCGAGTTCTAACTGGACGCGCTTCCAGTTGGCGGCTTTGTCGGTACACAACTGGAGTGCCCACTGAATGCGGATTTCATCGGAGTTGAACCGGGACTTGTTGAGTGCCATGAAATTGTTACACTCGGCAAGGAAGACACGGGCTTTAGAAGATGACCCGTCGAAATGTGAAGGGAGCGCCACCTTCAGGGCTCCACCACGCTCCATCGGAGCAGGCCCTGAAGAAGTCGACCTAGTCGACAATGTGGCCTCCGATCACTTTCGTTGGGCATCCTCATAAAGGACCTGGACGTCAGCGAGGAAAGACAGGAGATCGGTGACATGGGCAAGATTCTGCCGCTTATCATTGAAAGAGTCGAGTAGCACAGGGGTTTCTTCAAGTTTATCAGCAAGGTCAGGAAAGTCCTGCAGGGCTCCCTCGACGCGGTCTCAGAATCAGGTGACCTGTGCATGGAAAGCAGAAATTTCATCCTTCAAGGGTGAGGCCTTGTCCTTCAGGGTCCACCTCGGGGCAGTGAACAGGGCCATTGGTGGGTTCAGGTTTCAGGTTCGGGGTCGGGGTCGGGTTCTGGTTCTGTGATTTACATTCGCGAACGTTCTGGTCGTGCAAGTGCGCGGCGCCTCGTAGGGTACTCGACGTACTGCGATGGAATCGGTAATTCCGCTAATCTCCGACAGAGATTAATGTGACGGAAGCCGAGAGAATGGAAGGGGGAAAGGTCTTGAGGCTTATCCATTCGCTGACGGAATTCGGTTCTCCTCTCGTCCGCACGCGCCGGTGGGAATACAATCTCCGAAGGGAAGGGGGGAAGTGGGGACGATGATTTAGGGGCTTGTCGGACCTAATTCCCAAGCAACTGCCCAAAAGCACGACGGGCGCCCAATCTGTCTCAGCGTAAACGCTCTGACTAGGTGCGACACCGAAGGGGCTGACTGAAGCAGGGTTTCGGTCTGGCTGGCTAGCCCTGCGGTGCTACGGGCGGGAGTTAGCACACGAGGGCGGGGGAATGGACCACGCGGTCTTGAAGTCCGAAGTCCGACAGTAGCGGGCGAGCGAGCGAGTGAGCAAGGGGCGTCGGGATTCTAATCGAGCGGGGCGGGGCGCACAATAACAAACGTCTATAATCGAGACGTCGAGTGAGGGACATTCCCCATCGAGTCTAAGGTTAAATACAATGTCTAATTTATGAACATGCGGCTACTGGACTGCAGGAGGCGGTGGAGTGGAAAGTGGTGAAGTGGGTGGCATCGCATAGTGTAGGTGGGACGAAGTGGAGGCGGGGGCGATGTGTAAGTGGAATCAACACAGAGGCGGTGAGGTGGAGGCTATGTGAACGCGGTGGTACAGAGGTGGAAGCGAAGAGGGATTAAGTGGAGCACGCAGGGCGGAGGCGGGTCTACACTATCGGAGCGAGTCTAGTAGCAAGCGGGGAATGATACAGACGAGAGGAAATACAGGATACAAATCGGGGAACACCAGAAAGAGTCCGTAGTACGAGACACGAGTCATAGGGAGCGGAGAGGGGAACGAGGGGATTGGAAATGGAGCGGAGAGGGGAGCGGGATTGCGGGAAGGATGTCGGAGTGACCAGAGGGAGCGGAGACTGTCGGAATAAGGAGGAAAAGGGGAAAAAGGGGCAATATTATCACACAGTGCGTCAGTTCCCACAGTATATTACACTTGTATAAACAACTTAGATATAGCATTAATGAATCATATCACGCATTGTACAATCAACAAGTCCGTGTGCAGAAACACAGAATTCAGAAGCCTAGGAGATGCAGTGCCTTCTGGGTGAAACCACCTTTTTGTTGACATTTCTGAGGCATCTGGAGTGCTGTCATGTTTTGCTAATGTGTCTCATACACACTATAAATTGGAACCACATTTTACCTACTTGAATGCGACCCATGAAACACTAAGAAATCCAACTCGTACTCCCTGGAAACTATGTGAATTCAAACTCATAACTACAAGGTAAGGCAGGCCGGTTCAATGGTACATTGACAGAAAGGGTCAGAGTCTCGTAAATACTCATGGAGTATGGAAGAGCTGGGTGAAGGGGTAGGCAGTAGGGAGTCCCGTTGTACTCATGGATGGATTGTTGATATATCATGCTCCGTCACAACTTTCGCATTAATTAACTCAATATACGCGCCAGGTGATATTCCATGGGGATGTTCGAGTGAGGGTCCAGGCATAGGAAGTATGAAGGGGTCAACTACATCTGCCCCGAGTTTGTGGCATTTACCTGGCTGGTCCTGGGCTGGTCCTGACGGGACGACTCGCTTCCGACTCGCCCCGGGGAGAGTGGGGTCGAAGACTTGAGCCACAGCCGAGAAATCGGTGAAGGGGGGGACGATCGCAGGGAAGGAGCCAGAGATGGAGGGAAGACTCAGTGCATTGCTCTCGTCAGGCCTCATGAAACTGCCTGGTGGGATGGAAAAGGGGTCGGATGGGTCAAAGGTCCTTGAGCCCATAGAAAATTCAGGATTGAGAGCAAGTAGACCAGTGGGTGGAATGTCAAATCCTTGAGTTGTCGACGTAGCGGCAGCATTTTCAGGAATTGTAACAGGCTCATGAATGGCACTGGTCGGCTGGGACAATTGCGGTATAGTCGAAGGGTCAACTGTAACCTTGTCCTGCTCTGTGCACCCAAGGCAGTCCTCACCCAGAACGACGGTTCTGATGATGAGTGGTGTCGTCTCAGTAATAGGACCTTGAAGGATTCTTGTCAGCACTATAACAAGAATTGAACAGATCATGTGGCTTACCTTCAATAGGAACGAGGCGCAACCTACGTGCCGGGTCGGGATTGAAGAACATTTGCAACATATTGCGGTAGATTTGGCGTGACTTTGGAAACCCGCCACTAATTGGAAAGTCAACAAGTGGGCACCAGTTAATGAGCCGCTTTTTAGAATTCTTGAGCATCTTGAGGATTGGTACCCAATCCGCGCGCTTGGGGGCCTTGTTACTCTTGCTGAATAGCGCTATAAAATGTGAAATCAGATCAGTGAGAAGTTAGGTGCGGAACACTTACCCAGTAAGGCGCACCAACAGTGGCTGGTGATCCCACATACCCCATTTTCGACTAGGCCCCCTAGCTCCACCAGCAAGTCGGTGAGGTAGTCGTGGAAGCCCTGAATGTCACTGATAATCAGGTCTTGAGGGGGGTCCACGAGAACTATGAAAAGCCTGAGAATGTGAAGTGATCCCCATCCCTCCATTTGTATCGTGACCTGAGAGATGGCATTCTTCAATGCAGCGCTCGCGAAAGGTTGGGGTAACCGGTCTGCAGTGTGGGTGGCTCCGCAACCGCTGTTGCTGTTGCCATCGTCGCTGATGCGTAGCTGCTTGCGCGAAGTAGCCTGGTTGTTTGTGCTCGGAGCTAAGGGAATCGACGAGTTTGAGGGTCCTGTGGCGTCCTCGCGTTCAAATAGCTTGAACCTCGTGAGAGGGTCGAGCTGTTCGATTCCCGTGAGGTCCGTGAGGTTGAGCATGTTCCCCTCGCCCAAAGCGGGAGGCAGTATCCCGGCCTGACGGTTTTCCATCTCCAGAACCCTGTAGGGCCCACGTAAGTATACCGGAGTGACCGGTGATAGGATGTGACATACACGAGCTTCGTCTTGAGGTCATTAAGCATTAGACGAAGCGGGAGGAGCTGACGACCGTCTACCAATACCCGGTGCATCTCCTTAGATCCCAAGCCAGCTCCAGACATTGCCTGCGCTTGGAGACTGTACGGATTTACGGAGCAGGTGAAGAAGAGCACGTGGACATGATGACGCGCAGCGCGCCTGCTCTAATGGCCATGGGGATTGTGAGTAGACACCCAGATATCTGTGATAATATCGCCCTTTTTTCCTTTTCCTCCTTATTCCGACATTCTCCACTCCCTCCGGTCGCTCCGACACTCTCGCTCCGACTCCGCTCCCGCCTCCACTCCCCTTCCCTGTTCTCTATGACTCGTGTCTCGTATTATGGACTCTTTCCCTGTGATGACCGTTCATATACTATGTCTCCGATTGCTTGTATCATTCCCGCACGCTGCTGGACTTATTCCTATAGTGTAGACCTGCCTCCGCCCTGTGCGCTCCACTAATTCCTCCCTGCTTCCACTTCCGTACCACTGTGTTCATATAGCCTCCACCTCACCGCCTCTGTGTAGATTCCACTTACACATCACCCCCGCCTCCACTTCGTGCCACCTACACTATGCAATGCCACCCACCTCACCACTTTCCACTCCACCACCTCCTGCAGTCCAGTAGCTGCATGTCTGTAAATTACACGTTGTATTTAAGCTCAGACTCGATGAGGAATGTCCCTCACTCGACGTCTCAATTATAGACATTTGTTATTGCGCCCCGCCTCACTCTCATAAAATCCCGACCTGCTCGCTCGTACCTCCATCCTTCGGACTCCGGCCCTCAAGCCCGTGGGACCATTCCCCTGCCCTCGCGTGCTAACTCCCACCCGTAGCACCACTGGGCTAGCCAGCCGGACCGAACCCCTGCTTCAGTCAGCCCCTTCAGAGTTGTACCTAGTCAGAGCACATAGCCGCCGAGACAGATTGGGCACCCATTGTGCTTTTGGGCAGTCGCTTGGGAATTAGGTCCGACAAGCCCATAAGTCATCATATCCACTTTCCCCTCTTCCCTTCGGAGAATATATTCCTGCCAGCACACATGGATGAGCGGAGACCCCGAATTCCGTTGGCGAACGGATGAGCCTCAAGACCCCCTTCCATTACTTTCGGCTTCCATTCGTATAATCTCTGTTGGAGATTATCGGAATTACCAATTCCATCGCAATATCGTGGTAAACCATGGTGACATACCACTTGTACAAGCTCGTCCTGGATATCCATGACTCTTAACGCAGTGTTGTCCTGCATGTCAAGATCATGAACCTTGGCCAAGTCATCCTCAAGTGTCCGTGTCCAAGCATCGATGGCTTCCTGAGCACCAAGTGCTTTGACCTTCGTTTGATACTCCTCATGGCATTGAGCAGTGAGTTTCTCTGCAAATATAGGTTGTCATTAAGTAGGCAATTATGAGAAGTAACAGACCTACCCTTGGTTGCCCTATCAGGGACCTTTAGAAACCTTTTCCACCAGAGCTTTTGCCATGCGTTCCAGCCACTGCACTGGTTCACACATCTCGCAATGACGCCAGCGATGGCCTCGCGCATGGCTTCGGCAGGCTTCCCTGTCCGTTCCTCGAAGCTGATACACGCGGGGTTGATGACTTTGTCCCAGAGGTCGGTAGCAACCTGAAGGTCATCCTTACTCAGTTTCACCTCTCAATCGAGTTTGTCAGTGACAAGTAAGGGCATAGTCACGCCTCAAACCTACTTTTGATGTAACGGGGGATTTCCTCCTGCCGAATGCTTTCACCCTCACCATTTGGGCATGTAGTCACTGCACAAATGTCATTCAGCGATACCTTCGCAATATTGCAATAAGACGTTACAATTACCA
>Ga0307515_10020711_pt1 | contig 11713 bp, 8 predicted proteins | sample 17_EM_MG_FD_194513 | JGI IMG/M metagenome (GOLD analysis project Ga0307515, IMG submission 194513) | Populus trichocarpa ectomycorrhiza microbial communities from riparian zone in the Pacific Northwest, United States - 17_EM | ecosystem: Host-associated > Plants > Roots > Unclassified | place... | reverse complement strand
CGAGGCGCCCAGGTAGCGGAAGCGGTACTTCCGCTTCTTGACGTGCAGCACGGGGAATGCCGTGCCGTTGACGGTGAAGATGTCGCCGACGAAGCCGTGGTTCGGGTAATGGCGGAAGAACAGGTTGCCCCACCATTCCGGATGCGTCGCGCCACAGACCTGGCCAGGCAGGCGCGGGTCGGGCGTGAGCGGCGTGTGCTGGTCCTGGTGCGATGTGACGCCATCGTCGAGGCGACAGTCGTAGAGCGCCAGCGGGATGTCGTAGTCGACGTTGAACGTCCCGTCGCGGTTGTTGGTCCGCACGCCGGGCAAGCGGAGGCCGCGGGTCTCGTCGCCGCTGTCCAGAACCGGGTCGTAGAGCGGGAACAGGCCAACCAGGCCCTTGTAAACATTGGCCCCGGTGTGATGCATGCGGTGATCGTGGAACCACAGGAATGACTGCTTCTCGCGGTCATCGCCGCCCGCTGGATAGTTGAGATACAGATTGTCGCTCCACTCGCTGGGCATGTAGCCGCCGTCGTTGTCGACCAGATGGTTGGGATTGCCATCGCTCTCCGGTGCGGTATGACCGTTGTGGAGGTGCGTCAGGAACGCCCAGTCCGGCGCGCCGAAGTCCAGGCGAGGCAAGCACATCGGGTTCAGGTCGAGATCGTTCTCGAACCGGACCAGCACCGGCCGGCCATACTCGGCATTGATCATCGGGCCCGGGAACGTCCCGTTGAAGCCGTAGATCGTGGCCGGCGGGAGCCGATAGGTGCCGTCCCCCACCGGGATCGCGGGCGAGCCTCTCGGCGGCCTGACCGGCGCGCCCGACGCATCGATCGGCTGCACCGGCGACGTCGTGAAGTCGTGCGCGGCGACCTGCAACCTGACGTGGAACAGCAGCGGATCGGGCAATCCGAGATCCTGGTCCATGACGCCGCGACCGCTGCTCCACAGCTGGTGCGTCCCCGCGTTGGGCACTCCCCACTCGGGGTGCGCGATCGCGCTGTTCCCCGGGCGGTCGCCGAGCGCGTCCTGGTGCCCTGGCTCGGGCCCCGGCCTGACGACAGTGTTGTCACCGAACTGCATGGACTTGCGAACGAACCAGGCGTTCGGGTCGCGCGGCGAGGCGACCGTGCCGTCCGGATAGCGCCAGCCCGGGCGCAAGGTCTGCGGCACCGGCAGCGCATCCTCGAACGGCCGCAGGATGAACGGGCTCGTCGTCATCGGCTCGCCGCCGACGCTGCATCCGGTGAACTCGAGATCGGACATCGGATCGATCATCTCGTTATCGACGCAGACATCGGCCCAGGCGTTCCGCCCGATCAGGGATGCGGCGCCGGTGACGGCACCAAACTTGAGCATGTCGCGTCGCGTGTATTGCCATCGTTGAGAGCCCATCGCAGACCTCCTGTGTTTCATCACCTGCCGCGCACAAGTCGGATGACTCCGGCTCGGGGCCACGGATACGATCGTTGCGTTGTGCAGCCCCGGTGCCATCGCGGACGGCGTCCGGGGCCGCGGACTGCGAGCTATGGCTGGAACGGGTTCAGACCGAGGAACCGCGGCACCGGGGCCGCCTGGCCGGTAGCACCGACCGCCGGCAGGACCGTGACGAGATCTGCGCCGGCCCTGCTCTGCCCCGCCGGGATCGAGATCTCCGGATGATCGAACGGCGCGCGCTGGTACGCGACGCGGTCGTCGGTCAGCGCGACCAGGAACGCGACCAGGCCAACGCTCTGATCCTCGGTGAGTCCCAGCGGGCGCATGAGCGGCGTCAGCGTGGCGCTCGTGAAGTCGCCGCCGTCGTCGTAGAACTGCACGACCTGGCGCAGCGTGGCCTTGCCGCCGCTGTGGAGATACGGGCCGTTCAGGTCCACGTTGCGCAGCGAGGCCGTCTTGAAGCTGCCGGCGACGTCGGTGGGCTCGGTCTTGAGCAAGCCACCTGCGAGGATCGGCCGGCCGTTTCCCGGGTTGACGACCTCGCCGGCGAACGCGGACGTGCTCGGCGCGGCGGGCGGCGACACCGGGTTGCCGTTCACGTCGACGCAGCCGAGGCCACCGCCCGGCACCTTGATGCCCGACGGATTGGCGCGGGTCACCTGGTAGTACCGGACCCACGATAGCGGCAGCCCGGAGGCATCGAGGCCACCGATGCCGAGGTCCTCGGCCGGCGGGCGCACGCCGAGGTTGTACCAGCCGGCGTCGTAGGTCATGACCGTCATCGCCTGTGCAGGCACGGGCGCGCCGCCGATGCCGGTGACCGTCACCTTGAAGGTCGCGGTGTCGAACGTGATGACGTCGGTCCCGAGCGGCACCGGCGGTGGCGGCTGCGGCGGCTCGGGCGCCGGCGTCCGGATGCCCATGAACATCCGCTCCATCCGCAGATCGAAGCCGGCGGCCTTGAACGCGACGTCGCCGGGCTCGAACCCTTCCGTCAGGCTGCGGATCGAGGCGCTGGTCGTCTCGGCGCTCACGTGGCAGGCGCTGCAGCCGACGCCGAACCCGGCCGGTATCCCCGGTGTCCCGGGCAGCGGGATGGGCTTCTCGAACAGCTCGAGCCCGGTGAGGATGTCCGCCCGGGTGACGGCGCGGTTACCGCCGTTCAACAGCGGAACCGTGATCCCTTGCGCCGCGAGCTGAGTCACCACCGGATCGAGGAGCGCTGGATCGTGGCGGATCAGCGCGCCGGTGACCGGATCGAACGTCCGCGATGCGGCGTACTGGTCCATCGGGCTGCGATCGGAGACCAGCGTGGCCTCGTAGAGCATGATCGACAGGCCGAAGAACAGCGAGAAGTTCGCCTGCATCTGCGAGTAGTTCCGGCCATTCAGCGCGACGACGCTGGGGCTGCTCCACCACTTCGGCTGGAACGCCCGCTGGATCAGCGCCGCATACGTCGTCGCGAGCCCCTTGGCTCTCGGATCGGCGAGGCTGCCGAGGACGCTGTCGCGCGGATCCACCGTCTGCAGCCCGAGCGGCCTCAGCAGCGTGAGCTTCACGCCGATATCCGGGAACGTCCGGCCAACCGACGACATCTCCACCGGATTGATCGGCGGCCCGACCGCCTGCGACGCGAGGCTTGCGGTCGGGATGTGAAGATCGAGCTGGCCGAGATTGCCAGCGGCGTCCACGATCACCCACACGCGAGAGATCGAGTCTCGGTTCCCCCACGGCGTCACGCCGTTGAACTCGGGCTGCGCGCGGCCGTTGAAGAAGTTGCGGTGATTGAACACCGCATTGATCACCGAAGGTGAATGCAGTGCGGTCGTTTGCCGCATGGTGCCGAACACCGGATCATTGATCGGTGTCGTCACCTCCTCGCCCTTGTCGGTGACGCCGCCGAAGCTCGTCCGGCGAACTCCTTGCGAGCCCGCGATATTGTCGACGTCCCTCCCCATGACCGGATCGGTGAATGGAAAGTCCGCTGCAGTGAGCGTGTAATTCGCGGCGTAGCCATCCCATCCGCCGTTGGCTCCCGGGTGGAGCTGGTTGCGGATCCGTGGGTCGGCGCCGGCCTGGACATGGCATGTCGCGCACGCGACCTTGTTGTCGCTGCCCACCTGCATGTCCCAGAACAGCGCCTTGCCCAGCTGGATCGCGCTGGTGACGTCCACGACGTAGTCGACGAGGTCGTCCCGTATCGTCGGAGCGCCGCTCGCCGGATCCGGCGGCAGCACCGGGTTTGGCACGGTCGCCAGCGACGTGAGCGGGACGAACGGCGGCCCGCCTACTCCCGGCGCCAGGGCGAACGCTCCGAACCCGGTGCCCGGCGCCTGGCAGCTCATCGTGTACGTGATCTGCTGTTCCTCGATTCCGACCTCCTCCTCGTCGTCCACGCACGAAGTCAATATCGGCGCAGACAGCAGCGCGATTGGAAGCAACAGGACATGAAACCTTGTGACCCTCATGTCCGAGGTCGCTGCATCGCAGATGCCAGCGCTGTCGGCGCGCGTCGATCGACGATCGCGCGTCACCCATTCGCGAACACGCTGCGACGGAGTCCGGATCCGATCGCCCCGCGATGCACACTCACATGCCGGGAATCGCCATCAGCTCGATGATCTCGATCGAGCTGTCCGGCATCATGAAGTGCGGGTGCTCCTTCATCATGGCGGCGAGCGCCTCCTTCGACTCGGCCTGCATGACCGAATAACCGCCGAGCTCGTTCGCGACCGGAGAGACCGCGCCACCCTTGGTCACCAGCACCGACTTGCCGAGCGGGCCGCCCATGTCGACGGTCGACGACGCGGCGTTCTTGCCCCAGGTGATCCAGGCCGCCATGCCGGCCTTCTGCTGCTCGGGCGTGGCGCTCTTCATCATCTGGAACGCAGCGGTCGACGCCTTGTAGAGCACGAGGAATTTCTTCATGCTCCGAGGTTGCTTCCATCGATCCCTCGGGACAACCGGGAGTGGAGGTCGAACGACCGGCGACGGGGAGACGCGCGAGCCCCTGCGCCACAGAGCCAGCCGGTGCTGACGCCGAGCACATCCCTGATATCGTGGCGCGGTGGCCAAGATCGCGAACCCTGCCAGGACCTGTGCCCACCGCCCGAAGCTCGTCGTGTGCGCCCGGCGCGTGCGGGGCTGGATGCGCGCGCAAGTCCTGACCTCCGTGCTCGCCGTCGCGGCGGTCGCGTGCGCGCCGACCGTGGCGCAGCGATTTCCCGCCAAGCCACCCCGGTGCGCGCTCGAGACGTTCAAGCTCCTGCCGGAGCGTCCATATATCGAGCTCGAGACCTTCAACCTGCCGTCGCCAGACTCGATGCGCGGCGTGCTCGACCTCGTCCAGGAGCGCGCCTGCGGCGACGGAGCCGACGCGATCTACGCGCCCAAGGGAGGGCGCGTGTACTCGTACGCGATCGCCCTGAAATGGAACGATCCACCGGCGCCGGCCGCACCGCCACCGCCACCCGCGGCGCCACCGGTCGATCCGCCGCCGGCCACTGCGCCGCCGCCACCACCCGCGGCGCCACCGGTCGATCCGCCGCCGGCCACTGCGCCACCGCCACCCGCGGCGCCGCCGGGCGGGTGATCCGCGACCACCCGCGTCTCGGCCAGACCGGGACGCGACGTCACCCGCGTCCCGTCGTCGGAGCGGCTGTGACAGACCGCTGCGCGAGCGCCTGCACTTGTTCGATCGCATCGCGCAACCGCCGGCAGCCCGCCTGGCAGTCCTCGATCGCCTTCACGAGCTCGCGCTCGTCGCCCTCGCACGCCTCGCGGTACGCGCGCGCCTTTGCGACGAGCTCGGGCGAGCCCCTGGCCTCTGCGACCGAGCTCCAGTGCACCCAGCGCTCGGTCCTGATCCGTGCCTTGGCCAGGAGCGGCTCGATCTGGGCGATCTGACCCTGGTAACCGACGACGATCCCCTCGGCTTGTGCGACGGTCTCGGCGATCTCGTCGGCGGAGATCTCGGTCGCTCCGGCGCGTGCGATCCGCTCGGTCAGGACCGCGAGCATCGCCGACGATGCGAGCTCCGCGCGGGTCTGGTTCTGCGCGCCCTTCAGGTAGGCCAGCACCTGCCGGCGCCGTTGACCACGCCGCAACCGGTCGCGGACGCGGAACCAGATCATCGTGCGGCGGAGGGCCTGGAACACTCGGTGCTCGAGGCTGGCCAGCGCACGCCGCCACGCCTGCCCGGTCGCGCGCAGACGCCATCGCAGCGTGTCCGTCGCATCGGGTCTTTCGAGCTTGTCTGTGATCGAACGCTCGAGCGCAGCGACCCGAGCGCCGGCCTCGCGGGCCCGGCGCTCGATTCGCTGGACCTGCGAGTTCGCATGCTTCGTCGGCTCGGCCGATGGTGCGGGTGCCGCGATCGCGGGCACGGGCTTGCGATCGGCCCGAGCTGCCTTGCCGCGCGGCGATGAAGCGTGCGCCTTGCTCCGCTTCCGTCGCTTGGCCACGCCACAAGATGGGTCGGTCGAGCAAACTGTCAAGGCGGGCCGTCGGCCGAGAATGCTTGTGGCAAAATTTCGTCGCGGACCTCGGCCGTGCGGCTACCGCGATGGCGGGGCGTGAACGAGCGTGTGCATGCCATCGGCGAACTCGACGTCGATGCGCTTCACGACGCTCGCGATCACCTTGCCGCGCCCGAACTTCGGATGGTCGATGACGTCGCCGACCGCGAACGTCCGGCTCGCGGCGTAGGGCAGCGCCGTCTCCGCGGGCGCGCGCCAGGCGATCCGCAGCAGATCGGTGAGGCTATCCAGCAGGGATTGCAGGACGCGCGCCGGCGTCTTGGTGACCCGGGGGTCGCAGGCGCGCAGGATCGCGACCTCGCGCGGGGTCGCGCGAAGCGTGATCGGCTGATCGATGCGGGCGCCGGCCTCGGCATCGGCGGCCGCGAGCACGTCGCGAGCGCGGTCGAGCGCGGCGCCGACGACGCGCGCGACGATGGCGTTGCGGGTCTCGAACAGCGCGTACTGCACGGCGTGCAGGGCATCGATCGGCACCTTGGCTTGCTTGACGAAGTGCAGGCCGCGATCGTCGAGCTGGGCGGCGAGGCGATCGAACGCCGCGTGGTGGCGGACGTCGCAGCGCGCCCGGGCGTCGGCGATGATGTCCGCGCGCAGCTTCGGCGCGGCGAGCTCGACGTCGACCACCGCGGTGAGCGCACCGGTGACGTCGACGCGCACGGCGCCATCGAGCGTGATCGTCCGGTCCGGCTCGTCGACCGGCGTCAGGCCGAGCGCGGCGACGACGCAGCCCACCAGCTGGCGCGGCTTCGGGCCGCGCGGGCCACCGCCGTCGAGATCGATGGTCTCGAGCTGCGCGACCACGGCCGGCAGCACCGCCTCGTGGCTCGCGAGCGCCGAGCGGTCGGTGACGTCGAGCGGCGGGAACGCCTCCGCGAGCTCGGCCAGCACGCGATCGAGCCCGGCGTGGGTGCAGACATCGAACAACGCCAGCAGCAGATCACGGGCGAGCGAGGCGAGGCTCGTGCCAGGCTTGCGGCTGTCGTACAGGCGCGTGGCGTGGTCCTGGAACGCGGCGATCCTGGGCGCTGGAAACTCGACCGGCATTGCGCGGCATCATACGGCGGTTCCCGCGGCTGGCGCGGCAGAATGCGTCAGGAGCAAGGCGGGCCGGATGTCCCGACGCAGGTGCACTGGTTGGCGATGCAAAACCCGTCACAGGCTCCGGAACTGGTGCAGGCCTGAAAGCACGCGTTGTCGTTGCACAGGGCGTTGACATCGGTCGCGGGGAGCTCGGTCGCGGGTACCACGCTGCCGATGCCCCGTATCACCTCCGGTGCCCCACCGAGCTGCGTCCCGCCTGACTGCTGCTCGCTGCACGAACATGCCAGTATGATACAGCCCACTGCGAATACGATTTTTCCTGAATGCATGTGTTCTCCCTTCTCGATCTCGGGTCTTGGACCATATCAGGCTCCATGCGGCCGGCTCGGGTCGGTGGCATCACGTCGATGCCCGGCGCGCTGACGCCCCGCGCGCGAACCGAGACGCACGCACGCGCACACGCGCACACGCGCACACGCGCACACGTGCGCGGCACGAGCTCCGCGACAGCCGCGCCACCGGCGACGCCTGCGATCCATATCGGAAGTCTGATCTCACGAAGCCGCGGAAGCGCACACAAGGCGACACCATACCCATCGGCGGAACACACGCGGAACGATCGCAGCGTCGCGCCGGTCAAGTGATCGTAACTTCTGTCGTCGGGATGGACGCAGAAATGTGCTGGTCACCGATGAGGTGAGTTCTTGCCACCGATGTGTGTGCGCGCGATGTCAGTAGCTGCGAGACTGCAGTCGGGCTGGAATTCTCTCCCGATCGCACGGCCCCCCGGCGGCGCGTGTTAGGCTCGAGGAGCTTCCGATGAAGAAAACGCAAGATGCTCGGTGGAACGAGCTTTCGGAGCCGGAGATCTCGATCGGAGCGATGATCCAGGCGCACGCCGAGGACTTCAAGGGCAACGTCGTGGGCGAGCGGTTCGGGAAGTACCTGCTGGTCGGTGATATCGCGGTCGGCGGCATGGCCGAGCTGTTCCTGGGCGTCCACAAGGGCGTCGAAGGCTTCATCAAGGCCGTCGTCATCAAGCGCGTGCTGCCGCACCTGTCGCACAACCCCGAGTTCGTGCGGATGTTCGTCGAGGAGGCCCGGCTCGAGGCCCGCCTCGAACACCCCAACATCGTCCGGACCTACGAGTTCGGCGAGGTCAACGGACACTACTTCACGGCGATGGAATACCTCGCCGGTGAAGACCTCTGCAAGGCGCTCAACAGCCTCTCGGTCTCGAGGCAGTTGATGCCGCTCCACATCGCCGCCGGCATCGTCCAGCAACTCTGCACTGGCCTCCACTTCGCGCACCACTTCACGGATACCAACGGCAGGCCACTCAACCTCGTACACCGCGACATCAATCCGGCCAATATCGTCATCACTTACGGCGGCGAGGTCAAGATCATCGACTTCGGCGTCGCGAAGAGCAACGCCAACGTCCAGACCATCACCGGCATGATCAAGGGCAAGGTCGCGTACATGCCGCCCGAGCAGGTGCTCGGCCGCGAGGTCGACCAGCGCGCCGATATCTTCTCGGCGGGCGTCGTGCTGTGGGAGGTCCTGACCGGCCGGCCGCTGTTCCTGCGCAACAACGAGGCCGCGACGCTGTACGCGATCATGAACGCCCCGATCCCGCCGCCCAGCGCGGTGCGCTCCGATGTACCGCAGGCGCTCGACCGGATCGTGGGCCGCGCGCTGGCCCGATCCCCCGAGGATCGCTACGACTCCGCGGAGGAGATGGCGGCGGCGCTCGACGAGGTCCTGGCCCGGCTGCCGCGCTACGACTCGCGCGTGCTCGCGAACAAGCTCGAGGAGCTGTTCGGCTCGACCCGGGCCGAGGCCAAGCGCTCGATCGCGCAGACCCGCTCGCTGACCCGCAACATCTCGCTGGTGATGAAGCTGCGCAGCGATGTCCGGGCCGACCTCGCGGAGCGGCTGGACGCGGCGGTGACCTCAGGAAACGCCGGCCGCGACGGCTCGGCGCCGGGTGGGTTCGACGCGAATGGCCCCCGCCCCACGGCCCGAGGATCGGGCATCCCGATCCAGGCGGTCGGGCCGTCGCGATCGCGGCGCGGGCTCGTGATCGCGCTGACCGGCGTCATGCTGGCCGCGATCGCGGGGGGCCTGATCTACACCCAGTCGCGCGCGGAGCAGCCGCCGGCGGTCAAGCAGGTCGTCCAGTCCGGGCTCCAGATCGAGAGCACGCCCCCGGGCGCGGCCGTGTTCGTCGGCGGAGAGCCGACCGGCCTCAAGACCCCGACGATGCTGACCGGGATCACCAGCACCCAGCTGTCGATCCGCCTCGAGCTGCCCAACCACGCCCCGGTGACCAAGATCATCGACATCCCCGCCGGCACGACCGCGTCGACCCAGGTGACGCTCGCGCCGCTCCAGAGTCGACTCGTGATCTCGGACCTCCCGGCCAACGCCCGCCTGGTCGTGGATGGCCAGGACTACGACGCCGGCGAGGTCATCCCGGTCGCCGCGGGCAGCCACGCTGTTCGCATCGTGCTCGACGGCCTGGTTGTCGTCGAGCAATCGATCGAGGCCGGCGCCGGCGACCAGGGCTGGAAGCTCGTTCACGGCAAGCTCGTGCGGAACTGAGTCGCCCGACTACAAGCGCGGATATGCGCGGGCATGTATACAGATATTCTTCTAGTAGGTTCCACTTACAGTACACGTTATATACTTGAACACATCAGGCTCGTTGTCGCTTGACGTTCGGTGATTTCGAGTTTCATAGTAAGTGCCCGTAGCAGTGGTGGGTGGTGGGGACTAGTAAAACGTACGTGGTGGCCGGATGAGCAGTGATCTGCAAGCTTCGCCCGCGGCTGGTCAGCGTCTCGCGACGTCGATGTCGCAGACGCCGGGCAACCGTCGTGGGGCACCGGAAGCGCTGGGCGCTCCGAGCCGCACCGGCTACGTACTTTCCCTGGTCGTTGTGACGCTCGCCATAGCGGTCGCGGTGCTGTGGTCGCGGCTCGCGCTGCGCGAGCTGGGGTCGTCGATCGTGCGCGAGACCGCGGGGCACCTCGATCGCGCGCGCCGCACGTTCGAGGTGACGCGGGCGCGAACGCTCGATTCGCTGCGGGTCCAGGCGCGCGTGATGGTCGAGGATCCGCGGCTCAAGTCGACGCTCTCGACCGACGGCATCGACGAGGTCACCGTCGCCGATATCCTGGGGGATCTCGGCAAGCTGCGGAGCACCGGGTTCCTCATGGTGCTGTCGCCCGACGGCCGGGTGTTCGCGCAGGCCGGCGCCGACGAGCTGCGCGGCCTCGATCTATCGGGCTCGAGCGCGGTCAAGAAGGCGCAGTCCACGCCGGAGGCGGTCGTCGGATCCTGGGTGATCGGCGGCAAGATCATGGACCTCAGCATCATGCCGGTGCGATTCGGTCCCAAGCCGATCGCTTACCTGGTGGTGGGCCAAGCGGTCGACCAGGACATGCTGAACGCGGTCGCGGACCAGACCGGGGTCGCGGTCGCGACCGCGACCGGGCCCACGGTCATGCTATCGGCACCGCCGGGCGACGCCACCCGGGCGGTGTTCACCGCCGTGGTCGAGCAGCTCGAGGCCTCACAGTCGCGGCTGTTCGAGATCGACGACGAGAGCTACGTCGCGGCGATGTCCGAGCTCGAGGAGTCCGGACAGACGCATCCGCGCCTCGTGGTTGCCCAGGCACTCGCACCGCCGCGCGCCGCGTTTGCCAGGTCGCGGTGGATGCTGTTCCTCCCACCGGGGCTGATGATCATCGCTGTCCTGTTTGCGCTGACCGCAGCACGTCGAACCATCGTGGTCCGGCAGCCCTAGGAGTTCGGAATGAGAGCTAGCATCACAGCCATCGGACTGGGTCTTGGCGCGGGGTTGCTCGCTGCCACGGCATCGGCGCAGCCGGCGCCGAGCGCGGCTGCGGGAAACGCCGATGATGCCGACGACGCCGACGCGGGGCCCGACGGCGCGCTCGCCATCAAGGTCCAGGAGCTCGAGGACAAGCTCGCGGCGATGCAGGCCCGCAAGACGCAGTTTCCGATCAAGGTCACGGGATACGGCGATATCGGCCTGTTCGCGACCCAGGGCGACGGGTCGGGGTTCCGCCGCGACATCGGTCACACGATGTTCCCGGGGCACAGCGACGTCGGCTGGGTGTTCTACGGCGATCTGCTCGCGACCCCGGTCAACTCGCGCGGTGACGTGGCCGACCTCGGGCAAGCTCCCGGCGTCACTCGCTTCGACTCGGTTCACTCGGGCGGCAAGCTGACGTTCCTGATCAACGAGCTCAACCTGAGCATCAACGCCGGCCTCGGCCCCACCGCGCTGTTCACGTCGAGCGTCAACTTCACCCCGCGCGCCGGCGCCAACTTCAGCCTCGGCGACTCGTTCGACGTCGACCTCGCGCAGCTCGAGTGGATGCCGACCGAGGACGGCAAGACCTCGATCTTCGTCGGCAAGGTCGATTCGGTGCTCGGCCACGAGTACAAGACCCGCAAGGCGTCGCAGCGGTTCGGCATCACGCCGAGCCTGGTCGCCCGCTACACCACCGGCACCGCGGTCGGGGTCAAGGCCCGCACGCTGCTCGCCGGCGACCACGTCGTCGTCGCCGTCGCGGCCACCAACGGATCGTTCGGCACCGAGCAGTTCCACTTCTTCCAGGAGACCGACTCCAACAACTTCAAGACGCTGTCGGGCCGCGTGGGGCTGCGCATGG
>Ga0307515_10020710_pt1 | contig 11713 bp, 8 predicted proteins | sample 17_EM_MG_FD_194513 | JGI IMG/M metagenome (GOLD analysis project Ga0307515, IMG submission 194513) | Populus trichocarpa ectomycorrhiza microbial communities from riparian zone in the Pacific Northwest, United States - 17_EM | ecosystem: Host-associated > Plants > Roots > Unclassified | place... | reverse complement strand
AACTAGATGAAAATTTGCACAGATTCGATGCTAGTAGACATTGGCTCGTAGGATGTGTTTAACACTTCACTCAATAAAAAAAGAAAGTTAACTTGTCAAAAGCCTCCTAATCTTTCGATTGAACCTAGCTGAGATTTTGTTGGGAACACTATTATTATCTGAATCGAATATGAAATGATTAAATCAGGAAAAAAAACAATACGTCAAGACTAAATTGAAACAAATAACAGATAGCAGGGAGTGCGCTTGCAACGAGTTGAATGATTTTTCTTTTTTTATTGGGAAAAATTTAGGTGATTATAGATGACATGGAGCTTTTTTCTTTCTTTCGGGGTATGACCAGCAGGCCGGAAGAGAGTTTTTATGGAGTATACAATTATAGTATGGGAAATCTTGGCATATCCTTGTTTTGTTGTTTCCGGAGATCGAGGGTTATGGATTAAGATATCAGAATTTGAATTTGAGTCGGATTGTTATGGTTAATAGTGACTCAGTTGATGAATCCATCATTGGAGATATTAATAGTAGCCTAAGGTATCAAGCCTTTGAGAAAGCTTTCAAACAAGAAAAGAACACACAACTACCAGGTTTTATCACCAAGTTTTATCCCAAGTTAGATCAAATTCAACATGGATTAAACCAAGAAAAAACACATCAATTCAAGAAATAAAGGAAGCGCTCAAGCGAAGAGAGTACATTTCTCAAAGGCCCAAGGCTTTTTGGCACCGTCACACGCAAATATTAATTTTTCCCTCAAGATTTCACATGCACATATATATATACAAGCGCAAAAGCACACTGAGCAAGCATCAAACAAATTTACATAAAAAATCCAAATAGAGCTTCAAATGTAAAGTGCACCTAAACTGTAATTTCAAAAGCGTACAATATATATATTCCAAATTTGACAAAAACAACCTTTGATCAAAGCAAAAAATTGGTACAATGACAAAAGCAATTATATCTTTCTATTTCCATATAATATCAACGCAATTTCTCAATTATATGGTATCAAGGCAAGATGGTTTTCTTCAAATAGTATCTATACTATTCTTATTGTATTCCTTAATTATTATTTAATTGTGTATATATATTAGCTTATTTAAATATATAGCTTATACTATAAGTATTGCACCTTTGTACTCTTGGATACTATAAAAATTCAAGTAGTTAAACGGGTTACTTAATCATTAGAGAATTCTTTTTTGGAAAAATACTTTTGTTTTATCCTAACTAATGTTTGTATCACCAGATTTCTTGGTTCTTTTTTTGGTGATTTCATCTTCACATTGAAAATGGGGGATTTCTGGATAGCAAAGTTGGATCTTCGATGGTTTTTAGGTGTTTTCTGAGTCTTCTACTGCATTTTTGTCTCAAGCCTTGTTCTCTACCCATACTTCTACTACATTTTGGTTTCGTCAAGATGAACTCTCCTTTGCTTTTGAATGATCTCTTAAGGTGACTTGACGGTGTCTGATAAATGGTTCTTTCTAGCTACGACTTAATGTATTTGGGTTTGACCATAAGAATGGTAATGAGAATAAGGAGGTCCTGATTAATAAAGTGCAGCAAAAGGGTAAGAAAGTTATAGCGAGTCCAATGAGATTTCGAGACAACAAAACATGTACAGAGGTTGTTCATCAAGTAGAATCTCCTGTTCGATCACCAAAAAGAGAGATACCATTGAACTTTGTGTGCACTAAGAAGGTCATTATTGGATGAAAAGAAGTTTAGTTGGTGTCTTATCTAAGGGTTTGGATTATGGATCGGTTATGATCCAAAGCAGTGTGGGGATTGAGCTAGTTAGTTTCACCTTTCTACGTAATTTGATGTGCCAGACCTGACAGCAGTTCTGATATTGTTTTTTTGAGGATATTAGATCTTATATTGTCTCAAATAGTCCTTACGATAGATTTAATAAGATTAATATATCTGGTTTCCCTATGGTTGCATAGTCAAGGGATTGTTTTTCAAAAATAATCTCTCTTTTTGGTAGGGTTGTTAGTTTTGATTCGTATATTGCTACTTACACTAATCTTAGCACAACAACGAGACTGATTGGTACAAGATGTAAGGACTCCCTAGTAGAAGAGGTGGTAGTCATGGTTGATGGGATTGAGCATAGGTTATTCATTGTGAAAAAAAAAACCTTGAACTCCACGACCTCAAAAAAGATCGTTACTCCATGGAAAGGGTTATTCAAATCAGAGAATAGATGATGAGGTGGACGGTGACAACGATGCAAGTTATGATGTGGTGCCTGAATTGGATGATGCCGCACTCGATATGTAAAAAATCAAGAAAATATATAAAGTTTAAAAGGCAGAGTTGCCACTCAATTTTTTTTTAAGGCAAAAACTAAGAAAAGTTTAGAGTTTGACGAGGATATAACGGGAATTCAAGCGGTGCATTGGGGGCGTCCTACATCGGGTAGTGTTTGGATTGGTGGCGCTGGGATCACCTACGGAAGAAGATTATGTTGGTCCTACTCATGTTGTTAGAAGTTGGCTGGAGGTTAGCAGTTGAGCTTCAACACACCCTCTCTCTGTTTTTTTTTTTTTTTACCTTGTCTGCTAGGTTTTTATGAGTGTTAACTGGTAGGAGAAGGGGAGTGTTTATTAGAGTGACCCCAAGTCGTTTATGTTTTCCATTTTATATATTTTCTTTATATATTTTTAAGGAATAAAACAGGAGCTGGCCTTATCAGCCCAGCGAATTTGGGCTTCTTGATTTGTTTTCTTTTTTAATTGGAAAAAAAAATTAGGTGATGGACCGATGATGTGGAGCTTTTTTTCGGGAGTATGACCATCCAGGCAGGAAGAGAGTTTTTCTGGAGGATGACAATTACACCATGGGGAATCTCGGCGTATCCTTGTTGTTTCCGGAGACAGAGGGATATGGAAATCAGAGTTATTGTTGTGGTTCATAGTGATCCAGTTGATAAGTCTTTTCCTTGGTGTCAACCTGCAGATGAATTAGGTGATGGGCTTCACGTGTCCTGCACACTCTATTTAGGCTCTTAAATGAAAATGCAGGAGAAAAAGAAAAGGAAAGCTGCAGTGTGCAAGCCCAACATGTTATGTTAAGAAGGTTGCCGTTTAAGAACATGGTTAGGATCAAAATTATTTTGAATTTTTTTAATATTTTTAAATTGTTTTGATGTATTGATATTAAAAAAAATTAAAAAAAAATATTATTTTAATATATTTCTAAATAAAAATACTTTAAATCATAATTATTACTATAATCTCAAACACATACTCAATCCTATCGGAAGGTATTACTCTTCCCTCTAAGAGATATAAATTAATACGAAACATCGACAAGGAATCTCGCATGTCTCAAAGATGGGAAAGACAAAAGGTGTTGTCCATTAAAACTGTTATTGGTTTTAATAGTACAGAATGTATATAAATATAATTCTTTTTTATCAATTAGATATCAATGTGTATTGGGTTATAAATAGTCATCTCAAATTCTATAGTCACTCCTTTCATAATATGAACCAGAAAACTTATTTTATGAAAGCATATATGTTTACCATGGAGATATCTATTTAAACATAATAAATTTCATAACTTTGATGTATGGTGTAACACCTTCTCATCATATGGTTCAATTCAATTTTTGAATCATTTTCTTTTATTATGTATAGATCAAGAGAGAGTAGTTTCTAGTATCAACCTATTAATTTGAATGGGTTTGTTTAGAATCATTTTTTTTTTCTTATTGTTTATTATGTTGTGTTTTCTAGGAATATAAAATGAAAGTAACATTTCCAAAAATATGTTTGATAAATAAATACTATACTTTTAAAAAATTATGTTTTTGCTTAAAAAATAATACATCCCATCATCAACTTTGCTTTTAGTTCAAAGCATGAGGTAAGCTTTTATCATTAACAACATCTACTTATTATACCAAAGGAAAATATTCAATCCTTCTTCGCATTATATATAAACCTGCACAAAGATAGAATTTATGGTGTTTAGAAAATAACTAGTATGATCCTATTAGTTACTCTTTTGATTTTACTTTGAAAAAAAAAAAAACAGATACAAGGAAGAGAGAAATAATAAAATTCATGACCCATAAAAAATAATATATACATTTCCACATATGATTTATCTCTCTTATTTGTATCTATTTATTTTTTTTACGAAAACTCCATAAAATAACTAATAGGAAGATATTAATTACTCTATAAATATCATAAAATTACTCTGACGTGCATGCAAATTAAAGTTAGTGACATGATTGCTTATAAATTCTTGTACATCATAATACTAAATTTGTTAATTAATTAAGATATTATTTAATCAATAAATCAATAAAATTATTAATTTATATATTATTAATAAAAGTCAATTTATTAAGGTATTATTTATTTATTTTTTCCAAACATTAAAGTTAATGCATATATCCTGTGTTGTTATATATGAACACTATCTAATTTTCAAATTACAAGTTATTTATTGTACCAAATGCAAATGATTAGTTCTTGGATGTATTAATATTGTGTCATATCAATACACCTAACATGACCAACATGCAAATTAAAGTGAGTGATTTGATTGCTTATATAGTCTTGCATATCATAATTTCTTATAACATGTGGTGCAAATAACATGTCCGTTACTTGCCATGTAAATGTTAGTACCACACAACAAGACTTGAAAGCTACTTCAAGAATTTCAGCTTAAAATTTAATGAAATTATCTTATCTTAAAATGGACAGACATTTATTAATGATGTTCAATTGTCCCATCATGTGGTTCATTAGACTTTAAAAGATAAAATTATATAATACTTAAAAACAAGTTGACCCAGACGATGTGAAATTTCAACACCATTCATTCTCTTATGCTTTGCAAGTAATTTGTTCATAAAAATACATAAAATTCTCCTTTTAGATTCTTCATAATCTTTCTAGAATTGATTTAAATTAACTAATTACCATCAATCTCAAACTAATTGATGCAAATTTCATATAACTCCTGAAGGAAGAAAACGAAAAAAAAGAGTTAAAACCATAGTTATCAAATCCGGTTCGGGTGTTGACCAGGTTGAGGGGCAGGGTCCCGGGTTACACAAGTCAACTCGAAAATATTAAAAAAAATATTTGACATTTTAATATTTAATGTAAAAAAAATTACGAAACAATCCATGTGGATATAGATTATACATGTTGTAAATAATGAATTTTAAAAGATTATTTCAAAAGATTTTTTTATGTCACATTGAAAAGATATTATCTTATTCTTTTAAGTTGAAGTATTTAAACCAAAAAGGTTGTTTATCCCACATTGAAAAAACATAACTTTTTTCTTGTGAATATAGAGTATTATTATTATTATTATTAACTATAACTAAAATTGATCAGTGTTTCACTGTAGCGGGGGCTACTGTTCACTGTGAGTTAATTCATTGTGAATTGCACTATTCTACACTATAGCACGGATACTGTAGATTGTGAGTGATTTCACTGTGGACTGCACTGTTTAGTGGGGGCATGAGGTGAGGCTGCAGCCTGCAGGATCCAAGCGCCATGCCGGAGGCACGCCCGCTGGGGCTGCGAACACCTGGGGCTTGGCTGCCAGACCTGGGCATTACCAGGTCCTGCGCTGGACCCAATGCAATTGGTCCACTGCAGGACCTAATGACAATGGGTCTTGCGCAAGACCCAAGTCTAATGGGTCCTACCTCAGGACCCAATTCGCATAAGTCCTCGCCAAGACCCAAATAATTTGTGTTGTAAATATTCTTCAGTTTTCTTAATATAATAATGTGTGTTATAAATATTATTATTTCTCTTATAACTCAAAGTGTTAATATCAAAAATATTATTATTTGTGTTATAAATATTATAATTTTTATTATAACTCAAAGTATTGATATAAAAAATAGTATTATTTGTGTTATAATCATCCTTGGAATTCTTAATATAATTATTTATGTGATAAATATTATTATTTTTATTATAATTCTAAATATTCATATCAAAAATAGTATTATTTGTGTTATTAATATTATTATTTTTATTATAATTAATAGTATGAATATTAAAAATACTATCATTTGTGGTATAAATATTATTATTTTTAATATAATTAATATTATTAATAAAATAATTAATAAATTTGAATAAAAAATATTATTAATATTAAAAAATATTATTTTTTGTATTATAAATTTTTACAGTATTTTTTATGAAGCTAAAAAGTAAACCCGCCGCGTAACGCGGGCATCCAACTAGTATATACTAAAGATCTTCAATCCTACATTGAAAAAATAAAACATTCTTCTAGTATTTATATAGTAAACTTTGAAATGTGTTAGCAACCAACTAAAAAATATGAAAAAAAATAGGGGTCTCTGGCGAGAAGAAAAAACATATTTGAGAGAGAAAATAAATATATTTACTGGGTTTTGCTGGGTTACTCGGGTTTCGGGTCGCCCTAACAGGTCGATCAGTTTTCTCCAAACCAATTGTAAGTCCAAGTTTTTAATAAAATAAATGAGTTAATTTACTAATGTAGTTTCTATTTTTGTTTTCCAAAACGTCGAAATTAATGCATATATCATGTATTGTTATATGTGAACACTATCTAATTTTCAAATTACAAACCAAAGGCAAATGACTAGTCCTTGTCTGTATTAATATTGTGTCATATCAATACTACTAGCATGGCCAGCTTTTCCAAAACATCGAAATTAATGCATATATCATGTATTGTTATATGTGAACACTATCTAATTTTCAAATTACGAACCAAAGTCAAATGACTAATCCTTGTCTGTATTAATATTGTGTCATATCAATACTCCTAGCATGGCTAGCTTGCAAATTAAAGTTAGTGACTTGTTTGCTTATATAGTCTTGCATATCTCGATTTCTTATAACATGTGGAGCAAATAACATATTCGTTACTTGCCATGTAAATATTAGTACTTACTATGCAATAAGTCTTGAAAGTCACTTCAAGAATTCCAAGTTAAAATTTAATTAAATTATCTTATCTTAAAATAGACAGATGCTTATTCATGATGTTCAAGAGTCCCATCATATGGTCCATTATACTTTAAAAGATAAGATTACATATAATGCTCACCTAGACGATGTTTTTATTGTAATGTTTTCATAAAAATACATAAAATCTCCATTTTGATCCTTTACAATCTTTCAAGAATTGATTTGAATCAACTAATTACCATTAGTCTCAAATTAATTAGAACGGATTTCTTAGATTTTATTCCCCTACTTTTTTAATGGACTTTGTATCATATTTTACAATAGCCTCTCCAATACCAAAAAATAAAACTATGTTGCTTCACAAGCAACAAAAACTAATCAAATCTTTTATTCTTTTAATCAATTTTTTCTTACAATTTATACACCAGAAGAGGGTAGTTTATAATAACAACCGGTTGATTTGAACATGCTTATTTGAAATAGTTTCTTCCTGATTATATCTCAATGTTGTGTTTGTAATGATATGCAATATTATGTTGACTAGGAATATAAAATGAAAGCACATCTAAACCTATATGAATTAATACTTTTAAGACCATGAAAATTTGTTATTTAATTGAGATATTATTTAATTGATAAATGAATAATTTATTAAGTTGTGCATTAATTTATAAAAGTTGATTTATAAAGGTATTTTAATTTTATGTTTATTGTTTTCCAAAACATTGAAGTTAATGCATATATCATGTATTGTTATGTATGAACCCTATCTAATTTCCAAATTACAAATTATTTATTGTACCTAACACAAATGATTAGTCCTTGTCAGTATTAATATTATGTCATATCAATACTCCTAGCATGGCCAGCATGCAAATTAAAGTGTGTGACTTGTTTGCTTATATAGTCTTGCATATCATAAATTGTTATAACATGTGTTACAAATAACATATTGATTATTTGCCATGTAAATATTAGCAAGTCTCGAAAGCTACTCGTAGAATTTCAGCTTAAAAGTTAATGAAATAGTGTAACCCTTTTGGACGTTTTAAAAAATTAATGATTGAACAGATTTCGGTAAGCTCATCATATGGGGTCAAATTCTAAACTTGTATGCGAAGAAGACCTTTCGTTACACTTTTATATAAATAAGAAGTTTAATGGATTTTGAGTTTATAAATAATTAAGACCTTTCAATAATAATTCAAAGTATCAACTACTAAGTTAATTTCCTTAGAAATTCTAATGACCAATTTAATAGCATCCCCCACATAAATGATGCAAATATATATATATATATCATACCAAGAAATTAAACAAATTAACAGTACTCATAATATATTAAGCAATTTAAATTAACAGTCTAAATTTCAAAACAAGAAATAAGCTTACATTAATTAGGTGTACCTCGTACTGATGCATATATAAAATCATAACACAAGAAGGAAGAAAACGAAAAAAAGAAAATAAAACCACAAACTAACACTATAAACAAGGCAAAGAAAACATGCACATGGAAATGTTTCCATTCCTTCGCATCTATGTGGGGGAGGTCTTTTAGATTCAGCCAGGTAAGTGATTAAATATTAGTTCTTTAATAACATCATTATTAATTTTGATTAGTTTACAAGCATTATAGTAGTGGTAATTATTAGGGCCAATCAAATTACTTTTGAACTTATTATACCGGATTTAAACTTATTATACGAGCTCTAGAAATGTAATAATGATTATACGAGCTCTGGAAATGTAAATTTTTTTTGATTTGGTTACTTTATTTTAATAAAAATCAAACCGAACAAAAAATAATTACCCTTAAGTATATATATTAAAGAGTTTCAAATCCTACATTAAAAAAATAAAATATTCTTCTAGCATTTATATAGTAAACTTTGAAATGTGTTAGTAATCAACTGAAAAATATATATATAAAAAGGGTTTCTGACAAAAAGAAAAAACATATTTTTTCTTCTTTTTCTATATAACATGTAAACCAAAAATTATAAAATGTAGGGCACGAGCACTAAAACTAATCAAATATTTCATGCTACTTCAATGTAATTATAAAAGTTCACAACTTTATGTGAGATTAAGTGCAGTTTGATCCTAGAAAATATTGCTAAAAACATCAGAATTATATAACTGTTCATGTATCATGCCAAAAAAAAACATAAAAAAGCCTTCTTTCACAACAATTTTTTTTCTAGTGAGAACAAAATGAAGTATAATTAATAATAAGGTTAGTTTCGATTATAGGTAATTATTAAAGCATAGGATAATACAACTATTTAAAGTGAATCCCATGTTCATAATCTATACAGACAAGAAGAAAAGTAATAGGAAATTAGGGGCGGTGAATCCCATGTTCATATATATATATAAAATCATAACACAAGAAGGAAGAAAACGAAAAAAAGAAAGAATAAAGAATAAATAAAACTACAAACTAACACTATAAACAAGTCAAAGAAAACATGCACATGGAAATGTTTCCATTCCTTCGCATCTATGTGGGGGAGGTGGTCTCGTGCTATTGCTATTTGTTAGGTTATTTTTTCTCCTTTTTCCCTTTAATTAACTGTTAAATCCCAATCGATCAATTTGTGTTCTTTTATCTCTCTCTCTTTTTCTTTTTCTTTTTTTCCTTTTACTTAAAGAAGTTGGAGCCCAAATAATTAGAAAACCTACAAATAATACTTTACGGTTGCTCTATTTCCATTTTATGGAAGTTAATTCCGGCAAAAAGTGGAAATTTAGAGTAAAAATGTCCCATGACTTTTCTCCTGCTCGGATGTGTTTTATGTTCCCGAGGCCTGTGAATGAAGGAAGAGGAACCAACTTTGGCTGCTTGCTTGCTTGCTGGGGATCAATCCTGTAGTGTAATTTGCAAATGGAAAGCATTAATGCTGGCAATTATAGATAATTCCGAAATTGAAAAACAAATTGTATTTCTAACATGATTTGAAAACAGTCATTCTTAATCTCTAATTTCCTAGCCACTCCTGTCACATTTGAATTTGAAATTTTTTTATAAAAAGCCCACATTTTTACTATGGACATATCCATTTGAGCACTATAATTTTGATAAATTTGATTTGTGGTGTAACACCTTCTCATTAAGTTCATATACTTTTTAATCAAGTTTTTTTTTCTTGCTATCTTTTGATATAAAGAGGCTTGTTTCTAGTGCCAATCTGTTAATTTCAATAGGCTTGTTTTAATTAAAATCATTTTTTTTATTTGATATTTTGTGTTTTGTTAGTTATGTTTTCTAGGAATATGACATGAAAGTAGCATTTCAAAAAATATGTTTGATAAATAAATATTTTGCTTTTAAAAAAATTTATTTTTGCTTTAAAAAATACAACATCTTGCAATCATTTGCTTTACTTTTTAGTTAAAAGCATAGTTATCGGAAAGATATCATCTTATTCTTTTAAGTTAAAATATTTAAACTAAAAAAGGTTTTTTTATCCCACATTTAAAAAACATAACTTTTTTCTTATGAATATAGAATATATATACTAAAGAGTTTCAAATCTCACATTAAAAAAATAAAACATTCTTCTAATATTTATATAGTAAACTTTGAAATGTGTTAGTAATCAACTGAAAAATATATAAAAAAGGGATCTCTGGCAAAAAGAATAAACATATTTTAGAGAGAGAAAAAACAGGTATCTATTGGGTTTTGCCGGGTTACTCGTGTTTCGTGTTGAACTGGCGGGTCAATCAGTTTTCTCCGGACCAATTATAGGTTCGGGTTTTTAATAAAACAGACAAGTTAATTTACTAAGGTAATTTCTATTTTTGTTTTCCAAAACATCGAAATTAATGCATATATATGTGAACACTATCTAATTTTCAAATTACGAACCAAAAGCAAATGACTAGTCCTTGTCTGTATTAATATTGTGTCATATCAATACTCCTAGCATGGCTAGCTTGCAAATCAAATTTCGTGACTTGTTTGCTTATATAGTCTTGTATATCTCGATTTCTTATAACATGTGGAGCAAATAACATGTTCAATACTTGTAATATAAATGTTAGTACTATGCAACCAGTCTTGAAAGCTACATCAACAATTCTAGCTTAAAAATTAATTAAATTATCTTATCTCAAAATGAATAGATTCTTATGGATGATGTTCAAGTGTTCCATCATATGATCCATTATACTTTAAAAGATAAGATTAGGTATAATACTCACCTAAACGATGTGAAATATCAACACTATTTATTCATATACGCAATGTTTTTGTTGTAATGTTTTCATAAAAATACATAAAATCTCCATTTAGATCATTTACAATCTTTCAAGAATTGATTTGAATAATCTAATTACCATCAATCTCAAACTAATTGAAGCGAATTTCTTAGATTTTATTCTCCTTCTTCTTAAGTAGACTTTGTATCATATTTTATAATAGTCTTTCCAAAACCAAAAATATAAAACTTTGTTGTTTTCCAAGCAACTAAAACTAATCAAATCTTTTATTTTTGAATCAATTTTTCTTACAATTTATACAAAAGAAGATTATAGTTTATAATAACAACCGGTTGATTTGAACATCTTTCTTTGAAATAATTTTTTTTTAATTATTTGTTATGCATGTATTATTTTGACTGAAATGTTATACTGTGTTATTATGGAATATCAAATGAAACTATGGGTAAAAATCTCTAAATTAATATGTTTTAAAGATATTATTTAATTGATAAATTCCTAGCACAAAAA
>Ga0307515_10020709_pt1 | contig 11713 bp, 9 predicted proteins | sample 17_EM_MG_FD_194513 | JGI IMG/M metagenome (GOLD analysis project Ga0307515, IMG submission 194513) | Populus trichocarpa ectomycorrhiza microbial communities from riparian zone in the Pacific Northwest, United States - 17_EM | ecosystem: Host-associated > Plants > Roots > Unclassified | place... | reverse complement strand
ACCCCTTTATGACTGTCAAGATTTTCTCCCTGATTGACTCGATCTTGTGCAAAAGATTAGCATTTTAATGGAGAAACAAATACACCCTTGTATGGTCTGAGCTACTTTGAACATTCCAAATTAGTCAAAAAGGACTTTGTGGAGCTGCAATCTAAATCAGTATAGCATCACAAAAGGATAGTCTAGTTTAATTACAGGCGCCATTAGTTCCAATGTCTCTTTTTTCCCATGTTCGTTGGATTAAATAGAACAATTATGCTCACTCCTATAAGGAATTGTATAGGAAAAATACGTTTTAATATAATTAGTAAAAACAAGGCATAATAAGTAAAATCAATGACTTTGGATGATGAATTTAAATCTTAGGATCGATGATGAACGAAAATGGTGGAGGAACGACCAAAAACTATTACATTGGTCGGATTAAAATAAAATAAAATTGTAGCCAATATATTTTGTGGCAGCAAGAAAAAAAGTTAACAATAATAAATCATAAGATAGGGAGATAAATACAAATTAGAATTTAATAACATGACTTTCGGCTGCAACTTGACTTAACAATTATATTAGCACAAAAGTAAATTTTATCCTTGCTAAGTAGCTTCTTGATATCGGCTTGGGATTTATTTGTACATGGACGTATCCTTTAAAATGTGGATGCCATGACAAGTTCGATGTACAAAATAAAATCTTTCAAGGAGTAACGAGATTGAGAAGGGACACTCTATTTTGTATTAAACATCTAAAAATGCAATCTAATTTTGCATTAAAACCATTGATGCACACATCAAGTGTCTCTAATCTCCTTTGCACTTCTTGCACGTCGATCTTGGCATCATTTTTCCGCATTTGTCCTTGAATGGAACATAGAGCAATGTCAACATTCCCTACTTCATTGAAAATCTTCTGACCTTTATCAGAAGCTAGCAACCCTGAACGTATCAGTTTCGATATCAACGACCATCCGCCGGTGTTCTTCTTCACTTCCGGCATGGATAGGAAAAGAACTAGAGATCGGAAGATTGAAATAGCGATAGCCCTTGCTTCATTTATAACCTCGATCACATATGAGTACTGCTGGTTATCTACCTCCGTGCTGGAATGGTAGGATCCATTAACATTGCTTGCGGTTCTTTTCAATGTTCTAATGGACCTGGTGATTTCCTTCGTTGTCTTCTTTCTGAAGCTAACGTAAGCAAGAACGTTGCTTTCGATGCTTAAATCTCTAGCTCCGCGCCTTCGTAGCAGGGACTGCATGTCCTGGACATGTTCTTTCATTGTCAAGAACAAATCCCTTACCGTGCTACACACGTCTAACAAGCCAACCGAACCCTCAATTGCTCCTTCCACATGACTTAAATGTTGATGATGAAAAGCTTGCTGGGTGAGTGGTGAGTGAATGAGGTCTTGAATGCAATTAAACAACTCTGCTAGCTTAGTCAAACTCATTTGAATAGTTTCAGCTCTTAAAGGATTCGTAGATGATTCCCAAGTTCTTAGCTTTGTTAGCTGAGCTTCGACTTTGAGAGAATTCGGATGTGACCTAGAAGGCAAGCTAATGGACCTAACAGGGTGGTGCGCAGAATTAATTGGAGATAAGCTTGCCATCTTCACTTGCTATGCAAATGCTGAATATCAAAAAGGTCACAAGGTGAATGCTTTGAATGGAGATTATGGCCTATCCTATTTATATGGACACGACGGTGTTGATGAATTTATTGGCTAATTCAATATCTAAGAAGTAGGTCCATGTGATGGCAATGCTGTTCACCCTACAGTCGCAAGATTCTTGTAACAATTTTAGCCAGCAAACTACAAACCTAAAAGTTTTTCTTTAATCTTGAGGTCATGAAATGGACAACAATACTAGATAGGGTTTGGTTTTATTATTGGTAATAACCATGACAATTTGTGAATCATGTGCCTCCTTGCCTCCCCTAATCATTGATGGTACGTAGTTGTAAAACTGACCAAAATCTTCAAATATATCGTTTGTAAGAAGGTAATGAACATGAAAGGCTGGCGATTCCATGACTGGTTGGTTTCAAAGAACCAATAATTCATCAAGACACCTAATCAATTGACCATGTGGATGAAGAAAAAACGAGACAATCTTGCATGACAGAAAAGGACCCTTTTAGGGTACAAGAATCTAAGGTTGTCCTAACCCACATTGGGTGAATTTGTTCTCATTCCAAATTCATTATACTATGATCCACATGGGCACTGAATTCCGTAATAATGTGCACCATATGGCATTAAGGTTTGCAACTTTGCATCATGTAGAATAAATCAATATTGGGAAACAAGGACAGTATTAAGCTTTATGTTTTTTTTATACTTGCTTCTTTTTCCCCTTCCAGACATATACCAATGTATCATGTATGAAATTTTGACAAAGCGAGCAAGGAAGTTTTGTATTGTAAAATACCAATAAATTTTGAATTACCCCATGAACATACTTATTTGAGAGAATAATGAGAAGAATAGATTATACAGATTATACATTTACCTTAAAAAACATCAAATTAATATTTTTTTTATAATATTTTGATATACTGATATCAAAATAAAAAAAAATCTAAAAAATATCATTTAAATACAATTTTAAACAATTCACTGTAATACCAATCATGCCTTATGCACAAGCGGAGATTATGATGCTAAAACATTCACTTTTCACATCTGTTTTGGGTTGTCCACCTTGGGATTCATCCCTTTTGGAGCCCATTTAGGATTTGAGGTCCCAAATCTGTGAACATCCATTTCCCCTAAAACATGTTCTGCAAGCTCTGCATCTAAATTTCGACCACACACAAACGGTTTTTGCATTTGGATTTGCCCATAAACAGTGCCGAATTCACCACTACAGATTTCTCAAGATTTCATTACTGGAATTCAAAATCATAAATACGAAGCACGTCACAAACTCACAATACTGCACTCTGGCTACTAGATGCATTTCTGTGAAATCTGAAGGAAGTTGAGCTCCATCCCTATATGTTTTCACTAAAATGAACACATCAATCTGCAAGAAGACACCCTGTCAAACCTTTGATTCACTAAAGAACGTGCAGAGTTTTTTAAAGGTGGGTCAATATCTCATACTACCAAAGAAAGGACAAAATTTAATGGTGCTAAGAAGGCTAGTTGTACATGTATAATATTCACATTCAAGGCTGTCATATCTTTTGCCTATCTTAGTAGTGGCCACAGGCCAGTAGCCTTGTATATGAGAAACTTGGTTAAGGGGGATGCAAGGGCTGCAACATCTCATGATAAGAGATATCAGCAACAAATCAACACAAATAAAGAAAAAAACACCTTAATGTTGCTCGAATTGCAACAGTCACTGGCACAATGAAGATCTCAAACATATTGAGATAATACAACATAGAGCAATTGCCATAAATACTACTAGCTTCTATTCAGAGTATTCTAGCCCAAAAGTTATAAAAATGCTCTGTCATTGACCACTGAGATTAAGAATGGAAAGAAAATGGGTGAGATAAATGTTCAGAAGATATCAACTTTAAGGATTTCCAACATATTCGAGATTTGCTATGCATTGTATTCAATTGAAAATTAACTTCAACTTTATTTTGGCAGTGTGGTAGATTTGCGTAAACAAATACAAGAACAACACTGATGGTAAACAACGCAGGTGGTACAGGTGGGATTCATTGAGATTTTATCCCTCCATCAAAAGTGAAAATTAAGCAATATATTTTGGCAGCTCCTAATGGTCGTTAATGGATGAGGTGGTCAAAGACTTGTCTCTATAGTCTATCAAGCATTAATTTCACACATTTTGGAAGCTTCAAGAGAATTATTATACGCAACCTTCGCAGAATCATCATGCAGCCTTAGCACTTCGTCTTTCTCTAAAACCACCATTTGATGTCTATATTCTGGTTTTTTTTTTTTTTTTTGGCCAACGAAACCTTGTTGACAGCTCCTGCCTTAAATTGAACCACAAAAGCTTCAGCTCAGGACAGCTGGTAGAGAAAATAACAGGAAAGTAACATGTTATTTCTGTTCAGATTGCATAGCTGAACAGCATGTTATGATGCACTTGGCACTATTGTAAGGACGGCTGAACAAATTAAACTTTAGGCGTTAAATTTGGAACATTTGTAGCCAAAACACCGCAGTCATCATGACTAAAATGAAGTGTACCAATTAAAGCAACGAGGAAAGAAGGCGTAATGATCCCTGATGTGGCAGGGACATCGGGGGAACCAACATCTAGAAAGGATAAAAATAGAAAAATAAGTCTCCATCTGGTTAGTGTTACTCAATAGTTGGTTATGTATTGAAAAAAAATAATCATTACCCTATACATGTTTTTAATATAAAAAAATGTCTGATGTTTCCTTAAAAATTATTTTTCCAAAATGATTTTATTATCACGACTTATAAGAAAAGAATCTCATTAAAGAAACAATGGGTCTTTAGGTGTTATTGGTGGCTGAGATTTTTTGGGCTTTATTTCAAGTGTTCTTTGGCCATGTTTCGGATTGTTGTGGGGCTGTGATTTGGACCTATTTCCAGGCAGATTTGGACTAAGAGGCAGGAGGTCGAGTTGAAGTTTTTGGATTGGAAAGGAAAATGATTTGAGGGCTGCGTGAGATTGGGTCAAAGGAGGCTGATTTGATAGCTTAAGAAATGAAGAGCTTAGACAATGATGTGGGTTTTTTTAGGAAGACAATGACTGAGCAATAGTTACTATTACAAGGGCTGATGACGCCGGTGAGGAGGAGATGAAAGGTAGGGTCTGTTGGGAAGATGAAAGTCGTCGTGAGAGAAGCTAATGGCAGTTGAGAAAAGGGATCTATCACCATGGTTTTTTTTAGGAAGGAGGCTGGAGGATGTATGGCTGCCAGAGTTGGAAATCTGCCATTGTGGTGTGGGATCACAGCTGGTGTGGGCTATTGTCGCCGTGGGAAGCTCTCAGGGTTGGCGAGGTAGAAACCCCCGGTGATGTGGCAGTCGACAGTGCGGTTTTTTTTGGATTTTGATTTTAAAAAACATTTAGAATCGTAAAATGGGAGCGCAGATGGCCGAAAACACATTTTCTGAAATTTTGAAAAATATTTTGAAGAAAAAGGAGTCAAAATTGGTTAACAGGGAGATCAAACGAATCCAACTTTTTAAAGATAACAAGCAGTTATTGGAAAAACAACAGGAAAGCCATCTTAAAGTACGAGAATTAGATAGCTAAGCACACAGAAGAACCCAGAATTAATGTCAAACCATGGACTTCATCGAGACTTTACAGAGAGCCAGTATCATTGTTCTACGAGACATGCACACAAAATGAGAGTCGAGCACTGAGACTAAAATTAACAGAGCCAAATTTAATTCTTCTTGGACAGAGGTGCGATAGTCATTAGCTGGTAACAGAAACTTCTTTTCAATTAATGGAAAAACTGTGCAAGCTATCTCAACAAGCATAATCGTTTCCAAAGAAACAGAAAGCAGTCCTACTTGATGCCCTTTCTGATTTATTTACTTATAGTTTCCCAATCATTAGAAATTTAGTGGAAATTAAAAACTTTAATATTCCCTTTCTTTCTGTCAGCATAACATTTGCTTCATCTTCAAGAACTTTCTTCCTTTAGCTATTCACATGTGGCAAACTAAATCAAATACAGTTTCAATCTATTTTGTTGTTTATTCTCGGGGTCAACAAGAACAAATCATTTTCAAGCAAAAGCACCCCAAGTACAAGTTTGGCACATTGCATTCCAACCAAAAACAAAAAACAGGGACTAGCTAGTGCATTTACCCATAAAAGAATCGTTTTCGTCTAAGATGCATTAGCTACCATGACACGAATGAGACAGGTAGCAATAAGAAAAGCTAAGAAAACAGAATTAATAATGTAGTAAACAACATACCATCTATACAGCAAGACCTTGCTCTCGCGCTTTCTTCAACCACTTCAGTGTACTCTCCAATGTAGTGTAAGCAGCTACATCAGTTAAACTCTTACTCTCTACTGCATAGTCAAATACCTCATAAGCTTCTGCAACTCTACCCTCCCTGCAAAGAGCTCTCACAAACGTAGCATAAGAAGCTGTCTCAAGCTTCATACCACCCTTTTTTATCACCCCATACAATTCAACACCCTTATTCAACCTTCTCCCTTTGCAAAACCCATGAAGCAAAGTATTATAAGTACACGAATTTGGACTACATCCTTTCAATTCCATCTCCTCCAACAATGCCGCCGCACCCAATACATCCCCTTCTCTACACATCCCATTCATCAATGATGTGTATGTAACTGCATCAGGAAAATGGCCTGATTCAACCATAATTTTCAAAAGCTTCTTAGCTTCACTAACTCTCCCGCACTTTGACAACCCAAAAATCAACGTATTATATGTAACAAGATCAGGCTCCACTCCTTCCTCTTTCATCTGTTTATAAATCCTAACAGCCTCAATACCTTTATTCAACAAACAGTAACCTTTCATAATCGTATTGTACAAAAAAGCATCTGGCTTTAGCCCACATTCCTTTAACACAGCCACCAATCTATCAGCCTCACGAATATTTTTTGCATTACAAACATTATCAATCAATATGGTATAAGTAACAAGATCAGGCTTTATATCAAAACTACTCTTCATTTCATCAATGAAACTATAAACACTGTTGAAAATCCTACTCTTACATAAACACTTAACAAGAAAATTATAAGTAAAAGTATCAGGCTTTGAATGCTTCGAAGAAAATTCCTTTACCAATAAAATAGCATCATCTACTCTCCCAGCAGAGCACAGAGACCTAATCGCGACATCAACAGTAAATTGATTAGGCTTAAACCCCTTATTAATCATCAAGTTCAAAACTTTCTGAGCAGAAGATAGAGAACTATCAGGTTCTCTGCAAGACTGTGAAAGCAAAACATGGTAAGTGGATCGGTCAGGGGATAAGGAAGGGAGGGTCTTGACCATGTGATCAAGAAGAGAAATGGAATCATCGAGGGTGGAGATTGAAGTGTAGGATTGAAGGAAAGAGTTGTGTAAACGAAGGTTGTCTAGTAGCGGGGCTTTTGTAGTTGAAATGAAGGAATTGAAGAGACTTTTAGCTTCATTTAGAGATGAGGTTTTAAAGAGTGATTTGTGAGGTGGTGGGGTTTCAGTTTCATGGGGTTTTGGGGAATTTTTCTTGGTGAGTTTCTTGGGAAAGTAATGGGGTTGTTGCTGCTGCTGAGAGGGTGTGTTCTTGATGAGTGATGTCGATGAGATTGCAGAACGGAATGAAGGTGGGAATTTTCCCATTTCCGTAGCTTTGTTCTTGATGATGATGATGCTGTTTTTGTTTGTGCCTCTGCTGTTTTTGTTTGCTTTCAGATTAGGGTTTTGTGGGGGTCTTAGGATGATGAGTACGATGGATCTGGGCCAGTTAGAGTTTTCCACAACTTAAAAGCCCATGGATCATGTCAGTGGTTCCACAGCTTTGCTACTGAAATCTCTGCCAATTTTCAACACTAGCAATTTAATCTATGATAGATGGCGCATGTGTTGCCGCGGGCTGATTTTGATTGAGTGCGCAGTGTTCTTGGAAAAAAAAAAGGGAAGGATTGCATCTGTGAAATAAGTCATAGGAGAAACAGAAACCCTAGCAAATTATTGTGAAAATTAAAGGCAGCATGATATTTATCAAGCGAAGCAATGCAAATGCAATGTGAAACAGCAACATCGTCATTGATTCAACTACAAGGTCACAGTGAACTTGCATTACAAATACCAAGCTAATCTCAGTCAAAAAATTTACATGCCAACAAAAGATACGTGCTTGAAAGGGCTAAACTGGAAACATCTGCTATGATTGGCAGGTAGTTCCTTCGTATAATATAAGGAGGTGATGTTAGCAATAAGTTGTCCAATACAAATGAAATTGGCTCTTCTAGTAGCAATGAGGAGGATGATGTTAATCTTTTCCATCACAAACCTCACCATGAACCATCTAGCAATTATTCTTCAATATCTTAACACCGAGAAGAAGAAATATAAGAACTTATTAAAAAATCTGATGTGAGAGTTGATAATCCTAAATTTAAAGGGAAAATGCAACCTGATGAGTTTATTGATTGGCTTTGAACCATGAAGAGGATTTTCAATTTCATAGGGTTTTCTAAAAATAGAAAAGTAAAGTTGGGGCTCTAAAACTCAAAAAGTATACTTTCTAGTTTCTTGTGGTGAGAAAATTTTAAAAAGCAAAGAGCTCGTGAAGGCAAAAGTAAAATTAAGTTGTTGGAGAAGATAAAAATGGAGCTTAAGAGAACATTCTTATATGAACATTATAAGCAAGATACATTTCTCAAGTTTCATAACCTAAGGTAATTTGGTATGACCATGGAAAAGTATACGATGGAGTTTGAATTACTCGTGATAAAGTGTGATATTAATTACTAAACTTGAAGAGCAAACAATAGCCCGATACTCGGGTGGGTTAAATGAAGAAATTTTTAATGTGGTTCGATTGTAACCTTATTGGATATTCAATAATGTGATAGAACTTGCTTTGAATATGAAAAAACAATAGAATGAGGTTAAAAAGACTAGATGGAAATCAACATTTAAGAAGGGTTCTTCCAACCGGGGTTGTACTTCATTCTCCAAAGGAGTTTCAACAGCAAAACCTTTCGTTGTTAAGGCTTATGAGAAGGGTAGTCTAAGAGCTAGTTCTAAAACAGCGAGTTGTTCGAACTTTAATTAAAAGAAGTGTTTTCCAACGTCAATGGTACAAAACATATTGTTTTTTATTGTCCAAACACTAAAATTGTTATTATTATGGAGAAAGAGATAGTTAGTGAAGAGGACTTTCTGAATTAATCAGATTAAGAAGGTGAATCGATTTATGTTGATCAAAGTGAAGTACTTATCGTTCAGAAAAGTTTAAGTGTTGTTTATGATAAAAGTGAAGATTGGGTTCATTGCAATATTTTTTCCAACTGTTGTAGTGCAATTGGGAAAATTTGTGATGTAATTATCGATAGTAGTGTTTGCACCAATGTTGTATTTACTGATATTGTAAACAAGTTGCAGCTCAAGATTAAAGTACACCTTTAACCTTATGAATTGAGGTGGCTGGAGAAAAAGCATGAAAGGAAGGTGACAAATAAATGTCTTGTTTTATTTTCCATTAGAAAAAGGTATTCAAATTATGGGTGTATGATATATGTTGCTTTGTCGTCCATGGCAATATGATAAGAAATTTCAGCATAATGGTTTTAAGAATACTTATTCCTTTGTAAAAGATGGTGTAAATGTTATTTTAGATCCTTCCAAATCGAGACTTATTCCCAAACCTTCTAAAGGGGCAAAAACATTTTTAATTACTTCTACCAAAATGGAAAAGCTTGTTAATGATGTGAATATTGTTTATGCTCTTATTGTTTTTTAGGAAAATGCTAAAATAAATGAGTTGCTTCTAAAAATACAACCTTTGCTTGATGGGTTTTTCTAATGTGATTCCTGAAAAAATACCATATGGCCTTTCTCTAATGAGTGATATTCAATATTGTATTAACTTTATTTTGGGTGTTATGGTTCCAAACAAAGCAACCTATCAAATAAGTCCAACTGAGCATGCAGAGTTATAAAGGCAAGTTGATGAGTTGATTTTGAAGGGCTTGGTAAAGAAAAGTAAAAGACCATATGTTATGCCCGCTCTTATTTTTTTTCCAAAGATTGATGGATTGTGGAGAATGTGTATTGATGGTCTGGCGATGAACAAAATCACTATTGGCTACTGATTTCATATTCCCTAACTAAATGACTTGTTAGATCAACTTTATAGTGCTACTATCTTTTCAAAGATTGATCTTAGAAGCGGCTATCATCAGATCCGAATGAAAGTTAATGATGAATTAAAGACAACTTTCAAAACTAGGGATGACCTTTATGAATGGATGGCTATGCCATCTGACCTCTCAAATGCTCATAGTACTTTCATGTGAATGGTGAATGATGTGTTTAAATCTTTTATTGGCAAATTCATTGTTGTTTACCTCTCAAATGCTCATAGTACTTTGATGGTTGTTTAAAGGAGCATCGTAACCACTTATAATAAGAATATTAGATTTTTAGTAGTCAAAAGTTATATGCTAGTTTGAAAAGGTCTTTACTAGCAGTCTTGTGTTCTTGGGTTTTGTTGTTTTTAGCGAAGAAGTGAAAATGGATCCTTAAAATATTGAAACAATTCTAGCCATCTCTTCAAACTCTTCATGATATTAAGAGTTTTCATGGCTTAACATCCTTCTATTAGTGTTTCATAAAAATAAAATTCAATAACATTATTGCTTCAATCATCAAATATTTGAATAAAAAAGTAATTTCAAGTGAACTAATGAGGCCTATAAAAATTTTGAAGTTATGAAATAAAAGGTGACCATTGCACCTATTTGTTTTCTACCATATTTTCAAAAAGTTTTTGAAGTTCAATGTGATGTTTCTAATAATAGCATTGGTGTTGTTCTTAATCAATATAGCAAACCTATTGCTCTCTGCAGTGAGAAATTCAATGATTTACGAACAGTCTTCCGGGAGGCTCCTCAAGCTATCAGGCGGTGGATGAGATTGTAATAATAATTGTATTTTAAGATATTTTTTTATTTATAAATATATAAAAATAATATTTTTTATTTTTTTAAAATTATTTTTTATTTTAGCACATTAAAACAATCTAAAAAATCCTAAAAAAATTAATTTGAAGTAAATATTTTTTAAAAAAAAATCATAAAACTTCTAAACAATAAAAGACCCAAACTTAACAACTTCAATTCTCTCAAGAATTTTGGGACTTGACCAGTCAAATTGTTTTTGTTTGACAGTCAAAGACAACAAGTTGAGGCAATTTCCAAGATTTGATGGGATTCTCCCTTGTAAATTATTTCCATGTAAATGAACGCTGACAAGGAGGTAATATTCCTCATCAGAGAAGATGGGATGTTACCGGATTTTTTTTCCCACCAAGTTCCAGTACACCTATGTTTAATTTGTAATTTACCAATAGAAACTGTAATCACGCCAGTCAAGTTAAGCCATTGAGATCTCCTATATCAACTGGAATACTTCCAAGTATTTGGTTTCTTCCATGGTTGTTCTCTATAGGTTTTCTGAGAAGTTCAAAACCATTTTAGGTAGCAACCCTCCGAAATTGTTATCATTTAAAGACAATTCTTCCAAATTGGTCCGGTGTGCCGGGGCAGAGAGAGAGAACTTGTGTCTTTATCATTACCATTTCCAAGATAATTTACATCATCTATCAGCCATTGTTGTTTCAGAGTTCAGCAACAGAAATAGTTCAACGATGACAGTTTAGCGAAACTACGCAGATAAAGAGAGAAAAGGGAAGGAAGAGGAGAAAGAAGGAGAAGGGGAAGAGAGGGGGGAAAGGAAAGGAAAGAAAGAAAGAAAAAGAATCATGGGATATTTTATTATTTTTGTTCAAAATTTGAAAGTGAGGTCATAAAGTTTATTTTGAAGACAAAGTTGTTTCTAGTTTAAATATTTGTAAGTCAGAGTATTTTTTTTTCTTTTATTTATGTTGTTCTTAAATAAATGTAAAAAAAAATAAAAAAAAGTAAAAGGAATTGATGAATTATTAAATATAAGACGAGATAGGATATTATTATTACTTCGTGTATGGAAGTAGTTAACTCTTGAAATTGCCACAAATTTAAAAATTTTAG
>Ga0307515_10020708_pt1 | contig 11714 bp, 10 predicted proteins | sample 17_EM_MG_FD_194513 | JGI IMG/M metagenome (GOLD analysis project Ga0307515, IMG submission 194513) | Populus trichocarpa ectomycorrhiza microbial communities from riparian zone in the Pacific Northwest, United States - 17_EM | ecosystem: Host-associated > Plants > Roots > Unclassified | place... | reverse complement strand
CCCAGATCACTTCCTTCCAGTCGCGGATGTTCACGTCGTCGTCGGTCACGACGATGAACTTGGTGTACATGAACTGCCGCAAGAAGCTCCAGATGCCGAACATCAGCCGCTTCGCGTGGCCCGGGTAGCTCTTCTTGATGCTGACGATCGCCATCCGGTAGCTGCAGCCCTCGGGCGGCAGATAGAAGTCGACGATCTCCGGAAACTGCTTTTGCAGGATCGGCACGAAGACCTCGTTCAGCGCCACGCCGAGGATCGCCGGCTCGTCAGGCGGCTTGCCGGTGTAGGTCGAGTGGTAGATCGGCTCGGGGCGGTGCGTGATGCGATCGATCTCGAACACCGGAAACCAGTCCTGCTCGTTGTAATAGCCGGTGTGGTCGCCGAACGGGCCTTCGAGCGCGTGCAGGTGGCCGTTGATCTCCTTCACTTGCACGCCGTGTTCGCTCACACCGGTGAAGCCGCTCACGGCGACCGGGATGTGGCCCTCGAGCACGATCTCGGCGCTGGCCGGCACCTGCAGCATCACGCCGGCGTCGCCGACGTTCGAATCCGCAAGCTCCGTGCGGCTGCCGCGCAGCAGGCCGGCGAACTGGTATTCAGAGAGCGTGTCGGGCACGGGCGTGACGGCGCCGAGGATGGTCGCCGGGTCGGCCCCCAGCGCCACCGCCATCGGGAACGGCTGGCCGGGCTTGGCGAGCGCGAAATCGCGGAAGTCGAGCGCGCCGCCGCGGTGGGCAAGCCAGCGCATGATGACCTGGTTCTTCGCGATCACCTGCTGGCGATAGATGCCGAGGTTCTGGCGCGCCCGCGCATGAGCGCCGCCCTGCGGCCCGCGCGTGATGACGAGGCCCCAGGTGATCAGCGGGCCGGCATCTTCGGGCCAGCAGGTCTGCACCGGCAGCAGGCCGAGGTCGACCTCGGCGCCCTGCAGCACCACCTCCTGGCAGGCCGGCTTGCGCACCATCGCAGGCTTCATGTCCCACAGTGCCTTGGCCATGCCGAGCAGCTTGCCGGCGTCTTTCAGGCCCTTCGGCGGCTCGGGTTCTTTCAGGCTGGCGAGCAAGCGGCCGACGTCGCGGAGCTCGCTCACGTCGTCGGCGCCCATTCCCATCGCGACCCGTTTTGGCGTGCCGAACAGGTTTGTCAAGGCCGAAATTTTGTAACCCACAGGATTCTGGAACCACAGCGCGGGGCCATCGGCGCGCAAAACGAAGTCACTGACCGCTGTCATCTCAAGCCGCGCCGAGACTGGCTCTGCGACGCGTTTGAGCTCGCCGACCCGTTCCAGACCGCTCATAAAGTCACGCAGGTCGCGATATTTCATACCAAAAAGTAGTTAGAGAGAAGTTTGATAGTCTTGACCGGTTATGAAGCGACTTGCTAGATTCCGGCCTCTATCTGACCCGGCAAGGGATAACCCGTGAAGCGCATCGTTGGGATGCACGCCTCGCGGCCTGCCCTTTCTTGCCAATCAGGCAGCTGACCGATGCGGCGCTTTTCGAGCGTCCGCTGACCGTCAGCCAACAATTATCGCTGCCGCCCCGGTGGCGCACGCAGGCTCGTCGAGCCGGTGCGGAACCCGGCGACCCGGCGAGCGAAGGAGTGTGTGATGGCAATCAGCCAAGTGATGCAGGTGGCGCGCGACGCCACCGCGCAATCGGCGAGCGGGCTTGCGAGCCTGGTTCGTTCGGTGCGCGACGCCTCGGCCCAGTCGGCCGCGGTGTTCTTGAAGGATGTGGGCCAGGGGCTGCTCGAAGTCAGCCACAACACGCTGGCGCTGATCGGCCTGTTGCTGGCCGCGGTCGTGATCTTCGCCGCCGGCCGCGCCGACATCCGCCACGAAGCCGAGGCCTGGACGCTCGGCTGGCTGCAGGCCCGCCAGGAAGCACGCGCCGAACCCGCGGACGCGCTGGCGGCCGAGTTGAGCGAACCGGATGCGATCGCGCGGGCCACCGCCTCCGACCCGAAAGCGCTGAGCCGCCAGCAGGCCGCCGTGGCTGGCTGGCTGGCGCGCCGCTACAAGGTGGCGCCGGAGCCGGTCAGCCGGCTGGTCCAGGAAGCCTGGAGCGTCGGCCAGAAGGCCGGGCTCGACCCGACCTTGATCCTGGCGATCATGGCGGTCGAATCGAGCTTCAACCCGTTCGCGCAGAGCGCGGTCGGTGCGCAGGGCCTGATGCAGGTCATGACCAAGATCCACAACGACAAGTACGAAGCCTTCGGCGGCAACCACGCCGCCTTCGACCCGGTGACGAACCTGCGGGTCGGCGTGCAGGTGCTGAAGGAGTGCATCGCGCGTGCCGGCAGCCTGGAGGCGGGGCTGCGCTTCTACGTCGGCGCCGCCAACCTGGCGGACGACGGCGGCTACGCCGGCAAGGTGCTGAGCGAGCAGAACATGCTGCGCGCAGTCGCCGGCGGCAAGAGCGTGCCGCTGATCCAGCGCCCGACCCTGACCGTCGCGCCGCCCGTGGCGAAGCCTGACGCGGCCGTCGAGACGACGACCAAGACCGAGCCGCCTCACGCGCCCGAACAGATCGCGCTGTTGCGCTGAGCCGCTCCGCGCCAGCGGACCCTTGATTCCATGCCGGCTCCGCTACACTGGCGGGGCCGCGCAACTGGCGATGCGGCCCCACTTCTGCACCTTCACATGTGCGAAGCACCGGGGCCCGAGGTGGGTTACCACCGGGAAGCGCGGTCGGCGTTTGCTGAGGTAGCGGCGTCGTTCAGCCGTTCGCCTGGGCAGCCTTGGGGTCGCACGCAGCACGCGTGCGTTCAACCTCGGGGACTTCGCTTGAAGAGGACTGCCAATCATGTTTGACCGCGCCCACTCGACCATCGCCAACGTCGACCCCGAACTCTGGTCTGTCGTCCAGCACGAGAACCAGCGCCAGGAAGAACACATCGAGCTGATCGCTTCCGAAAATTACGTCTCGCCTGCCGTGATGGCCGCGCAGGGCACGCAGCTGACCAACAAGTACGCCGAGGGCTACCCCGGCAAGCGCTATTACGGCGGCTGCGAGTTCGTCGACATCGCCGAGCAGTTGGCGATCGACCGCGTCAAGCAGCTCTTCGGCGCGCAATTCGCCAACGTGCAGGCCAACTCGGGCTCGCAGGCGAACCAGTCGGTGTTCTTCGGCCTGTTGACGCCCGGCGACACGATCATGGGCATGAGCCTGGCCGAAGGCGGCCACCTGACCCACGGCATGCCGCTGAACATGAGCGGCAAGTGGTTCAAGGTCGTCAGCTACGGCCTGACCGACAAAGAAGAGATCGACTACGACGCGATGGAGCGCACGGCCCACGAGCACAAGCCGAAGCTGATCATCGCCGGCGCGTCGGCCTACAGCCTGCGCATCGACTTCGCGCGCTTCGCGAAGGTCGCGAAAGACATCGGCGCGTTCTTCATGGTCGACATGGCGCACTACGCCGGGCTCATCGCCGCCGGCGTCTACCCGAACCCGGTGCCGCACGCCGACGTGGTCACCTCGACCACGCACAAGACCTTGCGCGGCCCGCGCGGCGGCATCGTGCTGATGAATGACGAAGCCATCGCGAAGAAGATCAACAGCGCGATCTTCCCCGGCATCCAGGGCGGCCCGCTGATGCACGTGATCGCCGCCAAGGCGGTCGCGTTCAAGGAGGCGCTGCAGCCGGAGTTCAAGGTCTACCAGCAGCAGGTCGCAAAGAACGCGATCGTACTGGCCGAGACGCTGATCGAGCGCGGCCTGCGCATCGTCAGCGGCCGCACCGAATCGCACGTGATGCTGGTCGACCTGCGCCCGAAGAACCTGACCGGCAAGGAAGCCGAGAACCTGCTCGGCGCCGCCCACATGACCTGCAACAAGAACGGCATCCCGAACGACCCGCAAAAGCCGATGGTCACCAGCGGCATCCGCCTGGGCACGCCGGCGATGACGACGCGCGGTTTCAAGGAAGAGCAGACACGCCAGACCGCGCACCTGATCGCCGACATCCTCGACAAGCCGAACGACGAAGCGGTGAGCGCCGCGGTGAGAGCCAAGGTCGCGGTGCTGACGAAGGATTTCCCGGTTTACCGGTAAGCCGGCGAGGCGCGGCGGCACATCCATGCGTTGCCCCTTCTGCAGCCACGAGGAGACGCAGGTCGTCGAGACCCGCGATTCCGACGAGGGCGACGTGGTGCGCCGCCGCCGCCGCTGCCACAGCTGCGACAAGCGCTTCACGACCTACGAACGGCCCGAAATCGCGCTGCCGTCGGTCGTCAAGAAAGACGGCACACGCGCCGATTTCGACCCCTCGAAGATCCGCGCCTCGATGACGCTGGCGCTGCGCAAACGGCCGGTCAGCGTCGAGCAGATCGACGCCGCGATGGAGCGCATGCAGGACAAGCTGCTGAACAGCGGCGCCAAGGAAGTGCCGTCCACACGCCTCGGCGAGCTCGTCATGCGCGAGCTCAAGCGCATCGACAAGGTCGCCTATGTGCGATTCGCGTCGGTGTATCGCAGCTTCGAGGATGTCGATGAGTTCCGGCAGCTCATTAGAGACATTTAGGGAGGCATCCCCCGCCCGGGGGTGACGCGTTGGGGGCGCCCGCGAGAGGGCCGCCCCGTTCCCACCTCTGCGGGGCGCGCACAACGGCCCCTTTTTCTACAGTTCTGTGCATCGGTTCACACCCCGGAGCACAGATGAAAACCACCACCCTCTCGGCCCAACGCGGCATCACGCTGATCGAAGCGTGCATCGTGCTCGCGGTGACCGCGATCGTCGCGGGCAGCGCGGCACCGGGCATGCAGAACCTGATCGACGCACGCCGCCTCGAAGGCGCCGCCACCCAGCTCGCCACCGACATCCAGTTCGTCCGCTCCGAGGCTGTCGCCCGCAACGAGGCGCTGCGGCTGAGCGTTCACGCCGCACCGGCCGGCAGCTGCTACGTGATCCACACCGGCAACGCCGACCAGTGCGGCTGCGCCGATGCCGGCCCCGCGCAGTGCAGCGGCGATGCACAGCAGATCAAGACCGTGACGATCGCCACCGCCGAGCGCGTCGCGCTGCAGGCGAACGTCGCCTCGGTGCTGTTCGACCCGCTGCATGGCACGAGCACGCCGACCGGCACCCTGCGCGTGACCGGCGCGAACGGCCGTGCGATCCACCACGTGATCAACGTCATGGGGCGCGTGCGCTCCTGCTCGCCGCAGGCCGCGGTGCCCGGCTACCGCGCCTGCTGAACCGAAGGAGATCCGCCATGCACACCCCCACCCTGCCCCGCCGCCAACGAGGTTTCACGCTGATCGAGCTGATGATCGGCGTGGCGGTCACCGGCATCCTGTCGATGCGTTGCGCTGCCGAGCTTCGAGAGTCAATTGCGGAAATCGCGCCGCTCCGACGTGCTGGTGTCGACGATGACAGTGCAGGCCGCTCAGGAGCGCTTTCGCAGCAACACCGCCGCCTACGGCAACCTCGCCGAGATCGGCGTGCCGGCCCTCTCCACCGCGAAGCACTACACGCTGCAGATCACCGCCAACGACACCGACGGCTTCGAACTGCTCGCGACCGCGAACGGCCTGCAAGCGCGCGACCTGGCATGCCGCTACATGAAGCTCACGTCGACCGGCATGAACCTGGTCTACACCTCCGGCGCCGACGCCACGCTCGCGAACCCGGCCGCGGCGAACCAGAAGTGCTGGGCGCTGTGATGACGAAGCCGCATCGTTCGCAGCGCGGCCTGTCGATCGTCGAACTGCTGGTCGGCGTCGTGATTGCGCTGTTCATCGCCGCGGCCGGCGGCACGCTGCTGGCGAGCCACCTGCGCGAGAACCGCGCGCTGCTGCTCGAAGCCCGCCTGATGCAGGACCTGCGCACCGCCGCCGACCTGGTCTTGCGCGACCTGCGCCGCGCCGGCTACTGGGGCGCAGCGATCGACGGTGTCTGGGTCGCCGGCGCGAGCAGCGTCGCCGCGAACCCGTATGCCGCGGTCGCGCCCACCGCCGCAGCGTCCGATGCCACGAGCTTTCGCTACTCGCGCGATGCGACCGAGAACAACGTGGTCGACAGCAATGAGCAGTTCGGCTTTCGCCTGCGCAACGGCGCGATCGAGATCCAGCTCGGCACCGGCAACTGGCAGGCGCTGACCGACGCCGGCACCTTGACGATCACGCAGTTCACGGTGACGCCGAACCTGCAGGCCGTCAGCCTCGACGCGCTCTGCGCCACGCCCTGCCCGGCCGCCGCGGCCACCTGCCCGCCGCAGCAGCAGGTGCGCAGCCTCGCGCTCGAGATCACCGGCCGCCTCGTCGCCGACGCCACGGTCACGCGCAGCGTGCGCGGTGCGGTGCGCCTGCGCAACGACGTGATCGTCGGCGCCTGCGCGCTCTGAGGAGAGGGTCATGGCCACCCGCTCATCCCCAAGCCAGCGCCAGCGCGGCGCCGCCGCCCTGATCGTCGTGATGCTGCTGTTGTTCGCGATGGTGCTGGTCGCCGTGTTCGCGAACCGCGGCCTCGTGTTCGAGCAACGCACGTCGGCCAACCAGTACCGTTCGACCCAGGCGTTCGAGGCGGCCGAAGCCGGCGTCGAGTGGGCGCTGGCCCAGCTCAACGCGAACCAGCGCATCGGGGCCGATTGCGAGCCCAGCACCGACCCGGTGGCAAGCTCGTTCCGCAGCCGTTACCTCTCGACCGCGCCGAAGACCGGCACGCTGACGCCAACGACCTGGAACAACGCCGGCACCCCGACCGTGCTGCAGGCGAGTTGCGTACGCGCCGGCAACGGCTGGGCCTGCAGTTGCCCGACCGACGGGCTGCCGACCCTGCCGAGCCCGGCCAATTCGACGCCCGCTGCCGCGTTCACGCTGCAGTTCGTGCCGGCCGGCAAGCCCGGCGTCGTGCGGGTCGTCGCGAACGGCTGCACGAGCCTGGCGGGCAGTTGCGTCGCCGGGTCGACCGGCCGCGCAGATGCGAGCGCGCGGATCGAGGTCGCCTTCGGCCTCGTTGCCGGGCTGCGCACGCCGCCGGTCGCGACCGTCACGACGCGCGCGGGCTTCGACGCCGGCAGCGCGACCCTCGGCCTGCACAACCCCGACCCGGCCACCGGCATTGCCGTGAACGCCGGCGGCGCGATCGATGCGCCACTCGCCCGCCTGACGCCACCCGCCGGCGCCCCGAAGACCGGCCTGCTGGTGGGCAACGATGCCGCGCTCGCCGCGCTGCCCGCCGACCGCTTCTTCGCGGCGCACTTCGGCCTCGACAAGGCCGCGTGGCAGGCGCAACCGGCGGTCACCCGCATCCGCTGCAGCGTCGACTGCGCCGCCGTGCTCGGAGCCGCGCTCGCGGCGGCGGCCGACGCGGCGCTGATCCAGGTCGACGGCGATCTGGTGCTCGCCGGCCCGATCACGCTCGGCAGCGTGCAGCGGCCGGTCGCGATCGTCGTCACCGGCGCCGCGCAGTTCGACGGTGCCGTGGGGCTGCACGGCCTGCTCTACGCCGCCTCGGCGCGCTGGAACAACACCGCCGGCGGCGCCTTCGTGCGCGGGGCGCTGGTCTGCGAAGGCGGCTACCGGGGCAACGGCGCGCCTGAACTGTTCTACGACCCGCTCGTGCTCGAGACGCTGAAGCACGCCACCGGCAGCATTGCCCGCGTCAACGGCAGCTGGCGCGACTTTTGAGGGCATCGATCGTGACCCCTTCATCATCACGCCGCCAGCGCGGGATCACGCTGATCGAGGCCCTGGTCGCCTTCCTGGTGCTCACGCTCGGCATGCTCGCGATCGCGCGTGTGCAGACGCACCTGCGGCTCAGCGCCGAGGTCGCGCGCCAGCGCTCCGAGGCCGTGCGGCTGGCGCAGGAAGACATCGAGTCGCTGCGTGCGTTCGCGGTGCTCGCGGCAACGCCCGGCGTGCCTTCGTTCGACGCGATCACGAGCGAATCGCGCACGGTCGACGCCGCCAGCGGCTACGACACGAACACCGCGTACCTCGTCACGCGACAGGTCGCCGACGCCGCAGGCGCGCTTCGCACGAAGAACCTGCGCGTCACCGTCGGCTGGTCCGACCGCAGCGGCAACCCGCAGCAGATCGTGCTCACGTCGCTGATCGCCGGGGCGGCGCCGGCCCATGCCGGCGCGCTCGGCCTGGTGCGCGGTGCAGCGTCGGCGAACGGGCCGTTCGGCCGCTCGGTGCGCATCCCGCTGACCGCGAAAGACCTCGGCGACGGCCGCAGCGCGTTCAAGCCGAGCGGCGGCGGCACGGTCGCGCTGCTGTTCGACAAGCGCAGCGGCCTGCTGATCGGCCGCTGCGCGGCGGTCGCGTCGGCCACGCCGACCAGCGACCTGACCGTTGCCAATCTGGGCCCCTGCGACGCCAATGTCGGCCACCTGCTCAGCGGCATCGTGCGCTTTTCGTCGGCCTCGCCACCCGACGCGGTGCAGGGCAACGACGCGCCGCCGGCGTTCACGATCGCGATGACCGGCAGCTTTGCCGTCGCACCGCTGTGCAGCACCGACCCGGTCACGACGCCGGCCGGCGACCGCTACGTGGCGTATCACTGCGCGATCTACCCGTCGGCCGGCGGCCAATGGTCGGGCCGCGCGAACATCGTGCCGAACGGCTGGACGATCGGCACGAACCCATCCGACAAACGCGTGTGCCGCTACACCAGCGACCTCGACGCCAGCAGCGCGATCGACGCGAACATCGAGCATCCGGCGAGCTACGCCGGCGTTTCCGGCAGCCTGGCGAACCAGAACTTCCTGGTCGTCGGCGGCGGCGTCGCGTGCCCCGCCGGCCGCGCAACCCAGGTCACAGGCAACAATGGCGATGTCTACGTCGACCTGAGCACTGCGCAGCATCAACCATGAGCGAGCACTTCCCCACGCCGATGCACGAGGCGATGAGCCTCGCGCGCGCCGCGATCGGCCTGACCGACCCGAACCCGCGCGTCGGCTGCGTGCTCGTCGCACCCGACGGCCGCGTGATCGGGCGCGGCCACACGCAGCAGGTCGGCGGGCCGCACGCCGAGGTGATGGCCTTGCGCGATGCGCTCGCGCGCGGCGAGAGCGCCCGCGGCGCAACCGCGCACGTGACCCTGGAGCCCTGCGCGCACCACGGCCGCACCCCGCCGTGCTGCGATGCGTTGATCGAGGCTGGCATCGCGCGTGTCGTGATGGCGATGGAAGACCCGTTCCCGCTCGTCGCCGGGCAAGGCGCAGCGCGGCTGCGCGCGGCCGGTATCGAGGTGATCGAAGGCGAGCTCGCCGATGAAGCGCATGAGCTCAACATCGGCTTCTTCTCGCGCGTCCGGCGCGGGCGGCCGTGGGTGCGGCTGAAGGCAGCGGTCTCGCTCGACGGGCGCACCGCGCTGAACAACGGCGTGAGCCAATGGATCACCGGGCCGGCCGCACGCGCCGACGGCCACGCGTACCGCAAACGCGCCGGCGCGGTGCTGACCGGCGTCGGCACCGTGCAGGGCGACAACCCGCGGCTCGATGTGCGGCTCGTCGAAACCGTGCTGCAACCGCTGCGCGTGATCGTCGACTCAAACCTCGACACGCCGCCGGCCTCACGCATCCTCGATGCGCCGGGCCGCGCGCTGATCTACGCCGCCACGCCCGACGATTCGCGCCGCGCCGCGCTCGAAGCCCGCGGCGCGCAGATCGCGCTGGTGCCGGGGCCAAGCGGCAAGGTCGATCTGGCCGCGATGCTGACCGACCTCGCAGCGCGCGGCATCAACGAGCTGCACGTCGAAGCCGGCCACAAACTGAACGGCTCGTTCGTGCGCGAAGGCCTGATCGACGAGTTCCTGATCTACATGGCACCCAAGCTGCTCGGCATCGGGCGCGAGCTGGCGGCGTTCGGGCCGCTGGAGACGCTCCAGGAGAGCCTCGCGCTGCGTTTCGTCAGCGTCACCCCGCTCGGCGACGATCTGCGCATCATCGCCCGCCCTTCTATCTAGAATCACCTGATGTTCACCGGCATCATCACCGGCCTCGGCCGCATCACCGAATCGCGCGCGCTCGGCCGCGACGCGTCGCATGGCAAACAGCTGACGATCGAGGTGCCGAAAGGCTACCTCGACGACGTGCAGGTCGGCGACAGCATCGCGCTGAACGGCGCATGCATGACGGTCACGACGTTTGATGCGGCCGCGAGCCGCTTCACGATCGACATCTCGCATGAAAGCCTCGACAAGACCGCCGGCCTGGCCGAACCCGGCCCGGTGAACCTCGAGAAGGCCATGCGCCCCAACGACCGGCTCGGCGGCCACATGGTCAGCGGCCATGTCGACGGCATCGGCCGCGTGACGTACTTCCAGCGCGTCGGCGAGTCGTGGGAGCTGCGCGTCCGCGCGCCGCTCACACTCGCTCGCTTCATCGCCTACAAGGGATCGATCACCGTGAACGGCGTGAGCCTGACCGTGAACCGCGTGATCGACCCGAAGCCGGCGTTCGAACAGAGCGGCTTCGGCCAGATCAGCCCCGACCACGGCGGCTGCGAGCTCAGCATCAACCTGATCCCCCACACGCTGCAGAGCACGACACTCGGCACGCTCAAACCCGGCGCACAGGTGAACCTCGAGATCGACCTGATCGCGCGCTATGTCGAGCGCATGCTGACCGCCCCGAAGGCCGGCTGACCTGCACCCCGGGCAAACCCGGGCGGCGACCTACAATTCGAGGATGGCCATATCCCCGATTCCCGAGCTGGTTGCCGAGCTGGCAGCGGGCCGCATGATCATCCTCGTCGACGAGGAAGACCGCGAAAACGAAGGCGATCTCGTGATCGCCGCCGACTGCGTCACCCCCGAAGCGATCAACTTCATGGCGCGTTTCGGCCGCGGCCTGATCTGCCTGACGCTCACGCCCGAGCGCTGCGACCGGCTGCAGCTGCAGTTGATGACCGCGCGCAACGGCACGCGCCACGGCACCGCGTTCACAGTCTCGATCGAGGCCGCGACCGGCGTCGACACCGGCATCTCCGCCGCCGACCGCGCGCGCACCGTGCAGGCCGCCGTCGCGCGCGACGCGAAGGCGAGCGATCTGGTGCAGCCCGGCCACATCTTCCCGCTGCGCGCGCAGGAAGGCGGCGTGCTGATGCGCGCCGGGCACACCGAGGCCGGTTGCGACCTGGCCGGCATGGCCGGCCTCTCGCCCGCCTCGGTGATCTGCGAGGTGATGAAGGACGACGGCACGATGGCGCGCCTGCCCGATCTGATGCTGTTCGCGAAGGAACACGGCCTGAAGATCGGCACGATCGCCGACCTGATCGAGCACCGCAGCCGGCACGAGACGCTGATCGAGCGCGTCGGCCGGCGCCCGCTCGTCACCGCGCAGGGCGAGTTCGATTGCACGGCCTTTCGCGACCGCACCGGCGGCCTGCATCTCGCGCTGACGAAAGGCCAATGGAGCGAGGCCGACGAAGTGCTGGTGCGCGTGCACGAGCCGCTCTCGGTGATGGACCTGCTCGATGTCGGCAGCGACTGCCAGCACTCGTGGCCGCTGCCGAAGGCGCTCGCCACGCTGCAGAAGAACCCGCGCGGCGCGGCGCTGCTGCTGAACTGCGGCGAAGACGTGGCCGCACTCGTGCCGCACGTGCTGCCCGCAAAGAGCGGCACCGAACGCCCGGCCGGCACGATGGACCTGCGCACCTACGGCATCGGCGCGCAGATCCTGCGCGAGCTCGGCATCGCGAAGATGAAGCTGCTCGGCAGCCCGCGCCGCATGCCCAGCATGACGGGCTACGGGCTCGAAG
>Ga0307515_10020707_pt1 | contig 11715 bp, 10 predicted proteins | sample 17_EM_MG_FD_194513 | JGI IMG/M metagenome (GOLD analysis project Ga0307515, IMG submission 194513) | Populus trichocarpa ectomycorrhiza microbial communities from riparian zone in the Pacific Northwest, United States - 17_EM | ecosystem: Host-associated > Plants > Roots > Unclassified | place... | reverse complement strand
GGTGGTAGTTCGTCCCTCTTTCGGGAGTTCGGACAAAGGAGAGAGCGATGAAGGTCGCAGTGGCAGGTGGCACCGGGCTGACCGGTCGTCATGTTGTTGAAGCGCTGGCTGCCGCCGGGCATGAGTCGGTTGTGCTGGCGCGGGCGGTGGGTGTCGATTTGGTGACCGGGAGTGGGCTTGATGCTGCGCTCGCCGGGGTGGAGGTCACCGTTGACGTGAGCAACATTGCGGCGATCAGGCGCGAGGTGGCCGTACGGTTCTTTGACGTTGCCGGGCGGAATTTGCTTGCCGCCGCCGCGCGGGCCGGTGTCCGGCATCATGTTGCGCTGTCCATCGTGGGGATCGATCGGGTCAGGAACGGCTACTACCAGGGCAAGTTGCGCCAGGAGCAGGTTGTTCGCGAGGGGCCGGTGCCGTGGACGGTGCTGCGCGCGACGCAGTTCCATGAGTTTGCGGGGCAACTGCTCGACCGGATGCCCGGGCCGGTTGCCGTCATGCCGCGACTGACGATCCAGCCCGTTGCCGTACGCGAAGTCGCCGAGGCCCTGGTCTCTCTTGCCGTCGGCGAGCCGCGGAAGATGGCGCCGGATCTTGCCGGGCCGCGGGTCGAGTCGCTGGTTGATCTGGCCCGGCGCCTCATTCGGGCCGGTGGCAGCCGGCGGCGTCCCGTCGTGCCGTTGTGGTTGCCCGGCCCGATGGCCGGCGGTGGGCTGTTGCCTGTCGGGCCCGGTTCGCGAGGTGCGCAGACCTTTGAGCAGTGGCTTGCCGCCTTGCGCGGGTGACGATTCGCGCAGCGTTCACCGTGCGGCCGGGCGCGGATAGATCGGAGATCATCGACGTCGCCGTAATGTCAGCTTCAACCTTCGAAAGGCTGACGCATGTCGATGTCGCGTGTTCGTGCCCTGCTGGCCGGGATCGTGGGGGCGGTCCTGGTGGCGACGTTTGCCCCCGTCGTGCGCGCGGTCGCCGCGCCCGCCCCGGTGCCCCTGGTCGACGACCCGGCGAGCTATGTGGACCCGTTCATCGGCAGCACCCGCGGGGGCAACACCTGGCCCGGCGCGACCCGGCCGTTCGGGATGATCGCGTGGAGTCCGACCAGCACGACCGGCGACCAGACCAGCACCGGCGCGGCCAACGGCTACGAATACAACGTCACCAAGGTGCGCGGCTTCAGCCTCACCCACGTCAACGGCGCCGGCTGCAATCCGGGTGCCGCCGGCGACGTGCCGATCATGCCGTACGTCGGTGACGTCACCACCTCGCCCAGCGCCGACTCCCGCGACCAGCGGTACGTGTCGATGTTCTCGCACGCCAACGAGTCGGCGAGCCCCGGGCGCTACACCGTCGGGCTCGACAACGGTGTGCGTACCGATCTTGCGGTGGGCACCCGGGCCGGCGTCGGCGACTTCGCGTTTCCCGTCGGTTCCGTCGCCAACCTGCTGTTTCGCACGTCGAACTCGCTCAACGGCAGCGAGGACGCGGAGATCACCATCGACGCCGCCGCCCGTACCGTGACCGGGTCTGTCCTGACCGGCGGCTTTTGCGGCCGCCGGGGCAACGGCGGCGGGGCGACCAACCCCAACCGCCGGTCGTACTACCGCTTGTACTTCAGCGCGGTCTTCGACCGCGACTTCGCCCGGACCGGGACCTGGCAGAACGCCGCCGTCGCACCGGGCGGCACCAGCACGACCGGGGGAGAGGGATATCTGACCGGCGCGGACCGCGCCGGCAAGGGCTCCGGCGGATGGGTCGGCTTCGATACGGCCGCCGGCGGCGACGTACGGATGCGGGTCGGCATTTCGTACGTGAGCCTGGCCGGCGCCGCCGCCAACCGGGAGGCCGAGGCGCCCGCCACCGCCACCGTCGCCTCCGTCGCGGCGGCGACCCGCGAGGCCTGGAACACCGAGCTCAAGCGCATCCGCGTCGGCGGCGGCAGCGAGGCCCGTACCACCGCGTTCTACACCGCCGTCTATCACTCGCTGATGCAGCCGCAGACGATGAACGATATCGACGGCCGCTACCTGGGCGCGGATCTGCAGGTCCACAGCATCCGGGCCGGGCAGCGGGCGGCGTACGGGACGTTCTCCGGCTGGGACCAGTACCGGGCGCAGATCCAACTGCTCGCCCTGCTGCGGCCCGATGTGGCCGGTGACATGGCCCAGTCGATGCTGGACTTCGCCGCGCAGAACAAGGGCATCTGGGACCGCTGGCTGCACCTCGGCGCGCCCACCCACGTCATGACCGGCGACCCGGCGGCGCCCACGCTGGCCACGTACTACGCGATGGGCGCCCGCAACTTCGACGTCGACGGCGCGCTCGCGTCGCTGGTCAAGCAGGCCACGGTGCAGAACCCGGACGCGCTCTCGGATGCGGGCTGCCCCGGGCAGTGCCTCGGCCAGCGGTCGACGCTGAACACGTACCTGGCCTTGAAGTACGCGGCGAACGACATCTGCCACTGCTGGGGCGGCGCGGCCGAGACCCTGGAGAACTCGCTCGCCGACTTCTCCCTGGCGATGTGGGCGCAGCGGGCCGGACGCAACGACCTGTACCGGCAGTTGCTGCCGCGCGGCGAGTACTGGAAGAACACGTACAACCCGGCGGTGGGCTACCAGGCGGCGCGCCGGGCGGACGGCAGTTGGCAGAGCGGCTTCACGCCGTCGACGGACGTCGGGTTCGCGCAGGGGTCGAGCGCGACGTACACGTGGATGGTGCCACAGGACGTCTCCGGGCTGGCGTCGCTGATGGGCGGCCGGCCGGCGGCGGCGACGCGGCTGGACGGGTTCTTCCACGACGAGAACGGCAACTGGGCGGTGCTGGGCGGCAACGCGCTGCGCTACGACCCGACGAACGAGCCGGGCATTCACGCGCCCTGGCTCTACAACGGGCTCGGCCAGCCGTGGAAGACCCAGGAGACGGTGCGGCAGATCGTCGATACGGCGTACGGGATCGGCCCGGCCGGCCTGCCCGGCAACGACGACCTGGGCACGATGAGCGCCTGGTACGTGTTCGCGGCAATCGGCATGTTTCCGCAGGTGCCGGGGCGGGCGGAGCTGCTGCTCGGCAGCCCGGTGTTCACCCGGGTGGTGATCGACCGCAGCAACGGCGTCCGGCTGACCGTGAACGCCAACAGCGCCGACACGTACGTCCAGAGCGTCAAGCTGAACGGGGCGCCGCTGCGCCGGTCCTGGCTGCCGGAGTCGTACCTGCAGCGCGGCGGAACGGTGACCTTCACGCTGGCGACAACGCCGAACCAGAGCTGGGCCACGGCGGCAGCCGATCTTCCCCGGGACCGCCGCTGATCTTCCCCGGGACCGCCGCTGGACCCGGGCCGACACGCCCGGATTAGGCCGAGTGTGCGGTTCGACCCCAGGTGATCGGTTTGGATGTGTGTCGAATCACGTTAGCCGGGCAAGGCAGACATTCAGCCTGATCGAGCACCTTTGTGGTCGGTACCGCATGGCGGATCGCCGATATGTCCGCTTTCGCATCGCGGGGGCGGGGCCCGACGCCTCAGCTCGGGTCACTCCCTCGCGTCAGACCCACGTGCGAAGATTTCCGATGTGAACACCGCGCCTGCCACCCCGTTGCTGCTCGTCCAAGGCGACGAGGAGTTGCTTGCCGCCCGGGCGATTACCGCGGCGGTCGACGCGGCGCGGGCCGACGAGCCCGGCGCCGACGTCCGGGAATATGAGGCCGGGGCGCTCAGCGCCGGCGAGGTGGCCGAAATGCTCAGCCCGTCGCTGTTCGGCGGGCGGCGCGTCCTCGTCCTACGCAGCGGCCAGGACGCGCGCAAAGACCTGGTCGCGGCGCTGCTGGCGTATGCGAAGAACCCCGACCCCGAGGTCACGCTGATCGTCGCGCACCCGGGCGCGGCGAAGGGCAAGGCCTTCGCCGACGGGCTACGCGCGGCCGGCGCAACGGTCGTGCCCGTCGCAAAGCTCAAGGGCGAGCGCGAACGCATCGCCTTCGTGCGGGACGAGTTCCGCCGCAACGGCGGCCGCTGCGACGAGTTGGCCGCATCCGCGCTGCTGGCGGCGGTCGGCAGCGACCTACGCGAGATCGCCGCCGCCTGCTCACAACTGCTCGCCGACACCGACGGCAAGATCAGCGCGGCGGTGGTGGGCCGCTACTACAAGGGCCGCGCCGAGGTCAGCGGCTGCGCGGTGGCCGACGCTGCGATGATCGGCGACGTGCCGGGCGCGCTGGAGGCGCTGCGCTGGGCGCTGCACGTCGGCGTCGACCCGGTGCCGATCGCCGACGCGATCGCCGACGGCGTCCGCACGGTGGCGCGGGTTGCCTCGGCGGGGCGCGGCAACCCGTACCAGCTGGCCAGCTCCCTGGGCATGCCGGCCTGGAAGATCCAAAAGGCCCAGGAGCGCAGCCGAGGCTGGACCCCGGAGGGCCTGGTCGACGCGATGCGAGCGGCGGCCGATTGCAACGCCGCGGTCAAGGGCGGCGCCGAGGACAGGGGGTACGCCCTGGAGCGGGCCGTCTTCGCCGTTGCGGCGGCGCGTCACTCGGGCGGCGCGCGATGACCCGGTCGCGCCGCGCGGGGCTGTCTCGCGACCAGGCCCGGCAGCAGCCGCTCTACGCCCGCATGCTGGGCCTGCAATATCTGGCGCCGAGCGGTTTCCTCTGCTTCGTCTTTCTGGAGGGCGCGGTCGCGCTGGGCATCCTGCTGGCGCTCGCCGAGTTGGTCAGCTGGTGGGGCGTGCTGGTGCTGCCCGCGACGGTTGCGGTGATGGTCAAGCTCAACGATGTGGTTGCCGGGGCCTTGATTCGGCCGGCTGCCCCGCCGGGGCCGCCGGGCAGGTCGGCGACGTTGGCCGGATCGTCTGGCGCGGAGACCGTTCGGCTTCCGGCTTCCTTGATCGCGCAGGTCGGGGGATCGCCGTCGTTGCGGCCGGCGGTGATCCGGGGCGCGGGGGCCGAGATGGCCGCGCCGGCGGCGAGCGGTGATCGTTGGACGGCTGCGGCGATGGACGCTAGCGCGTTGAACGGGCCGCCGGCTGCTCGGCAGTGGGCTGAGCAGCTGGATGAGAGTCAGCAGCGTGCCCGGCAGTCGGCGGCGCGTCGCTACGAATAGCTTGGGCTGGGTTTGATCCTGGACGGTGTTGGCTTTGCGGCCGGGGTCCTGGCCTTGGATCTGGCTCCGCGGATTGACTGTCCTGGCTCTGCGGCCTGATTCCGCTCTGGTCCGGTCTTAGCCTGGCTTGCTCTGGCCGCCATGGTCTCGGCTTGGCTCGGCGTGGCCGGCTTGGCTCGGACTCGGCCTGGATTGGTTCGGTTTGGCCTGGTCCGCTTTGGTCCGCCGTGGTCCGCCGTGGTGTTGGCCTTGCCTAGCTCCTGTTCGCACTGTCCGGCGCCGGTCTGGGTCTGCTCAACCCGCCACTACGGCTTACGGAAACAACTCAGGCACCGCTGGACCTACGGGTCCGGCGGTGCCTAGAGGTGTGGTCGATGACCAGCCTGCGGTCAGGCAGACAGCGAGGCGATCCGCTTGGCGATGGCCGACTTGCGGTTCGCCGCCTGGTTCTTGTGGATGACGCCCTTGCTCACGGCCTTGTCGAGCTGGCGCGAGGCGTCACGCAGCAGCACGGTAGCCGTATCGCTGTTACCGGCCTCGCTCGCCTCGTTCAGCTTGCGGATCACGGTCTTCAGCGACGACTTGACCGACTTGTTGCGCAGCCGGGCCTTCTCGTTCTGCCGGTTGCGCTTGATCTGGGACTTGATGTTCGCCACGCGACAGCCTTGTCCTGACTAGTTCGGATGATGTACTCGGACGGTGGTGACAGCAGCCAACAGCCACGTCACCACACGCGACAAACCAATGTATCAGGCTCGCTTCGCGCCGCCCAAATCGCTCAGCGAGCGGCCGTCCCCCGAACGCCGACCACGAGTCCTTTAGACCCAATAGTCCCGATCTCAGAGGGTCCGGAAACCGACGCAGGCCTGACCACCGTCCGTAAGCAGCCAGGCAGCCCTACGACGGATCTTGTGAACCTGGGGCCGCCCGCCGCACCCTAATTCTCCAAGAATCTACAGATACCCACCGTCGTGGACGTTCCTGAGTTACGCAGAGTGAACTCGAAGCCCGGTGAGTCGATTCGGCATCTCAACCCGAGCCGGCGCCGGGATTTCTCACTGCGCGTGCTGGTGTGGGTGGCGCAACACCGGCCGGTAAGCACGAGCGCGAAGGGATTCCTTGCAAGCCTCGTGCTCGGCGCAACCCCAACTTCGCCATTGCTACCGACCGCGCCGCCGCAGCAGCGAATGTTGTGCCCGACTGTCGAGCTTGGGACGGTGCTTCGGTAGGACAGTTGAGGCGGCGGGTGCCCGGCCGCGTTAGCCTGCGGATGCTCTGTCGCTCGTCCCGTCGCTCGTCTCGTCGCTTGCCCAGCCGCGACGTTCGGCCAGCCAGGCAAGTGCCTGCCGCCCGCTGAACCGCTGATGCTGCCGACTGTGCGGCGAGGCGCTGCTCGGCCCGCCGGCCGCCCGGGTCAGCCAATAGCCCCCGAGCGCCGCCAACGCCCCGTCGACCCCCTCGCCCGGCGCCTCCCACGGCGCCAGCGCGGCGTCCACGTCAAGCCCGCTCGCATACGCGGTGACCAGCAAAGTCACCGTGTCGAACCATGGTGCGCCCAGGCACGGCCAGGTCCAATCGCATAGCCACGCTCCGCCGTACCGGTCCAGCAGCACGTTGTCCACCCGCAGGTCGCCGTGCAGCATGCCGGTCCCCGCGACCAGCCCCGGCAGCCCGCGCTCCAGCGCGGCCAACTCGCCCAGCCGGCCGGGCACCCATGCCGGCGCGGGCGGCAGCGGAACCCGCCCGGCCGCGATCTCTGACCACCACGACAACTCGCCGCGCACGATGTCGCTGAGCGGCGGCAGCCCGAGACTCAGCAGTTCCGCGGGAGGCTTGCTCAGTGCCGCCGCTGCCGCCTCCCACGCCCGCAGCGCCGCGTTCAGGTCGGCGGATGCCCACGGCAGCGCGGGCACGCGGCCATCTACCGCATCCAGGCACAACACGAAATGATCCGCCGCCACGAGCGTCCACCGTGGCCGCGCGGCAGGGACCTCCGGCGGCAGCGCGGATGTGATGACCGCCTCACGGGAGTACCAGTCGGCCAGCGGCTCGGTCATTGGTGCGGCCTTGACGAACGCGCGATCCCCGCTCGCCGTCGTGAGCACGGCCGCGAAAGCCCGCGTGAAGCCGCCGCCTGCGCTGGTCGCAGCCATGATCGGGCCACCGAGACGCGAGCTGATCGCATCCCGCAAGGCTGCGGGCAGATCCTCCCAACTCGGGCGTACGGCCGTAGCGCCATAAGCAACCTCGGGCAGGGATATCGCGCGCATGCCCCCATCCTGCCTCCCCGGTTTTGTCATACCCGGCTGGCAGGCTGTGCCCATGAGAACGGACGACTTCTGGGCGGTCATCGACCGGGCAACTGCCGACCGGCCGGGTCGGCCCGACGAGGTGGCGAGGCGCGCTACTGCCGAATTGGCCACCCGAGACCCCGACGAGATCGTGGCGTGGGGCCGACACCTCGACAAGGTGATGGCCGCCTCCGGCAAGGAGGACCTATGGGCGGCCGCCTACCTGATCAACGGCGGCTGCTCGGAGGACGGCTTCGACAACTTCCGCGGCTGGCTGATCGCGAACGGCCGCGACGTCGTGGCCCGAGCGGTCCGCGACCCCGACTCGTTGGCCGACCTGCCGGCGGTCCGCGCGGCCGCCACGACGGGCGCGGTGTTCGAGGCGGAGGAGGTGCTGACCATCGCGGAGGAGGCGCACCAGCAGTCCACGGCTACACCCCTGCCGCCGAGGGAGACGCCACTGGTGCGCCCAGACCCGGCCATGCTGTGGGATTTCGACAACGAGGACGAGATGCAGAAGCGCCTGCCGCGGCTGTCCGCCATGTTCCTGGAGCCGCCCGACTGACCGAAGGGCCGACGCGAGGATCGCCTCAGCAGCCGCGACCCGCGCCAGCGGGTCTGCGTGCTGGCGGGCGGGTGTGGGCTGCGTGCTGGCGGGCGGGTGTGGGCTGCGTGCTGGCGGGCGGGTGTGGGCTGCGGGTTGCACGTGCGGCCAGGTCGGCTGCTGGCGGCGGCGGGGGAGAGCGTGGCGGTTGGTGGCCACGTGGCGGGAAAGGGGGTCGAGGAGACGGTTTCGCTTGGGCAGACTCGCGGGCATGAGCGCTGATCAACAAGATCCGGCAGCTGGTGGCCACGACCAGGGGGTGCCGGCGCGGCAAGGTGTGGTCACGTCGGTGAGCTGCAACGACGTTTACTCGTTTACCAAGCCGGTGCGGGATGAGATCACCCTGATCGCCGGGCTCGGCGTCGAGGGTGATGTGCACGCGGGCGTGACCGTCAAGCACCGAGGCAGGGTGGCCGCTGATCCGACGCAGCCCAACTTGCGCCAGGTGCATCTCATCCATGCCGAGTTGCACGATGAGGTGCGTATGGAGGGCTACGACGTCCCGGCGGGTGGTCTGGGGGAGAACATCACCACCAGCGGCCTGGACCTGCTCGCGCTGCCGCGCGGCACGATCCTGCGCTTCGGTCGGCCGCCCGCGGCGTGGGCTGCGCCACATGCCTTGGGCATGACAGGAAACGGCGGTGTGCCAGGCTTCGCGCCCACTGCGGGCGCCGCACCCGCTGTAGGCGCCGCACCCGCTGTAGGCAGCGAGCGCGCTGTAGGCAGCGAGCGCGCTGTAGGCAGCGGAGGCGTTGCAGGCAGCGGAGGTGTTGCAGGCTCGGGAGGCGTTGCAGGCTCGGGAGGTGTGGCAAACAGCGGCACCGCGGCAGGCGTCGGTCGCGCTGCGAGTGGCGAGAACCCTGTAGGCGGCAGTGCTGGGAGTGGCGAGAACCCTGTAGGCAGCAGTGCTGGGAGCGGCGAGAACCCTGTAGGCGGCAGTGCTGCGAGTGGCGAGAACCCTGTAGGCAGCAGCGCTGCGAGTGGCGAGAGCGCCCTGCAAGGAGCAGCGGCTGTTGTCGCAGCCGCGGCAAACGCCATCCTTGGCGAGTCCGCGGCCGTCGCCGTCGCCGCCCTGGTTGCCCGGATTGAGGCTGAGCCCTTCGACCGCCCGTCGGCCGATTCCCGTGCTGCCGTGGTGATCACCGGACTGCGTAACCCGTGCCAGCAGATCAACGGCTACCGCTCTGGCCTGCTTAAACGGGTCCTTGGTCGGGATGCAGACGGCAACCTGGTTCGTAAGGCGGGCATCATGGGTGTGGTGCTGCGTGGCGGCCCTGTTCGGCCTGGCGATCCGATTGATGTTGAGCCGCCTGCTTGGCCTTACCTGCCGCTCGACTGGGTGTGATCCGATGCCCCGCTGCCGGCGTGGGACGATAGGGGTTGCCGGCGGCAGCGTCGGCGGCCATCCAGCTTGATGATCAGCTTGGCTGATCAGACCAGCCCGCTTGAGAAGAACGGACGATCGTGCCTGGACCGCTCGACCCCGGCGTGAACATCATCGGAGCGACCGATCCGGGTCGTATCCGCAACTTCTGCATCATTGCGCACATTGACCACGGGAAGTCGACGCTGGCCGACCGCATGTTGCAGATTACCGGCGTGGTCGACCCGCGGCAGATGCGCGCCCAGTATCTCGACCGGATGGATATCGAGCGCGAGCGTGGCATCACCATCAAGAGCCAGGCCGTTCGCATGCCCTGGGTGGTTCGCGAGGGTGACCGCCAGGGCGACACCGCCGTCCTCAACATGATTGACACTCCGGGGCACGTCGACTTCACCTACGAGGTTTCTCGCAGCCTGGCCGCTTGTGAGGGCGCCGTTCTTCTCGTTGACGCGGCTCAGGGTATCGAGGCGCAGACCCTTGCGAACCTGTACCTGGCCATGGAGAACGACCTGCACATCATTCCGGTGCTCAACAAGATTGACCTGCCGGCCGCTCAGCCGGAGAAGTATGCCGAGGAGCTTGCCAAGCTCATTGGCTGCGAGCCCGGGGACGTTCTCCGGGTTTCCGGCAAGACCGGCGTCGGCGTCGCGCATCTGCTTGACGAGGTCGTTCGGCAGTTCCAGCCGCCGGTCGGCCAGGCCGATGCACCGGCTCGCGCGATGATTTTCGACTCGGTTTACGACGTCTATCGGGGTGTTGTTACCTACGTCCGGGTCATTGACGGGCGGATTGAGGCGCGCGACAAGATCAAGATGATGTCTACCGGTGCCGTGCATGAGTTGCTGGAGATCGGTGTTGTTTCGCCCGAGATGGAGAAGGCCGGGGCGCTCGGGGTCGGTGAGGTTGGTTACCTGATCACCGGGGTGAAGGACGTTCGGCAGTCTCGGGTCGGCGACACCGTCACCGGTAACAACCGGCCGGCCAAGGAGGCCCTGGGCGGGTATTCGGATCCGAAGCCGATGGTCTACTCGGGCCTGTATCCGATCGACGGCTCCGACTACCCGGCGTTGCGTGATGCGCTTGACAAGCTGCAGCTCAATGACGCCTCGCTGACCTATGAGCCCGAGACGAGTGCCGCGCTTGGCTTCGGCTTCCGGTGTGGCTTCCTCGGCCTGCTGCACCTGGAGATCATCGGGGAGCGGCTGGAGCGCGAGTTCAATCTGGATCTGATCTCGACCGCGCCGAACGTGGTCTACCGGGTCTTCACCGAGGACGCCGCCGAGTTTGTGGTCACCAATCCCAGCGAGTTTCCGCAGGGCAAGATCGCCGAGATCCACGAGCCGGTGGTGCGGGCGACGGTGCTGGTGCCCAACGAGTACGTCGGCGCGGTCATGGAGCTCTGCCAGAGCCGCCGCGGGCAGTTGTTGGGCATGGAGTATCTGTCCACTGAGCGGGTGGAGTTGCGCTACATGCTGCCGCTCGGCGAGATCATCTTTGACTTCTTCGACCAGCTTAAGAGCAAGACCAAGGGCTACGCGTCGCTGGACTACGAGCCGTCCGGCGAGCAGGTTGCGGACCTGGTCAAGGTCGACATTCTGCTGCATGGCGAGCCGGTCGACGCGTTCAGCGCCATTGTGCACAAGGACAAGGCGTACGCGTACGGGGTGAATATTGCCGCGAAGTTGCAGAAGCTGATCCCGCGGCAGCAGTTTGAGGTGCCGATTCAGGCCGCGATCGGCAGCCGGATTATCGCTCGCGAGACGATCCGTGCGATCCGCAAGGACGTCCTTGCCAAGTGCTACGGCGGTGACATCAGCCGCAAGCGCAAGCTGCTCGAGAAGCAGAAGGAAGGCAAGAAGCGGATGAAGATGGTCGGCCGGGTGGAGGTCCCGCAGGAGGCCTTCATCGCCGCCCTGTCGACGTCCGATTCGGGCGACGTCAAGGGAGCCGCCAAGAAATAGGGCGGTTTGGCTTTCAGCATGGTCGGGAACTCCTCGGGTCGACGGACGCAACGAATGCTCCACCCCGAGGAGGACCCCACATGACTGTCACCGGCATCATTACCGCGCTCATCGTCGGCTTGATCATCGGCGCGCTGGGTCGCCTGGTCGTGCCCGGCAAGCAGAACATTCCGATCTGGCTCACGATGGTGATCGGTGTTGTCGCCGCGCTGCTGGGCACCGTCCTCGCCCGCGCCGTCGGGGTCGCCCAGACCGGCGGTATCGACTGGACCGAGCTGCTGTTCCAGATCGTCCTCGCCGCCCTCGGGGTGGCCCTGGTCGTCGGCATCAGTGGCCGCCGCGGCTTCACCCGCTGACCCCGGGCGGGCCGAAGTAGCCAGCAAGCACCG
>Ga0307515_10020706_pt1 | contig 11715 bp, 2 predicted proteins | sample 17_EM_MG_FD_194513 | JGI IMG/M metagenome (GOLD analysis project Ga0307515, IMG submission 194513) | Populus trichocarpa ectomycorrhiza microbial communities from riparian zone in the Pacific Northwest, United States - 17_EM | ecosystem: Host-associated > Plants > Roots > Unclassified | place... | reverse complement strand
ATTTATTATTAAACTAGGCCAACTTAGTATAGATCTAAAAAAGATTAAGGCTATAGTAAATTGGTAAGAACTAGAGAACGTTACGCAGTTAAGATTATTTCTAGGGTTTTGCAATTACTACAGAAGGTTTATAGCGCAATGGTTAAAGAATATTAAGCTATTTATGTAACGGCGCTATCGCACGTTACCTGCCAAATTCTGCCAAATTCTGCCAAATTCTGCCGACCTGCGATTGGCCCGCCTAAAGCTAGCGCCTTGGCGGCTTACCCTATATATTTGTTTATATCGGTCCTAGTAACCCCTTTTCCTTCTCTTTAGCTTAGTATCTTTGTAATATAGCATTCTATAAGCTTCGGTTTAGAGGTATTTATATAAGCCGTAACATTATACTAAGCTTACCCTACCTTGCCTGGGAAGGCCTTAATAATATCCCACCCTAAAGAAACTTTGTCTGCAATAACGCATTAACATACTATACTTAGACACTAAAACAACTCTATATTACCTGGGAAGGCCTAGATAATATCCTATTTTATAAGCTAGACAGGACTAAACCTATACCCTCGGAATTAAAACTAAAGCATATAATACTAACGAACCTTAGGAAGCTAATAATAGCACCTAAAGCAAGCTTATCTAAGAGAGCTGCCTTTACTTAAGAGGAACCTGAGATCTAATTGGGATCAGAAATTGAAGACAATAATAATATCGTAGACGTACGCGAGCAGATTCGCGCCCTCGCAGCCAGCTAGGAAGCCAATTGTCTTAAAGCAAGAAATATATAAAAGACCCTATAAGAGATCCTAGAAAGCCTTACGGCCCTATAAAATAGCCTAGCTTCCCCTTTTTAAAGCCCTAGCCAACCTATTTACTCTACTAAATGCGATATACTAGAGAGTACGGATAAAATAACAAAGTAATTAAAGTCTGTTAAGCTCCTTAACCCCCTACTACTATTTAACAGAATAGACCCTACCTTTAAGAATTAGAGGATTTAAGTATAAGGAAAGCTCCGCGTTAACTATAACTATTTCCTTTCTAAAGAAGCTAAAATGCTCTACCTCTTTAGTCGAACTACTAAGGACGCCCAATGGCACCTTTAAGCTAAGTTTAAGGATAACTCCCCTATCTAATTTATATCTGTTAATAAGATGATATAGCACCTAATAGCTATTTATATTAACCCAAATAAAGTATAGGATGCCCGTTATAACTATAATTGCTTAATAATAAAACCGAACTAACCCTTTGCCAAATTTTAGACTTAATTCCTATACCTTATAAAAGAAGGCCAGGTTCCCTTTAAAAACTACCGATTAAACCTATATAATAAGCTAATAATCCGGCTATAAGAAAAGATTACTATAACCTTAAATAACCTGCCAACCTATAAAAAACTTATAGCTTGTTGCCTATTATTAAACTTAGAACTAAAGCGGATTAACGCCCGCCCTAATTAGTAAAAGCAACTCCGTAATAATTAGAACTCACTAGCTATACCTATAAGAGCTAGAGCAGAAAGATAAGTTACAACTACTCTTATACTAAAGGCGGTTATAACTACACATTAGCGAGCCTTACCCGACTAGTTACGTACCACGCCATTAACTAGTATTTACCGCAATACTCTAATTAACCCTGCCTCGGCCACGTACTATAACTGCAATAAATAGGGTCACTTTGCCTCGTCCTGCCCAGAGCTAAAGGATATAGGCAATATTAAGGAGATAGAGGAAGGAGAAACGTCTAATAAGTTAGGAAAAGAAGAACCCTAGGGAAAGACTTCCCCCTAGGGTACCCTATTAATCTTAAAGAGATTAATCTTAGTTAGTTAATGGGTAAAAAGTATTTTACAGTTCTATATATAGTATCTTGGAATAAATATAGAGTTAATATAACTGCCCTTATTAATACTAGAGCAAATAGCTTTACCTTTATAAATACTACCTATATAAATAATGTTACCAAGTTTCTAAATATAGAAGCCATCTAACTAGAAAAGCCTATTTAGGTAAAAGGCTATAACAGCTAAGCCGGTCGGCCTATTACCTACGTCTTAAAGTTATATATTGCTCTTAACAGACAACGCCAATATAGTATCCCCTTTTGCATCCTAGACCTAGGGTCCTATAATATAATCCTTAAACGAAAATAGATATCCTATTTTAATATTTAGTTAAATATGCGATAAAGACGGTTTATTTAGCTAGAGGATAGACTAAGGTTACCCTCCTTTATTAGGGAGATCCGAACTAACCGCAAGATACTAACCGTAAGGGCTAACCCTACCTACTAGTAGGATATCCGGGCCCGTAACCTAGCCTTTACCTAAAAAAACGCCTACCGCGAAGCTAAAAAGAACTTTATACTAATAAAGATACTCTCCTAAAGCGCTATATTTAAAGAGGACTCTATATATAAAAGCGGGATAAATAGTAATATAAACGACGTCTAAATTGTATAGATCTAACCGGTATAGAAAAGAACGTATTAATAGGATATAAGGAATAACCTCTAAAAGATACAATAGGAGCTAAAAGGAGTAATAATAACGCTAGTACCCTAGAAGTCCCTAAAGTTATATACGCCCCTATTATTAGGCAACCCCCCTGCTATAGACATCGCCGTAATTAGCACTATAGCGTTCCACTTTAATATATACCAAAAGGATAATAAGGTCTTTATAATAAGCCTATATAAGATTAACTAAATTATTAATAATAGAGAGGAAAGGCTAGCTAAGGAAACTAATAAGGAACTAGTTAAACGCCTTTTTCCTACCATTTATATAGACTATAAGGATGCATTCTTAAAGGCGGCCTTAAATAAGTTACCCCCCTACCAGACGTATAATTATAAGATTTAATTAAAAGCCAATAACTTACTAGGCTATAGCCCCCTCTACTATTAATTAATAGATAAGCTAAAAGTAACAAAGCAGTACTTAATTAATAACCTAGATAAAGGGTTTATCGAGCTAAGTTAAGCCCCTTTTACTTCCCCTATCCTATTTATAAAAAAGCCTAATAAAGGCCTTTATTTTTATATTAACTATTAAAAGCTAAACGCTATTACCTAAAAGGACCGGTATCCTATTCCTTTAATTAACGAGACCCTTATACGTCTAAGCTAGGTAAAGATCTTTACCAAACTTAATATCCGCCAAGCTTTCTACTAAATTAGGATAGACCCTATATCCGAAGATTTAACAACGTTCCGTACCTATCATAGTTCCTATAAATATAAAGTTCTTCCTTTTAGACTAATAAACGGACTAGCTATGTACCAAAGGTATATAAATAACGTTCTTTTTAATTACCTTAACGAATTCTGCACGGCATACCTAGACAATATTCTTATATACTTAGATAACGAACTTAAGCATTAAGTTTATATTAAGAAGGTCCTAGAGAAACTACGGAATATAGACTTATAAGTTAATATTAAGAAATGCGAGTTTAGGGTAAAACGTATAAAATACCTTAGGTTTATTATAACTATAGAAGGAATTAAGGTTAACCTTAAGAAGGTAAAGGCAATCTATAACTGGAAGCCCCCTTATATAGTAAAAGGAATCCAATCCTTTCTTAGCTTTTATAACTTCTACCGCCGGTTTATCCGTAACTATAGAATTATAGCAAAACCTCTTATATAACTAACTAGAAAGGACACGCCTTTTATCTTTAATAATAGCTATATAAAAGCCTTTAAAGAGATAAAGGATTGGCTTATCTCTTCCCTAATCCTTTATTACTATAACTTAGACCTTAAATTAATGCTAGAAACGGACGCCTCTAATAGGGTTATAGCGGAAATCCTATTACAGTTATATCTAGACAGCGAATAGTACCCTATAGCTTTTTTCTTAAAGACAATGGACCTAGCTAAGTGTAACTATAAAGTACACGACAAAGAAATACTAGCTATTATTTAATTACTCTCCTAATAGCGCGCAGAGCTTAAAGGTATAAACTCCCGGATTAAGATATACATAGATTATAAAGCCCTAAAGTACTTTATAACTATAAAGCAGCTTACTAAATAATAAGCCTAGTAGGCTAAAATACTCTCCTAATTCTTCTTTACGATTATATATCGTTTTAGTAAGTAAAACTCTAAGGCTAATGCCCTAACCTAAAGAGAATAAGACGTAGGACTTTAGGATGAGCTAAAGACCTAATATTAAACGCGCGCCCTTCTCTATCTAGAAGAGCTCGACCTGCGGATCCTTAAGGAGCTAGACTCCTAGCAAAACGAGCTAGCACTAATAGAGGAGTCCTTAGATAAGCTAATAGGGCTAATTAACCGCCTCCTAACTGCAAACCGCACGGCTAACGCCCTAAGGGCCCTCCGCGAATAAGCCGTAAAAGAAGACCCCGATTTTAAGACAAAGAAAGGATTACTCCTATACCAGGAGCGGCTTATAGTCCCTAACATTAATAATCTACAGACTAAACTAATCCGCGAAGCTTATTGCTAAGTCTTTACGGCACACCCTAGTAAGAACAAGACCCGTAAAATTATTAACTGCCGCTACTACTAGCTAAGAATAGTTGCGGATATTAATTAATATATATAGAACTGCGAAGACTGCTAGAGAGCTATAATCCTATAGAATAAGACCCTAGGACTACTTAAGCTACTTCCAATACTAGAGCGCCCTTAGCAGTATATCTCTATAGACTTTTATAAACTACTTAGGGACCGTAACGGATACGATATAGTTATAGTTATAGTCAACCGCTTTAGTAAACGCCCGTTTTTAATTCCCTATTATAAGAATATTAATGCTAAAGAGGTAGCCCGGCTATATATCTATTACGTCTACCAAATCTACGGACTACTAGATACTATTATATCTAATTATAAGCTATAGTTTATATCGGCCTTCTAGAATAAGTGTTACGGACGCTTTAAGTATAATATTACGACTACTTAGGGAAGAGTTAGAAGAAGCTAGTTAGTTAATAAGGGCACGGTCTAGTATGGAGCCGATAGAACTATATAACGAGGAATAGTAAGACAGTTACATAAGCTGCACGTAGCGAGCGTAGCGAGCGTAGCGTACGTACTTACGTACCTTACGTACCTTACATACATTACGTACAAGAAGGATTTCTTAGGAGTACGGTTATGTATTTAAGGACCCTTAGTCCCTACCTAGATAGTTCCTTCCTTGTAGTAATTCTCAGAATACAATTAAAGTTAATCTGTTAGGCAACTACTCCACTAGTTATTATTATTGTTTGACTTTAATTTGTATTACCTATATACCTAGCCTATTAACGAGCCTATTATAGTACTTGCTATAAGGTTCCGTTATATAATTACTACCTAGTTACGGTATTAAATATAGAAAGTTAAACAATATGCCACTAAAAGCAGCCACTATAACGCTATTAACGGCGGCAACTACTTTAAGGTTAGGAGGTGATACCAGTATAGCAGATACTAATTTACAACAACCTATGACGGTTAGATAACTATAAGAGATAGTAGACTAGTTAATAGAGAATAATGCGACGCTTAAATAAAGGATTAACGGGATAGGGGTAGTAAAGATTAAGTTACCTTTAATTGAAAGATTCTTAGGAGAGAGATTAAAGCTTAAAGGATTCCTTATATAAATGCACTTTAAGGTTACGCAAGAAGGAGTAAAACTGCTAATACCTATAGATCGAATAGCTTATGCAGAACTATTCCTATTAGGGAGGGCACTTAAGTGGTTTAAGCCTTACCTTATAAAAATATAGGCGAACGGAATAACGACCATAAACTAAGTACAGTTTATGTTCTTAAGTTGGGAGGGGTTTATAGAGCGACTTATACAGATATTTAGAGACCTAGAGGCAGTAACCATAGCGGAAAGAAAACTCTAAGATATTACGCAACGAACCTTAGCAATTAAGTATATAACACAGTTCCAAACGCTAGCTATATAAGTTAAGTGGAATAATAAGGCGCTTATGGTATAGTATAAATAGGGACTTAAGGCTAAAGTCTAGGACGTAATTATTCTAATAGAAGATATGGACACCCTAAGGGATTTAATAGATTAAGCGATGAAGATCAATAATAGGATCTTCTAAAGGGAACAGGCTAAGAAAGGCTAGGATAAAGTTCTATAGTTGTATAAGGCGTAAAGTACGCAACAACTAAAGCTAAATTAGAAACTATAGTATGGCGCAGAGCTAATAGACCTAAGTAGTATTAAAGAAGCCTATAAGAGATGGAGTAAGAAACTATGGAAACCTAGAGGTTAAGGATTTAGTAATTATAGGACTAGGGAGTAAAGGCTAAACCAGGGATCTTATTAGTAGAAGACGTTTAGGTAGACTCTATAGTAAAGTTAGTAGTTTAAAGACGGAGCTTATATAAATTACGGAAAACAAGGTTACTTCGCAAGGGATTATAAAGATGGTTAGAGTTACTATATAATAAAGGGAACTAGACTAATAGTAGACGACATATATATATAGAGGGATAATAGTATACTACGAGGAACAAAAGAATATTTAATTAAAAGTTTTGCGTTTTATTATAATAACGCATGCCAAATTTATAAAGACGCTAAGTATAGCGTAAGCTATTGGCCATAAGAGCTAAAATCTATAGAGTGTAAAGGGATTAATAAACTATCGCGTAGATCGGATATTAAAGATGACGAGTTTAACATAGGCGAAACATTTATAGACGACGAGGTAATAAAGGTAGCTTACTAAAAGCGTGTAAACCTTAAAGAAGTTATAATAAAAGTAGAGACTAAGACCGCTATAAAGCAAGGTTTAGTAACAGGTATTATAACACCGTTAGATACGGTATTTATTACTTTATAAGACGGCAGGGAGAGTATCCTAAAGGGATTAAGTAGGCAAATAATTACTAGTGCTAATTTACTACTTAATAAAGGCAAAAAGCCAAAGGCTTAAGATTCTTAAGATAAGATAAGAGAAATCTAAGATTCTAAAAACCGGATAAGGATAGCTTAAGGACCTATAATAGATAAAAACCGATGGAGCAGAGTAGTAGCTTAGTTTAAAGATATATAAATAAGCTTAGGATAAAAGTTTCCTACGGTATAAGACTCTTAAGACGAGATAAAAATACTATAGACGCCTAGTTAGACTAAGGCGGGAGCTAAACTTAAGTTAGAAGCAAGCTTAGGATTAAAAATCTTATAAAACTAAGATTTTAACGTATAAATAAGGACTACCAATAAGATTAAGAAGTAAGAAGACTTTAAGGATCTACTTATAAGACGCGAAAGAAAGGAAATTATGGAGGAATTTAGAGTAAGAATTACCTTATAGCAAGAGTAGAAACTAGATAAGAGATCTAGTATACTAGGTTATATAAGGGACAGAGCACCTATATAAAGAATTACTAATAGGCTTAAAGTAGGTATACTAAGAGCTAAGTGGCTTACTAAACTAAAATAAGAAGAGGATCTAGGGATTTTAACTAGGTTTAAAGAACGATATATAAAAGGCTGTTATAACATAGTAATAAAAAGATACTTTCTTATAAACGAGCCGTATATACTTAAAGGGTTATACTAAAAGTAGTATAGACAATAATATAATAATAAGTGGGAAGATTTCTATATATAGTTAGATAAAAAAGTTGTCTAAGACTACCTAATTATAGAAAAGGCTATAACTTATATTAAAGGAGCCTTAATTATAATATTAAAAGATCTAAAGGAGTAATTAGAGGACTAGAGAAGTAAAAGATAAATCTTAGTACCTACAAATAAAGTTACAACGCTTAGATTAATAAGAGAAAGGTTTAAACTTAAGGATAAAGATAAGCTAAGAGTTAACCTAAGACACTAAGTATATTACACACTATCGTAGATAGTATGCCTAGATGATGCGTGCAATATATATAGAGCACTAAAAAATAAAAACTAAAAGTATTTAATAAGAATATATTAAATGTCGGATAAGGCGAAATATTAAAACGCTAAGTATATATATAGTTAGCACCCTATAGAAGTTTAAGAATAAGGGGACTTAATACTTTAATTAGGAAGATTCCTTACGGAAGAATACCTAAATGGACAATAGTAGTAGGAATATTTAGAGAACACTTATCTATAGTATATTAAAGATAAAAAGTGAACTAAGTATTGGCCTAAGTTGGACTAAGTATAACCAGAATTAAGCAGCTAATAGTTAGAAAAAGTAGAGGCCTATAGAACTAGAGGGAACTAGTAGTAAAGCCTTAGACTCTTAAAGGAATTTAAGGTTAATACCTAAATTTATAAGTAAAATAGTAAAATTAATAGTTTAAGGCGTTAGTAGATAGTGGAGTAATAAGGAACTATATCTTGCTAATAGCAGTTAAAAGAATAGGATTACTATATAGGAAAAAGGAGTATCCTTACCTATTAGTGATAATTTTAGGAGATCTAATAGCCTATAGAGGAGGTATTATTAACCTTAAAATAGGACCTATTTAGTTAACTATTAAAGGGAGATAAGTTAAAATATCTTTTAATATATTACTATTAGGGAATAATAAGGCAGTACTAGGAATGCCTTAGTTATAAGAATACAATCTAAAGATCGATTGGATTACAGGTTAAGTCGATATTAGAGATATTTAATGCTATAAGATGTAATAACAAGCTAAATTAGTATAGTACTAAGTTAAAGTAATATATAAAGAAACTAAAAAAGGGTTAGATTATGTACTAAAGAGATACTATAAGTATGGTAAGAAACTATAGTTACTAGAAAGTAAAAAGCTGTTAAAGTATATAGTATAGGACTATAAAATAGAATTGGAACTAGGAATAAGTCTAAGGTTTTTTCTAATCTATAAGCTTACTAAAGAGGAAGGTAGAGCACTAAAAGAGTTTATCTAGGAAAACTTATAAAAGGGATATATCAGACTATTACAGTTATTAGTAGGTTATCCAGTACTATTTATACTAAAGAAAAATGGCAAGCTAAGGCTATATATTAACTATAGATAGTTAAACAGCATCACTAGGAAGGATAGATATCCTTTACCCTTAATTAGTAAAATCTAAGATAGGATAAGTAACGTATAAATCTTTATAAAGATAGATCTAAGATAGGCGTACTATTAAATTAGAATTAAGGAAGGTAATAAATAAAAGGCAGCCTTTAGGTTAAAGGAAGGACTATATAAGCTATTAGTTATATAATTTAGGCTTATAAACGTACTAGCAACGTTTTAAAAGCGAATTAATAATATATTAGGAGAATACTTAGATAAATTTATTATGGTATATCTTAATAATATTATTATCTACTTAATAACTAAGGAAGAGTATGGAGAACACGTTAAATAGGTCTTAAAGAGACTGTAAGAAGAATAAATACTAGTAGTAATTAAGAAATGCGAGTTCTTTACTAGGAAGACTAATTTTATTAGATTTATTATTAAACTAGGCTAACTTAGTATAGATTTAAAAAAGATTAAGGCTATTATAAATTGGTAAGAACTAGAGAACGTTACGCAGTTAAGATCGTTTTTAGGGTTTTATAATTACTATAGAAGGTTTATAGCGCAATAGTTAAAGGATATTAAGCTATTTACGCGATTAATAAAGAAAGAAGAACTATAGATATAGGGAAAGAAATAATAAGAACTATTTAAGAAAGTTAAAAGGTTGTTTACCTAGGAGCTAATTCTTAAAATCTATTAACTAGGACTAGAAATGGTTATAGAAATAGATATATTAAACTTTATACTAGGGGTATACTTTATATAAAAGCATCCAGATGGATAGCACCTAGTAGCATACTATAATTGGAAGATAATACTACTAGAACTAAACTATAACATCTATAATAAGGAGTTATTAGGTATAGTTATAGTATTAAAGAAATAAAGAGCATTCTTATAAGGTATAAAGAAACTATTTATAGTTAAAACGGATTATAAAAACTTAATAGGATTCCTAATAATAAAGGAACTTAACTAAAGATAGGTTAGATGGGCGGAGATACTTACAGAATACTATTTTAAGATTTAGTATACTAAGGGCATAGATAACACGCGAGCCGATGCATTAAGTTAAAAAGCTAAACTATAAAATAATAAAAAGCTATTAGGGGCTTTATTACAAAAAGATATAGATAGATTAATTAGGTATAATTATCTAAAAATTATAATAACTTAAGAGGATAAGTTAAAAAGAGTCTATAAGATACTGGAAAGCTTTTAGGTATAAAGAATTCTAAAGGCATAGCTAGAAGATCTATAGGTGGATATATACAAAAACTAAGAAGTAAAGTATATCCTAAAAAGTATAGCAGAGCATTTTATAGAAGATTTCTATAAAGGACTAACTTAAGGATATAACGGAGCCGTGGGCTTAGTGTTAAGACTCTAGGAGGAGTATATTATTAATAGAATCTAGAACTTAGTACGGAAGGTTATAAAAGAATATCTAGATTACTAAAGGAATAAACTAATAAGGTATAAGCTATATAGAGGGCTATAACCTATTAAAATACTAAAAAGACTGTAGGAGGTTATATTATAGAACTTTATTATTAAGTTACTAAAATTAAGAGATCCTATTATGGGATAATATTATAATGTAATCTTAGTAATAGTAGACAAGCTTATAAAGTGGGGATACTTTATAGCTTATATAGAAGAAATCTTAGCGGAAGATATTACTAAAATCTATATAAAAGAAGTATTTATAAGATATAGAGTACTAAGTAAAATTATATTAGACAGAGATCTAAAATTTATAGTAGTATTTTAGAAGGTATTCTTAGCGGAGTAAGGAGTTAGAGTAGTAACTTTTACTATATATTATTCGCAGATAGATAGTTAAACGGAAAGATTAAACTAGACACTAGAGCAGTATTTAAGGTATTATATTAACTACGTACAGAATAATTAGGTATTATTATTACTAGTTATATAGTTTGCATATAATATAACACCTTAAAAAGAAATAGGCACTTTACCATTTAAGGCGAACTATAGATACGAGCTAAGAATATTATTATTACTATATTAAGTAAAGAAGATAAGTAATATAGCCAAGTAAAGAATAGAGACTTTAATAAATCTTTATAAGAACCTTATAGAAATAGCTAAGGTAGTATAATAAAGAATAAAGAAATACTATAACGCTAAGAGATCTAAGGGACTAGATCTTAAGGAGGGGGATAAAGTATAGCTACTATATAAAAATTTTAAGAGTTAATAATTAAGTAAGAAGTTAGACTACGTTAGGCTAGGACCTTTTAAAATTATATAGAGGATTTTACTGGTTACGTTTAAGTTAAACCTACTAGCTAAAATAAAAATCTACCTAGTATAGTATATCGCGATACTTGTTACGGACGCTTTAAGTACAATGCTACGACTACTTAGAGAAGAGTCGGAAGAAGCTAGTTAGTTAATAAGAGCACGGTTTAGGATAGATCCGGTAGAACTATATAACGAGGAATAGTAACTAAAGTCATATAATGTGCTATAAAAAAAACGTAAAGAACAAACGGAACGTACGTACCTTACGTACCTTACGTATATTACGTATAAAAAGGATTTCTTAGGAGTACGGTTATGTATTTAAGGACCCTTAGTCCCTACCTAGATAGTTCCTTCCTTATAGTAATTCTTAGAATATAATTAGAGTTAATCTATTAGGCAACCACTCCACCAGTTATTATTACGTTGTTAACTTTTATACTTATATTTCCTATACACCTA
>Ga0307515_10020705_pt1 | contig 11715 bp, 12 predicted proteins | sample 17_EM_MG_FD_194513 | JGI IMG/M metagenome (GOLD analysis project Ga0307515, IMG submission 194513) | Populus trichocarpa ectomycorrhiza microbial communities from riparian zone in the Pacific Northwest, United States - 17_EM | ecosystem: Host-associated > Plants > Roots > Unclassified | place... | reverse complement strand
ATTGGGATCGGTTTTGAGAAGGTGGGCTGGAAGATCACCGCTGTGTTGATGGTGGTTGTGGGAAAATGATTGGTGATGGAGGAGTTGCAGCAGGCAGTGGATGGTTGTTGTGTTCGATTGTGGCAACTGGTTTTGTTGATCGGCGGTCACCGTGGGTGTATTGATGGCGGGTTTGTTGCGTGGAGAGAGGCTTTGTTTGATAATTTTATTGAAGTTATCCCATCCCTCCTTGTCTCTCATCTTTTTTCGACAGTGGTTGATTTGGAACATCAGATTTCTTTTCATAGTAAAATCTTGGTTTTTTATTTGAGAAGAAAAGCTGAAGTTATGGGTTGTGTTTCTTTAATTTGATGGATCAATTAATTCTAGGTCGAATATTCATTTCGGAATAGTTTGAATTTAATGAGGATCGTTAGCTACTCTTTTCTTAAAAATCATATAACTTGGGTATTTAATTTTATTGCAATAGAAAACACGCTTACTTTTCTTAGCAAACAAATAATAAAACTAAAATAGTTCAAACATAATCATGACGGTAATTTAACTGGTCAGATTTTGAATTTGTTCTTTAATGATCATAAATTCGAGTCTTTTCAGTGTCACTGGAAGCTTACATGGTCGTTAACTTCAAGGTCCGTAGAATTACCGAGGTGTGCGCAAGCTGATCCGGACACTCACATTAATTAAAAAAAAAAATTTCAAACACGATCTTTTAAGTGTTATGAGTGATTTGCTAAAAACTTGTTGTAGATAAAAATGTTATCAATAAATACCAATATAAACTTTCTAAGATATGCTCTGAATATTTCATTCATTAAACTTTGAAATGTGTCAGGAACATTGGTTAAGCTAAAAAGCATAAGTAAGAACTTATAACGACCATTATGAGTCTTAAAAGCAGTCTTAAACATATCATTGAGAGTCATTCTAATTAGATGATACCTTAACCTCAAATCCACAAATCTACCTTAGAAAACAGAGTAGCACCTAACTCTTCTAATAACTTATCAATTAATGGAATAAGAAGCTTTTCCTTGATAATCAATATGTTAGGAGCCTTGTAATCCACACAAAGACCGGTGAAAAAAGGACTATTACTGTGTTGGATTGTGTCTGACTTGATCATCTCAAAAATCATTTCTTTCATAATGTTTTTCTGTAAGTCAAAGTACCTATATAGCCTCTTGAGCTCTTTCTTTTATAGAAATATTATGATCATAAGAGTTTAGAGATGGTAAGTTTTTAGGTTCCTTGAAGATTCCTTAGAAGGACTTCAGTAGGGCATTAAAGATGGATCATTTTTCTTTATTGGCACATAAGACAATAGTCATGGAACATAAACACTTGTCACTTTTTTTTCACCATTCTCAAATTGCACAGGCTAACCTTTGCTAGTCTAGATACATTGTTCATCAAGCTATTAAATTTCTTAAATCCAATAGCTTGAAATTATACAAGTTCTTCCCTTTTAAGTAATACCTCATGTTCATGCCATTAAAATGACATCCATAATTTTTTATGATTGGATACAATGTCACCTAACACAACCAACCATTGAATTCCTAACACCGTGTCACAGGAATTTAATTCAACATTGAATACATCAACCATAAAATTCACTCCATGCATCTTCCATTTGAAACCCCTACATATGGTTGAGCAAATCATAATCCTTATATTGGCAACTTTCACCGTTAAAGGTGTAATAGCTATAAATATTACATTTTAACATATTAGCCACTTTAGAATTAATAAAATTAAAGGTGTTGTCAAAGTCCACCATAATGAAAAGTGAATATGTATCAACCTTTCTAGTAACTTCAAAGGTATGAACCCATTAACACCCTCCAATGTATTGATAGATATATGAGGGGTAATAGTTTTAGAATTGAAATCATTGTCTCTTCCTATTGTTTCCTATGCGTTGTCGTCATCTTCTACAATATACAGAGAATATAATTTCTTTTCTTTTTTTTTCACATATGGCATGACACAAACTTCTCATCACACCAAAAACATAACCCTTTAGCTCTTCTCTCATCTAACTCCCTATTTTGTAATGACTTGGTTGGTTTGGTAATTGATTTGTCGGTGAAATTCTAAGTAGGTGTAGCTAACAAACTAAGCTTATGTGAATTTGGGGTATTAATAGTAATGGAACATGTGTTTTTGTTGGGGGTAGAATGTTGAGTGAATCTAGATTAACTAATTTAGGTCATGGTATATGTAGGATGTTTAAGGTTGTTGTGGTGATTTTTGCGATAGGATAGGGTATTCTCTTATAGACAAGCCAAATTATAGGCTTGTTTCAATGCTTTAGGTTCTCACATTTTAACCATGTTTTTAATCTACATATTCAAACCACCCATAAAGAACAATAGGACTTGTTTCTTACTAATCTCGGTCCTATTCCATAGAATATCATAATCCTGAATATAAGCCTCTAGACTTCTATTTTGCTTAAGATATTTCGACTCTTCTAAAGGATCCTTTTGTCCCCCAAACCTATAGCATAAAGCTTGCTATTCAATTATTAAGGCAACTTAAGATTTAAGAAGGGGGTGAATTAGTTGTATCACTAAATTTCATACTTAAGATAAATTAATTTAAGTAAATACAATAATCAACAATATAATTAAAGTACTTAAGCAAAGAGTTAACGAAGAGAATTTGTAAAGTAGTTTTAACATGGTTCGGCAAGCCTACATCCATAATCAAGTACCAAATCATACTTGAGTATTGTATTCCTTCACTAGTCTAAGCTCACAAGTATAATTCCACTTGATGAATCCACAACAAGCTTTTTACACAGCTTGAAGAAAACTCATCTTCAAGACTTTGTCCACTTGAAGATATACCCTCGTCAAGATTTTTTTTCTTTGGTGAAATTCTCTCAACAATACTAAGAGTTTTTACCTAGCTCTTAAAGGTTTACAATGATGATTTTGTTTTCATATCAAACTCTCTCAATAGAATGGATATTACAATTTGAAGTTCTAATATATGTATACCTCACTAGATAGCACTTATAAGATATGAAGGTGTTTAAGTGTAGTGACAATGTGAATACTTTTTATGCTAAAATATAAAGGTTTAATAGTATAAACTAGAATATGATCGTGGATTGATGATTTTGATGTTGTTTTACTCTTAAAAGTTTGTATATCATATATGTTTGGATTCTTTTTCTAATTTTCCAATTAGATTAGCTATATATAAGTTTCTAAGAAAAATTAGTCATTTACAACCATTACAGTCCCACTAACAACTAAAATGGTCAACTAGTTCATGTAAAATTCCCAGGTTTTCATCACTAATGAATAAATAGTCAACCGATTGATTTGGCAACCTCAAACAGTCAACCAGTTCATACAGAATTTTATATTTAACAGTTTAATCTAGGTGAATTTTTAGAACCATCTAACTTATATTTATATAATTACTATCAATCCTTTAATGCATGCAAAGTGAAGTGTGTGAGTTCATTTTAATTATGCTATCAAGTAAAATATAAAGATTTACATTGAAGCACTAAAATGAACATTTATTTTAAGTCTTCACTTTTCACCCTTCTTGGACTTTTGGATTGAGTTCTTCACGTAATCCATCATGCTTGTTGATATGTTCTTTGTATAAAACTTGTCATCAACCAAGCATATTATTAGTCCATTTTCCATCTTATTGTTATCATAAAAATATATATAAAAAACATGAATATGTAACTCTATGGTAAAAAATATCCCTCTTTTTTTATGATGGCAATAACTAGATAGCTTAGATATTAAAATGAATCTCTCTCTATTTTTTGCAATGCAATATATATGAAACTTTAACATTTTTGGCATAATCTAAGCAATGTAAATATTTAACATATTACATATGCATTTAGAAATTCAAGTTTCTCCCTTTTTAATGTATGTATATTCCTTTAATGTATGCATATATTATTAAGTTGTCCTTTACCATATAATACATCTACAATATCTCTCTTCTCCTTTATCATCAACAAAAACAAAATGTAATGGAGAGGTGGGGATATAAAGTAGAATGTCATTGGAAATTAAAAATCATATTTAAAACATTCATAAGTATATAATTTCTTAAAAAAAACATACAATATCCATTACATTGAGGAAATAAATAAAACAAAAGGCATAAAAAAATTTAAACATAATACATATGATCTAAGGTGGTGGATAATAAAAGAGAAGAAAAGCCATCATATTCTTAATATCCCTTAAATCTTCGACTATTTCTGTTTGAGTATCTCTCATGTGTGATTCAGTTTCTCTAATTTGACGCATATGAATCTTAATGTGCATGAGGCGGATTTTCATCCTAGATAACCATGTGCTAGTGAAAGCCTTTTCTAGCAAGAAAGCAGTTGGTGGTGTCTCAAACATAGCCGCAAGCACATCATTGCTACCAACATGTTCTTCTTCCTCAACATCATGTTCTTCTTTAGTATGTATTCTTATTTGGTCCTTAAGAACCCAAACACCATCCTCATTTAAAATATATTTTATCTTGGTGAGGGTCACATTATATCTCCCCATTAGTTTTGAATATGGTTTCTTATCCGTAATAAAATCTAAAAATGTTGAAAGATAGAAGTTAAAACTTGACCATAGGGAAGAGATTTTTGTTTTTTACCATGTGTCATGATTATATTCCTTATCATGATATATGGAAGATTTATTGGTATACCACTAATCATACAATCTATTAAGTACATATGCATAAAAGTTACTTCATCAAAATGTCATTTCTTTGGCAAAACAAGTTTTTATCATTTAAATATGTCCAACTTATTTTTATTAATATGTACATACAAAATCAATACTTCAAATATCTTTAATGTGAATAAAGCTTAAATTCCTTATTATTTTGCAAAATATTTCTTTATTTAAAGGCTTTGTAAAAATATATGTTAATTGTGTTTTGTGCTCGCAAACTCAAATATGATATCTCTTCTTACAATATGATCCCTTATAAAGTGATGTCTTACTTCTATATGTTTTGTATGAGAGTGTTGGATAAGGTTTTTAGAAAGACTAATTGCATTGGTGTTATCACACTTTATGAGTATATGATAAAATTTAAGTTCATAGTTCTTTAAGGTTTGTTTCATCCATAAAATTTAAGCACAACAACTACCCTTCTCTATATATTATGCTTTGGTAGTTGAAATGTTCCACTCGTACTCTTTCTATCAACTTTTCATCTAGAAAAGTTCATATCCGAATAGCTTATCAAGCTCAATTCACTTCCTTTGAAATACCATAACCTTAAATCTATAATATCATGCAAATAACAAAAAAAAAATGTTTTACAATACTAACATGTGATTCATTAGGGAAAGCTTGAAAACATGCACATAGACATACACAAAACATGATATCGAGTCTACTAGCAGTTAAGTATAAGAGTGATCGGATCATACCTTGATATTTGGTGATGTCAATCTTCTTATTATTTTCGTCCATATCAAGCATTGTTGATGTTTATATGGGTATGTCAACTGCTTTGATATGTTTCATCCTAAATCTTTTTAGAAGATCCTTGATGTACTTGTTTTAGTTGATGAAGATGTTATCCTTTTTTTTGTTTGATTTGCAAGATAATGAAGAAGTTCAACTCTCTCATCATGCTCATTTCAAATTCATCTTGCATGTATTTTTCAAAATTCTCACAAAGAGATTTATTAGTAGCACTAAATATAATATCATGAATGTAAATTCATACAATTAAGATATCTTTGCTTCTTTTTTTTTTGTGTAAAAAAGGTGGTGTTAATTTAACAAATGTTAAAATCATTATCAATAAGAGAAGACTTTTGTCTATCATACCATGCCCTAGGTGCTTGTTTAAAATCATACAAGGCCTTTTTAAGTTTGAAAACATGATCGGGAAAATGAAAATTTTCAAAACTTTATGGTTGCTCAACATACACTTTTTTATGATAAATCCATCTAAAAATACACTTTTAACATCCATTTAGAAAGGTATGAAATTAGCATGACAAGCATATGCTAATAGCATTCTTATTGATTCTAGTCTAGTTACCAGTGCAAAGATTTCCTCGTAATTTATATATTTTTCTTAATTATAACCTCTAGCAACTAGTTTAACTTTATTTCTAACTATGGTTCCATGTTCATCAACCTTGTTTCTAAACACCATTTTGTTTCAATTATTGATTGATTATTAGGTCGAGGGACTAGTTCCTAAACATCATTTCTTTTAAATTGATTTAGCTTATCTTGCATAGATAAAATCCATTTTTCATATTGTTTAACTTCTAGAAATGATTTAGGTTCTATTTGAGAAATAAATGCAAAGTAACCACTAATATTTCTAAGTGAAACTTCAGTTTTTGTTCCTTTAAAATGATTATTGATAATTAATTTAGGAGGGTAAGAGCATACCTTAGCTCTTTTAAAGGCACAAAAGAGTTACTTATAATCTCTAGTTAATTGCTTGAGTTTGGTTAGTCTTTGTTCATGCCTTCGTTGTTCACCTCTGTAAGGGTTGTATTATTAAGACTCAAATATTGAATATTTTTATTCATGTCATCTAGAATCTTAATAATTTTATTATTTTGAGTTTCTTTAAAGGCAGCATGCATGGATTCCTCAAGACAAAGTGTTTTATTGTTATAAACTCTATATGCTTTGCTAGCAAAGGAATATCAAAGAAAAACTCCAACATCGGATTTTGAATCAAATTTATCTGAATTATCTTTAATATTAAGAATAAATCATTTTGAACCAAAAATTTTAAAATAAAAGATGTTAGGTTTCCTTCTTCTCCAAAACTCATAAGGAGTGTTTTTCAACTCTGGTCTCAAAGTAACATAGTTTAAAACATAACAAGAAGTGTTTACAGCTTCCGCTCAAAAACATTTAGGTGTGTCAAATTCTTTTAACATAGTTCTTGCCATTTCTTGAAGAGATTGATTTTTTCTTTTTACAACCCTATTTTATTGGGGAGTTCTAGAAGTTGAAAAGTTATAGTAGTTTTCTTTTTCTTCACAAAACATTTCAAATAAATCGCTATAAATTCATCACCATGATCACTTTTTATGTTTATTATAAAAAAAAAACCCTTTTTATTTTCAACTATCTTCGAAAACTTTACAAATTCATAATTTGTTTCTTCTTTAGATTTAAAAAACAATGCCTAAATATATCTTATAAAGTCATCAATAATTGGAACACATATCTATTACCACTAATACTTCTAGTCCTAGTGGGTCCAAAAAGATCTATATGTAGTAATTCTAAAGGTTTTTTTTATTAAAATGTGATTTTTACTCTAGAAATAAGTTTTCACTTGTTTACCCATTTGACAAGCTTTACACAAATTTTTGTTTTTTAATGCTATATGTGTTACACCTTTAACTAGATTACAAAGGATGTCCATATTAATATGACCTAGTCTTCTAAGCAAAACAAAATTATCATTAATACTAGCAACAAGACAATTTTTTATTCTTATGTATGCATTAATTTTAATCTTGTAGACATTTACTTTTCTATTTCCTATATATATTACTTTATTATTCTCAATAATTAACCAACTTGCATGATCAAAAATAATTTTATAGCATTTATCATATAATTTACTAATGTTAAGCAAGTTGTGTTTTAGGCTATTAACATAAAAAACTTTTTCAATGGAAAGAGAAGATTTACCTCCAATATTGCCAACTCTGATTATTTTGCCTTTTGAGTTGTCTTCAAATATGACATTTCCTTCATTTATTTTGATAATTCTTGAGAATAATAAGTCATCTCCGATCATATATCTTGAACAAGCACTATCTAAAAACCATTTCTTATACTCCCTCGATTCATGCTCATAAAAATCAAGATGAGGTTTTTAGTAACCATATCTTCTTGGGTCTTTTATTATTAGAGATGGTTCCTTTTTTAACCCAAGTCATGTTATAAATTTTGTTCTTTTTAATAGGACATGCATAAATCAAATAACTTATAGCTCTATAATAGTTACATTTATGGTTAAGGTTATAAGATTGTTTAGCTTTAACAAAATAGTTCTTTAAATACTTTTGGTTTTTCTTAGCTTGATAACTTAAACCTTTTTTTGTTAAACACACATCTTTTGCTTGAAAGCATCATTTCTAGAATTTTAGAGCCTTGTGTGAATTTTGCTAAGGTTGTATTCAATTTGTCTACCTTTTCTTTTAGCAATTTGATTTCATCTTCAAGTTGATTTAACTTATTACTATCTTCAATCATCGTGCAAGCTTTCTTTTCTAAAGTTTTTTTTATCTACAATTAAGTATGCATAATTATTTTTCAAGGTACTATATTTTGAACCTAATTTCTTAAATTCATCATATAGTAATTCAAGTGCATCATCCAATTCATCATATGTAGGGTTGGATTCATTATCCAAAGATTAGACCTCATTTTTACTTTTGATTTCCATAAAGCACATGTTTGCCACGTGTTCTTCTTTATCACTTAAGTTTGAGTCTGAATCATCACTAATATCTTTCATTACCTTCTTATGATGATGACTTTTCTTCTTATTTTAAAGAAATAGACAATCTCCTTTGATGCGACCTATTTTGTTGCATTTATAGCATTTTAGGAGTTTTTTGCTTGAATTTTCATTGTTCTTATATTTCTTGTAGTTTGAGAATCTTTTCTTGCCTTACTTTTTCCTTAGGAAACTTTAGGAGTGCTTTGTGATTAAAGTATTGTCCTCTTCATTGTCTTCATGATCATCTTCAATGTGATGGACGGTTTTGAATGCCAAGTTCTTCTTTGGCTTTTCTTCTTGTTCTTTCTTATCTATAGTGATGTCATGAGTCATCAAAGAACCAATAAGCTCCTCCAATCAAAGTTTGGTGATATTTTTGGCTTCTCGAATTGTTGTCACCAAACTTCCCAAGTTTTTGGTAGATACCTAAGAATTTTGCTCATAATTTTGGCATTGGTGCATGTTCTACCAATTGCATTCAAACAATTTGTAATGGTAGTCATTCTATTAAACATGCTACTAATGGATTCACTAGAAAGCATTTTAAACCATTCATATTGATGAACTAACATGTCAATTTTAGACTCTTTGACTTGGTTAGTTCTTTCATAAGTTACTTCTAAGGCATTCCAAATATCTCTAGCATTTTTATATGATGTAATTATGTTGAATTCACTTCTATTTAAAGCACAATATAAGGTGTTCATGGCTTTGGCATCCAAGGAAAGCAATTTTTTTTATCATTATCTGTATATTCACTTCTAGTTTTAGGAATCTCAATACCATTTTCAATTTTAATAAGTCTATGAGGTCTATTTTCTATAAATAACCACAAATCACAATCAATAGATTGAATATAAATTATCATTATAGCTTTCTAATATGTATAATCATTATTATAAAAAATGATGACCTAGATGTTGATGATCCTTTATTTTGGAGATTATAACTAGTTGTCATTCTACTCAAAGTTTAAGCAAACTTTATATATAAAAACTAAGCTCTGATACCAATTATTGTTAAAAAAAATTAAGGTAAATTAACACCTAAGAAAGGGTGAATTAGGTGTATCACTAAATTTTACACTTAAGACAAATTACTTCAAGTAAATGCAATAATTAATAAATAATTAAAGTACTTCAAATAAAGAGTTAACGAAGAGAATTTGCAAACTTGTTTAACATGGTTCGGCAAGTCTACATCCACACCTCAAGTATCAAATTGTACTTAGTATTATATTCCTTCACTAGTCTAAGCTCAAGAGTACAACTTCATTTTATGAATCCACGCCAAGCTTTTTACTCTATTTAAAGAAAACCCTTTCTTCTATATTTTTTCACTTGAAGACATACCCTCTTCTAGATTATTTTTTTTCCCCTTTGGTGAGATTCCTTCATCAATACCAAGAGTTTTTATCTAACTCTTAAAGGTTTACAATGATAATTTTGTTTTCACATTAAACTCTCTCAATAGAGTCGATATGACAAATTGAAGTTCTAGTATCTTTATACCTCGCTAGATAACACTTATAAGATATGAAGGTGTTTAAGTGTAGTGACAATGAGATTGAATACTCTTTATGCTAGAATATTAAGGTTTAATAGCATAAATTGGATTATGATCAATAATTGATAATTTTGATGTTGTTTTACTCTTAGAATAACTTGTATATCATATATATTTAGATTCTCTTTCTAATTTTGCAATTAGACTATATATATATAACAAACTAGTTGTTTATAGCCAGTCCCACTGACAGCTAAAACGGTTGACTGGTTAAGATTGGTTAAGCCAATCAATCGACTGGTTCCTACATAATTTCTAGGTGTTCATCATTAATGAATAAACAGTCGACCAGTTCATGCAAAATTCAAGATTTAACAGTTCAACTTAGGTGAATTCTTAGAACCATCTAACTTAGATTTTATATTATTACTATCAATCATTTAATGCAAGCAAAATAAAGTATATGAGTTCATTTTAATTGTGTTATCAAATATGATATAAATATTTACATTTAATCATTAAAATGAACATTTATTCTAAGTCTTCACTTTGCTCCCTTCTTGGACTTCCGGATTGAGTTCTTCACGCAATCCATCATGCTTATTGATATATTCTTCATATAAAACTTGTTTAACACTTATTCTCAACAAAACATATTATTAGTTCATTTTTCATTTTATTGTTATCATCAAAATATTAAAAAATATGAATGTGTGACTTTAAAGGTCAACAAAGCCTTTTCATACTCATCCCAAGAGACCTCTTGACCTCCTAAATTCTTTATGAAGTTTTGATGTTAATAGAGGGTCATACCATCCAAGTAATAAGAGGCTATTTTAGACTGAATTAGACCATTCTCTTCCATCTCTCTTGTAACAGATAGCTAGTTATTATTAACAAAAACTAAAAGAGGTGGTGTTTATTGAGCACCACTTTATAAAATACTATTTATTGCAATAGTTATTTTTTTGTTACCTTTGGTTTTTTTTCCTTTAATATTTTAATTATTGAATATTAGACTTCATGATTTGTTATGGTTTGCTTTCTATGTTGTTATTCTAGTCTCATGACCTAAGTCATGAGTTTTATGAGTCAACTTGAGTTGACTCGAGTTGTTTTTTTATCCTTTTTTTAATTGATTTTTTTTTCGATTGTATCTTTCAACATTAAGTTGATTGGAAATTAAACTTTATAATTTATTTTGATTCAATTTCTACGGGGTTATCCTGATCTCATGATCCAATTCGCAGATTTGGTAGGTTAACCCAGGTTGACCATTTTTTATCATTTTTTTAAAAATTTATTTTTTAAATTTTCATCCTTCGACATTGGGTTGATTAGGAATTGAATTTCATGATTTATTTTGATTTCTTTTGTATGGGGTTATCAAGGTCTCATAACTCAGGTTGCAGATTTTGCAAGTTAACTCAGGTCAACCTAAATCAATCCAATATATATTGTTTACATAGTGTATTTTTTAAATGATATCATCTTGAATTTTTTTAGTCAAATTATATTTTTGCCGGTTATCTAGATTATATTTGACCCTACCAAGTCAATCGGATCAGTCCTCAGATGGTTTAAATTATTTTTAATAAAATGTTAACAACACTTAGATGTTTTTTTTTTTACATCAAAAAAAAATCTACTACAGGTCAACAATATAGTAATGATCTTTATGTGATCAAATCCTTT
>Ga0307515_10020704_pt1 | contig 11715 bp, 8 predicted proteins | sample 17_EM_MG_FD_194513 | JGI IMG/M metagenome (GOLD analysis project Ga0307515, IMG submission 194513) | Populus trichocarpa ectomycorrhiza microbial communities from riparian zone in the Pacific Northwest, United States - 17_EM | ecosystem: Host-associated > Plants > Roots > Unclassified | place... | reverse complement strand
GTCCAACTCAAGTTCGACGTCAACACCTCGTCTATTGACATGATCCCAGGCCTGGCAACGGAGACATGCTACCCAAGCTTGATCAAGCTCCGTAAGGAACTGATATAGCGACTCCAACGGTGATTCATCGCCATCCTGGGTATCAGAAACAGCCGGTAGCTCTTCCTCTTCTGCGATATTCGTCCCTGAAAACGGCGAGTATCCGGGAATCGCATCCAACAAGTCTCCTGTCATTTTGAGCATCAAGAGTATCCTAGATCGTCCAGACGGCTCTAAAGGAGGTATACGCATGACCAAATCGAATATCAGAGGACGCCACGCGTCCAATAGGGCAGAGAGTGTCCGAAGTTTGGAGCTTGGGAGATTTCTAATGCACAAGAAGCGTTTAGAGACCACGTAAAAGGTAATATGAGCGGAAATTGACCTCTTCTGATATGCTCTGGAGATTTCTAAGCTCTTCTCATCAACGTAGTTGATTATGCGGCGCTCCTGAGCGTAGGTAATGGGCTTGACATCGTGTTCTGACATCTTCAAGCTTTTTCCACGATTATCTGTTCAAGCGCTGCAGGGACCGAGTCCAAGGGTCGGCTGCATTACAACTTGCTTTCTCCGCCAAACCCGAGTTGGACAATAAGCCACGCCTCGCGGCGTTTCATTCAGCATTTGACTTGCATACTTCACTTGTTGCCACCCCCCAAACACGTATCCGTGGAAACGAGCGCCGCGCTATGGCAGAGCAGAACGTCGACTATATCTTCAAGGTAGTTCACCAATGACTTTCGTGCCACTATGCATCAATATTGCTACACACGTGCAAGTCATTCTAATGTCTCGACTTCCCTAGATCCTCCTCATAGGCGACAGCGGTGTAGGAAAATCGTAAGTAAATTCCCAAAGGAGTCGTATGTGATTATGATCAGGTACACAAAACGCAGGAATAGTATGTAGCTCCCATGGGTCATTGTGAAGAAAGAGCCAGCCCAATATGACCGTCGGCCATTCCAGTCCTCCTACGCTTTACTCAGAATACCTTCGTGCAAGATTCGAAGTCCACTATCGGCGTAGACTTTGGAACCCGTGTAATGGATATACAGGCAAGTCCAAGACCATAGCCCGCACTCAGACATCTCTGACTGGGTCTTAGGGGAAGAAACTGCAGGCCCAAATTTGGGACACGGCCGGTCAAGAGCGATACCAAGCTATCACAGCGTTGTGCGTATAGTCGTTGAGAATTTGCGCCTCCATTTGAGTTTGTCGTCTAGCCAATACAGAGGAGCTGTTGGGGCACTACTTGTTTACGATATCACCAAACCCGAAACCTTTGTCAATATTCGAGAGTGGCTGAGGAAAGCACAGGATTTTGGCGAATCTCAAATTATTATCTCCCTTATTGGTAACAAATGTGACCTCAAGCACATCCGGGCGGTCACAACAGAGGAAGCCAAGGAATTTTCAGGTAGGTCATACATATATTAGAGTGGTATCGTGGTGAATGTCAACTTCGCAGTGGCCAATAAGCTTCTATTCATTGAAACGTCTGCGTTGGACGCGACGAACATTGATGCTGCTTTCGAGGAGTTGCTTGAAAACATCTATAATATCGTTGCAAGCAAGTCTCTTTCTTCCACTGCGGATAAGAGCAACGTCAAGCCCTCGGGACGGACGTCACTGATTCTCCCATCCGAGCCACAGAAGAAAGACTCTGCCGGGTGTTGCTGAAGAAACACTTGGACCCCGGTTGATGAATTTGGAGGACTTCGTGGCGCCCATTTGATTCCATCACTCCTGTTCTCAACATAAACTCGTAAGCTTAGGCATAAGAGGGACTTTTTGCACCATGTATATATGGTTTCTATGGAAGATAACACGTGATATAGTTGAGATATAGAGTTGAACGATTGCGAGCTACAGAGGCGTGAGTCAATTATCTTCATTCTTGTCCAGATACAACTCCGCTGGTGTCCATACCGTGGTCGAGCACCCAACTCCTCCGGAAAAACGACGGAAAAGCCCCGGCAACCGCATTTGCCCGAGCAGCCAGAATCGCCACTCATATCTCTGGGCGGGAGTGATGGCATAAACCGAATAATTTTCTACGAATGTTCGATATGTGTTTGTTGTCTCCTTGTATTCGACCGGCGATTGATAGAGGAGAGAGATCTATAATTTTTCTGTAGTCACTAGCACGCCTCGTTTCCTCCTGGCTGCAACCCAATGGACGCATATTTGGACAACGCATATTATGACGAAGAGCAACGAGAGGGATTGTGTTTTGTTCAACACCCGAACGCTCATCCGAGGCGATCCATTCGTTCCTCGTTTCCACACGCACGCGAACGCAGACGGGTCAAGAGAGGGATAGTATGTCGTTAAGCCCCCTGCTCCTGATGAACGAGAAAAGGGGTGGATCAACCGTGAATATATATGTGACAAACATCGTGCAGAATATATATATACAGAACAGACCAAACAAAATACGTCATGGTGTGATGAGTCAAAGCACTCCAACAGCTCTCACCCACAAAGACCACAACCGACGTGGACATCTGGGTAGTTGCAAGTGGAGATGTTATAGCGAGCCAGGGAGGCGGAGGCGCAGTCAAAGTCGAGGTCAAGGAACGAATGAATAGCAGATGGGCAACAAAGCATTATTGAGTTTTTTGGAGGAGCCCCCGCTACCCCTGTTCCACGACTGGTTGATACATCTCCTTTATATTAGACTATTTTTAATCTTCGGGATCTTAGGATGAGCGGTGAATTCTCGCCAACGTCACAGTCTTCATATATTAGTGAAGGTGCTTTGCTCAAATCTACTCAGTATGAGCCCATGCACCCTTCACCTCCGGCGACGGCATCGGCCCACGCAAAATACATCCCCGCGAGATCGAATATACCCATTGGCATGGTAGAGATGACAAACCTGTTACGTTCTGAATTCCCGACCTCCTCAAATAGAGTTCGATATAATATAAACTGTTACGGTGCACGCGCGCGTACCGGCATTTCCAAAGAAATGTTCTTCGAGGCTTGATGGACCCGGGTTTGATCACACATCCAATTTGACAAGCACTGGAGCGGACACCCCCTCAAAGTTGCCAAGCAGAATTTGCTTAATATAATCTGTATTTTAGGAAGAACATGACCATGTAGAGTATCTTGGGTTAGTTCCTCTCTGTCCATCCTTCCCGATGATACACCAAAATGATATATTTCTGCGTGGAACAAGGACATCCGACATTGATCTCAACAATCAAATGTACTGAAATGGTTCTTTGCGTGTATCGTTCCATCTGTAGTCTCATTGGCACATGTATATAATTTATAAATATTTCTTGTAACCTGTGCGTGGCCGTAAACGATTGGAAATCCGGTTCTCTGGCTAAGACTTCACCGATTGTAGCAGAATGCAACGCTGGCGAAAGGCATCACCGCTAGACAAATAGAATACACTTGCACTACATATACATGTAAAGCCCGCAAGGCGTGTGAAAATGGATTCAGCAGTACAGTTCACCACGCGGGAAACTGGATCAGGACTACTGAGCCCACAAGTCGACATCGGGTCAAAAAACTGGATTTACCGTTTCTAGCTATTGAATGGGCGGACCAGTTACATATGTCAGTTGAGCCAGGCCGCTGGTACGGTGGAGTGGGAAAATCTGGAGGTGCACATCGATCGAAGCATAACAGGGGCAGCACATATGTTCAATATCGGGTACTACAATAGTCCCCATATGGCGTTTATAAGAGCGCTCAATAGCCGCATGTGCAGCTTGTTCTGGCACCAAGGTGACTTGGGCCACAACCAAAGGCTTGAGACACTCTTAAAAGAGATAATGTTATAGGCCGAGAAATATTGTGAAGCCGTCAAGAGGGCACCTCCAAAATCTTGGGGAGTAAGTCTGGATCACGAACCCTCATACAACACGCAAGAGCCAAGTTTGCTCACTCTTCAACTATATCTTGCCTCTGCATAGCTTAGAGGGGTTTGCCTATCTGCGACACTAAGGAAGGCGAAACTACAAGCGCAATTACCAAACCGGCATCAATAAACCAAAATACAAGCACATAGATTGAGGAGAAAGGCCAGGGTTATGTACAGTTGAGAACATGGGTCCAAGAGGTCCCAAACACAAACTCATCAAAATCAAGAGTAACTGATCGAGTGTGAGATGTCGGTGGGATTGTCAGGACAGCGGGTGAATGCAGGCCTGTACGACAATCTGGAGGTACCCAATACAGTAGACCATTCTTTGAATCTCTGACCCAACCATTCGCATCCGGTTGTGCATAAAAATCGGCATGGGCCTGGTCGCAAGAGAAGGACGCTTGGATAGGAGGGTTGGGAAGCAAGTCCCACACATGGATTGTTTTGTCCCAAGAACCGGAGGCAATGTGCTTCCCATCAGGAGACCAAGCGATGGACATCACATGGTCGGCATGCGCCATTAAAGGCTTTCCAATTACAGTGCCGGTCTTGGCATCCCAGACTCGAATGTTTCTGTCATCAGATGCAGATACAATGTGCTTCCCACTGGGGGAGTAAACAACAGACGGGATACGCGCAGTGTGCCCCTCCAGAGGCTTGCCAACTTCAACACCTGTATCAGCATCCCAGATCCGAATAGTCCTGTCAACAGATCCTGAGATGATGTGCTGCCCATCAGGAGAATAAGCAACACAATGCACTTCGCCAGTGTGCCCGTTTAGAGGGTACCCAATGGCAGCACCAGTCTCGGCATCCCAGGTCCGAATGGTCCCATCATCGGATCCAGAGATGATGCGTCGTCCATTAGGAGAGTATGCAATGGACTGCACAGCGGCCGTGTGGCCCTTTAGAGGGTCGCCAATCGTAGTACGAGTCTCAACGTCCCATCTTCGAATGGTCTGGTCTACAGAGCCAGAGATGATGCGCTGCCCATCGGGAGAGTAAGCAACGGATGTTATACTCCCAGTATGTGCTTCTAGAGGTCTCATTACTGCAGTACCACTCTCAGCGTCCCAGATTTGAATGGTCTTATCACGAGATCCAGAGATGATGCGTTGTCCATTGGGAGAGCAAGCAACGGAGCACACGGTGTCAGTGTGTCCCTGTAGAGGCTTGCCAACTATAGCGCCAGTCTCGGCATCCCATATCCGAATAGTCATGTCAAAGGATCCAGAGATGATGTGCCGTCCATTGGGAGAATAAACCACAGAGGTCACCAAATCAGTGTGCCCTGCCACAGGGTTACCCAATGCAACACCAGTCTTGGCATCCCAGGTTCGAATGGTGAGGTCACCGGATCCCGAGATGATGTAATCCCCATTGATAGAATAGGCAACGGAGTTCACATACCAGGTATGTCCCTGAAGAGGTGTGCCAATTGCTGTGCCAGTTTCGGCATCCCAGATTCTAATGGTCTTGTCACGCGATCCGGAGATGATGTACTGCCCATTCGGAGAATAAGCAACAGTCCACACCCAATCTGTGTGCCCCTCTAAAGGGTTGCCAATTGCAGCACCGGTTTTGGCATCCCAGATTCGAAGAGTTCCATCAGCGGATCCGGAGACGATATGCCGTCCATTGGGAGAGTATGCAGCAGACTGCACAAGGTCAGTGTGCCCCCCTAAAGGGTGGCCAACTGCAGCACCAGTGTCGGCATCCCAGATTCGAATGGTCTTGTCAGCGGAACACGATATGATACATTGCCCATTGGGAGAGTAAGCAATAGACGTTACACCTCCAGTGTGCCCCTTTAGAGGTGTGCCGATTGCTGCCCCAGTATCAGGATCCCAGATTCGAATGGTCCTATCTTCAGATCCGGAGATGATGTGCTGCCCATTTGGAGAATAAGCAACAGTCCACACCCAATCTGTGTGCCCCTCTAAAGGGTTGCCAACTGGGGCACCAGTCTCTGCATCCCAGATCCGAATGGTCATATCAGGGGATCCAGAGATGATGTGACGCCCATCGGGAGAGTAAGCAACAGATTGCACATAGTCAGTGTGACCATTCAGTGGGTTGCCGACTGTAGCACCAGTCTCGACATCCCAGATGCGTATCGTCTTGTCATTGGATCCGGTCACAATGTGGTACCCGTTTGGGGAGCAGCTGATGGAAGTGATAGATTTGGTGTGTCCAATCCATTGCAATGGTGGCGCTGGCCATGTCAACAATTTCCCTTTTTGCACCCTGATGGTTTTAGTAAAGCATTTGTTGAAGATGCTCGATAAAGGTGACTGTGAAGGTAGGAAGGGTCCTGTCGAAATGTAGATGTGCGGAGTGCTGATAGAGATGGGGTGGTGGAAGGTGATGATGAAACGGCAAACATCCTGGATCCTTTGAACTACATTTGAATCTGCATTCTACATCCAGTTGGAATCATTTTGGCAGGTCACAACTCAGAGCCGAACTCACCTTGGCCCAAGAGATCACACGTCGCAGGCTTGGAGCGCTAATCGGGACCATTCCCATAATACTCAATACTTCAACCCAAAATAGCCCATACAACCCTTCGAAGAATTCCTTCAACTTTCCCCACACGCAAGGATCTCCATTGTCGGGAGTAAAGCAAAGATGATTTGACCAATAGAGAGAACTATATTGCAAAGCGTCGGAAACGTGCTCTTTGATTCGGGATGGGAGATCATTGATATCTGCATTAGCAAGTCGGGAATCGTCGAGATTGCAGATATTGAAACGGAGCTGTTCCATCATCGTCTTGAGGCAAGCACTTCCCAGCTGCGTGTTCGCATGTTCGATATTCACTTTATAAGTGCAGTGATCGCTGACAAAAAACTCCGAAATTGACAAATGTCGGACTCGAATTCCTCCATTGGCCGCCTCGTCTCGATATAGCAGGGAGCTGAGATCATTCACCCACTTTTTAACCAGATTGGGCATCACTCCTGCCAGCTCAGCAATCGAATCTTCGTTCAGTGTGCGATACGGAGTCGCCGTAAGAAGCACTCCAATCACCTGCCGGAACTCAGCATTGTTTGGCACCCTTCGTGTTTTCAAGATACTGGAGTAAAGATTGTATAGAGGTTTCAGGCCTGAGTCTTGCAAGGCCGCCTTCAAGGTCTCTTCGAGGTTTTCACATTGCCTAAGGGCAAGAACAAGAGTCTTGATGAAGATGAATAGGCCGTTCGCCCGAGAGATAACTCCATCAAAGAGCGATGGTTCTGGCCAAGGAGTGGGCAGACACCACGCTTTGGCCACTAAATTGAACTGGCTTCGGGCGAAGGTTTGCAAATCAGCTTCGGCATCTTGATCCGTAGCCAGATTATATGGTGAATATGACGATCGAGGGAGGCGATTAAAGAAATGCTGAATTTCGTCTTCTGGTCGACTGGTGACAATAATTTTGAGCCACGGAGCATGTGCGACGGCCTCTTTCAGAACCTTCAAGAGGACTGGACGTTCTTGATCGTCACCACATTCGTCGAGTGCGTCAATGACAAAGACGAGAGCGTGTTTTGGGTGGCGAGGAAGGTCGCAGATGAAGTCAAGGAAGAGAGAGTCTTCCATCGACTTTGATGTCAGATTTGGGTCGCTGCGAAGACGGTCTGCCACGATGCTTCGGAAGGGGGGGAAGATTTCGGCGAGTTTGGAGATGAGAGTAGGAAGGATATTTCTGAGCTCGCTCATATTCGCATCATCCCTCTGGCAGAAAAACGCTCCGGCGAGGCGCTGTTTATTGTGAAGGCTTTTACAAATTGAATGCGCTATTGACGTTTTGCCAATTCCGGGTATGCCGTGGATCCAGTACAGATTGCTCGTATACGATTCGCTGGTTGACCATGCCGTGATTTGATTCAAGAGAGTTTCGCGGGTGCCTGCCATACAGCAGAGTTTCAAGTCATAACCGGTCTCGACACGTTTAAGTCGCGTAAGCAAAAACTCTTGCTCTACACGAACCATTGAGAACGAATCACCAGGTAAGCGAAGTAAGTGCCTACCATTCTTTTTGGCGAGGCGAAGCGCCTCAACATCCACTGCATGGTTGAAGTCCTCAATGACCTTCGTCAACTCTCTGTCCATTTCTTCGATCTTCTCTGGGCTGGCCATCCCACCAACCGTTCTCGCTGTGATCATCAGTACTTGCCAAATCCGGAACATGACCGCTTACTACCTTTGACATAGTTGCATGAGAATTCTGCGACCATTCGCATCACTTCGAACATTCGCCGGACAACCTTCTCCAAAATTTCCGTCTCTTCGCAGACGATATCGTCCGCGACCTTCTTCCCCAATGGCAAAATGCGCTGCAACCGATCCAAGAGGGCCAACGGCATCTGGTCATATTTATTTTGTTCCCTCAAGAGCTGACCAGTCGAGCATTAGCTCTGTTCCTGACACGCCAGCAGCGGGCACGAACCTCAAACGTGACTCTGGCAAGACCGAAGACAGCCTTTGCGACAGGGTTCAACTAGAAGACGTCGGTGTCTCGCTGGTTCCCATTTGGGAGGACTAACCTCAGCGAAGACAGTCCCATATTTAATAGCTTTGTCCACAATCCTCTCTGTCGTTGCACCCATCATTGGGGGGTGTTCGTTTAACAATTCTTCGAGTTCTTCGAGTAATGAATGAAGAGATTCCGCCTATGCGGACATTATTAGCCGGACGCGATGGACGGCTGCCAAGAGACAGACTGTAGGGCTCAGCGAGAAACGTAATTCGAACGAGCAACGAAAATTTCCAACAACGACGACCTCTGCGCTTCCCTATCAGCTTTGAGCAGACCAGTTGGGGAGTATGACCGACCCTGAACTGTAAGATCGTGCGCTTTGGAGGTCCAGTACTCGTCAAAAAGCTTTTGGAGGTCGATGTCCTTGATATTCTGGTCCTTCTTCGCCCACGGTAGATGACCGCTCTTGATTCGAATCTCTACGCGCATCTTAGATGTCGAAGAAATATTTCTATATACGCACAGGCTTTGGTGAGTGTACGTAGTAAGGAGACAGAGGACATACGGGCGCTGGACTGGTGCCCACGTCCAGTTATCTTTCCTCTCTAATTCTATCACCTCACTTCCTACAAATAGCACCAGCTTATACTTCAAATCCGGGACATCCTGCACAATGATTTCTTTTTGGTATCCGAGATGAGCGCTATGGACCTAAATTGAAGTGAAGCGCCGCACCATTCATGTAGAGGCTTTTGGGGCATGATCAATGACATATGGGGCGCTACATAACAGTCGAGGTACTCACAGGTTCATTGCTTGGGGTGCCTTGGTGGTCATCGTTGTTCGCTCTGCAGGTGCAGGAGAGATCGAGAGAGGTTCGGCGTTGGCTGCCCGCACATCGATAAGAACTGACGCCTGTCAAGTCAAATTGGGCGCCGCCCCCGCCTCAGAATTCCTTGCTCGAATAGAAAGCAAACACAGCCCTGAGACCGATCGGTCTGGGCGCGGCTCATCGTCACGAGGTGCCCATCGGTCATATTTCAGGTGTTGGTTACAGTGGAACTTGCCTATATGTATACATGCCTAAATGTATGTGAAAACTGCTGGAACGGCCTCGGTTCCATAGAAATAAATGTATACCCTTCTATTTGACTATTGTGAAAGAGATTTTGTGAAATATACCCATAACCCGACAAAAGAACAAAGCAAGCCAGGAACGAAGCAGGGCCGGAGGGTCAGGATGCAACCAAAAAAAACCCTTCCTGTTGGAGATAGATACGCTGTGCACTGAGCATTGGTCTAGTCTTCCATTCAAACATTCAGTCACTCCTCAAAGCCAAACAACGCAACACACTCAAGAGCTCGAAGATCACAACTTACTTTCAAAGCACGGAAACCAAAGAAAAGGAGCCTGCAAATAGCAATACCAATGACGGAGAGGTGATTTTGGTCAACTGAGCGACATTTTTTGGCACATCCATTGACCATGATTATAATTCACACTTACTCGCACTTCGTCATAGTTTATTTGTCTTATAGCATGTCTAAAGTAATTTTTTTTCTATTTTACAAGCCCCTAAGACACAATAAGGCCGTTACTTCACTAGTGGTATACTTGCCTAAATGTATATGGCTCGGGTGACTCCCGACCGCATACATTTAGGCAAGTTCCACTGTACATCCTCACCCGTGAGAGCAATTCGTTGTCGACGTCCCGTCCTCGTCCATTGCCCTTGTTATCCTATCCTAAGCCACGCTGAACAACGAACAACAAATGGGAAACAAAGGGATATACAAACTGAGCTGAAAATTTATTCGCGCCTACAAGGAGGGAGGAGAGGGAAGCGCGGCGAGTTGGAGTGTGGAGGGTATGGACGGAATGGATCGGATGCCAATAAGCGAAATTTTACGTCATGGACTTCTTCGAGGCCTGTATGTGACGCATTACTTCTCGCTTCCATTATATCGAGCCCGAGGCGGACGAGGGAATTCGGTTGCACGCTAAGTGACGGCGAGCTGACTTCTCGTTCGTTGAGGGTTGTACTTAAGACTTGAGGGAGAGGTTCCAATTGCGTGCTCGTGACTATGGCGAAATCTTTGTGTTCCACCGAAGCCCGATTCGGTCCATAACGGTTCCCTGTGCAACTACTAGAGTGTAATCAGTCGCATATCTAAAAGATAGGAAATCACTAACTCCGGTAGCAAACCAGATTGGACCAACAGACTAACGGCATAATTGAAGCATACACAGACTCGCGCTGCGTGTGTATAAGTCAATTCTAAGGGACTCTTTGCCCATCACATCCGATTAGCAAACAGGTCTTCTTCGTCGGCATGGTTCGTCTATGTCGTGAAGCGGAAGCAGGCGAAGACTGCGATAACATTGCCTGGCCAGAGGAGGGAGTCTCCATATTGGTGCGTGAACCTACCTGCAATAATGAGGACGTCATGGCGACGATCGAAGGCCATTACAAGTTGCCTGTACGCTGGTATGTCCTCCCTACATGTTTCCGTGGCTCCGCGACCACGACATTGACATTGTTTTTGGTGATCAGAGGTTTTTGAGAGTCGGCATGAGGGACGTCGAACCAAGTCCATCATCCTACAGTGACATCTGCCGCGCTTGGCTTTTAGATCGATAGCCGAGAGCTTGAGCTTGAATAAGAAAGGGTCGGTCTTGTGGTTTAGTCTTGAAGCATCGATGACGGAACTCAGTGTTCTACCCGTTGGTATTTCTCCTCGGATAGTCCTATACATTGGAGAAGCATAGTGGCGAGAGAGTTCAACTTTGAGGTGAAAGTCGACCTTATTGCCAAGGGTATCTTACCTGATATCCTTCAGTCTGCGGCCCTTCACCCATGAACATTCAAGCCGATGAGAAATTGGCAGCAACGGGGTAGGTGGTAGTGAAGTGTTGGAAGGTTCGTGGGTCTGACATCGAAATGGCTGTGGTGGAAAGACGACGAGAAAAATTGTACAGTTAGGGTCCAACACTTTGAACCCATGTCCAAGCACCACAGGGTGAAGGTATCTATCAAGAACTATAGTTGTTAACAAAAATACGCTATTGAGGCATTTGTTTTTTGGTTAAACGGTGCCCACTCATCGTCCCACAAACTGCGGTGGAGTTGTATCGAGCCGCTGCGCACTACACCAATCCGGGTCAGCCTTCTTGCCCGGTGGGTAAAAAAGGGGCTAAATACTTACTGAACTTTCACAACCCTATGGCGTCGAGGCCCGGGTGTTTGGACCCTACCAGCAACGCTGAGCCCGCGAAACCTTTCAATGCCTTCGTCTACATCATCAGCCTCAGGCGGCGCTT